>JAAUYB010224738.1_pt1 | contig 12432 bp, 11 predicted proteins | sample 7278071 | NCBI WGS metagenome assembly JAAUYB01 (sample SAMN14350121, study PRJNA611818) | marine sediment metagenome | isolation source: surface marine sediment (1.8m) | place: French Polynesia: Moorea | collected 2018-08
AATGTTGACCTCATTTATGGACTGCCTTATCAAAACCGACACACCTTTAAAAAGACAGTTCAAAAGACCATAGAACTAGATCCCGATCGCATTGCTGTGTTTAACTTTGCTTATATTCCTTGGATCAAACCAGCACAAAAAAATCTACCAGTTGATGAACTTCCCAATGCGTCAGAAAAGTTAGCCATTTTACAAATGACCATCGAAGAATTCAACAATAATGATTATTTATTCATTGGAATGGACCACTTTGCCAAAGCAAATGATGAGTTAGCGATCGCCCAATCACAAGGAGATTTACATCGTAACTTTCAAGGATACACCACCAAACCAGAATCGGATCTTTTTGCCTTTGGGATGACATCAATTAGTATGTTACACGATGTTTATGTGCAGAATCATAAGAAGATCAAAGACTACTATCAAGTCTTAGATGAAGGACATCTACCCATCGAAAAAGGCGTAACCTTGAGCAAAGATGATATCATTCGTCGCGCCGTTATTATGGAATTAATGTGTCAATCTCAACTCTACAAAAATCGCATTGAAGAGAAGTATAACCTTCATTTCGATCTTGATTTTGACGAATATTTTGCCCAAGAATTAATCGATCTTAAGCCTTTAGAAGCCGATGGATTAATCCATTTACACAGCGATCGCCTAGAAGTCACCAATACTGGCCGCTGGTTAATCAGAAATATTGCTGCAGTGTTTGATCCTTATCTCAAAGGACGGAAAGAACAGTCTTTTTCTAAGGCTATTTAATGGAGAGTTTGGGGGATGATTTCCCCCAATTTTTAACTGGATATTATTATTATTAATTAGTAAAATTTGAGCCAACTTAAGGAAAAATACTACCCGAAACAGCGATTAAACCCAGATGTTTGCTAAGATAAAGTTCTTGGTAATCAATGCGAATATTATACGACTATGACATATGTAACTTCCTCTGCTAGAGCAGAAATGAGTGAGCTAAGGCGGTTAAAAACCTTACTACCCCCAGAACTACAAAACTGGGTGATGGTGGAAGGGAGTACAGAAATTAATCCCCCTTTGATACGCTGTGAAGAGTTGGGAAGAGATGAAGTAGAAATTCAAATCGACCTAGCGAAATGGGAAAATTTAGCCATTGACCAGCGAAACTTGCTCTTTTGGCATGAAGTTGCCCGTATTCAAAACGATACCATTCCCAGAGAAGGATGGGAAATGGCCGCCCTGGCTATCGGCTTAGGGGGGGCTGTTGGGGAACTTTGGGTACAAGATGGCTTACTATTACTATTAGCCCTAGGTTTATGTGGCATTTCTGGATATCGACTCTGGCAGAAGAATAACGGAGAACGTAAATTAAAAGAATCCATCGAAGCCGATGAAAAAGCTATTGCCTTAGCCACCCGTTTTGGTTATACTTTGCCCAACGCCTATAAAAGTCTCGGCAGTGCTTTCAAAACACTCATCGAACAAACCCCTAACCGTCGTCAACGGAAACAATATGAATCCCGTTTACAAGCCCTTAGACGCAGTGCCAGCAAGGCAAAAGAAAAAATGCAGCAGGAGAAAGGAAAGCGTCCCCTGCGTTGATACCTATGGACTAATCCCTAATCGGCGATGACTATCCAAACACCAGAAACCCTCTTCCCCATTACGATCGTTGATAACTACCCTGTGATGGTAATGCCTAAACGTCTAACCGTTCTTGAAGCGGTCCGTTTTAAGCAGGTGTGTCATCAGTTTTTAGCGTCCGGCCCCCTTCCTAAGCAGCTAATCTTAGACTTCAACGAGACTGAATTTATGGATAGTAGTGGTGTGGGGGCTTTAGTCCATAACTATAAAGCTGCTCAACGTCAAAATGTTGCCCTCATCCTTTATCAAACCCCGCCTCCGGTGATGGCAGTCTTATCCATGACGGGACTGGATCAGATTATTCCTATCACCACCACCCTCGAAACAGAACAACCCACGAACCCTTCTCTACAGCCCCCCGAAACCCATCCTTCTGTTCGTTCTGTGATCAAACGAACCATCGATATTGTCGGCAGTTTGGTGGGCTTATTGCTCACCGCTATTTTATTTATTCCCATCGCCCTGACCATTAAACTAGATAGCCCGGGTCCGATTTTTTTCCATCAAACCCGTTGTGGTTGGCTGGGAAAACGCTTTCAAATCATTAAATTCCGTTCCATGTGTGCCGATGCTGAAGCCCTAAAACGGAAGGTTCCCAACCAAGCTAAAGGGGCTATCTTCAAAAACACCAATGACCCCCGTATTACTAAGATAGGACGGTTTTTACGCCGTACTAGCTTAGACGAATTACCCCAATTCTGGAATGTGTTAAAAGGAGACATGAGTTTAGTGGGAACTCGCCCCCCAACCCCCGATGAAGTGGAAAGCTACGAAGTTCCCCAGTGGCAACGCCTCAATGTTAAACCAGGGATGACAGGAGAATGGCAAGTGTACGGGCGATCGCGGATTACTAACTTTGAACAGGTCATCGAACTGGATTTAAGATATCAAAAAAATTGGAGTCATTGGTACGATCTGCAACTGATCCTTCGGACTGTGTTAATTTTATTTCATAAGAATAGTGGTGCAGTCTAATTATCCGCGTAAGAAACATCAGTCTTTAGTTAAGCCATTTCAACTCACCGTTAAGACTGAAATCGTGGCCTTGGAAAATATTTTGATTTGGTTTGAAACCATTGCTAAGCCTTATTTAGCCCCAAAAGTGTTATGGGAATGTAAACTGGCTTTATCGGAAGGGTTTACCAATACCGTCCTCTATGCCCACGAAAATCTGCCGGCAACGGTTCCTATTATTATTAATGTTAATTTTTATCCCACTTGGGTTGATATTCTGGTCTGGAACCAAGGTCCTTTTTTTGATTTAAAAGCCAAATTAAGGGAACTGCAACAGCAAAATGTTCACCCCCTAGACCTGGAAAGCGATCGCGGCCTCTTTTTTATGGATAAGTTAACGGACGAATTAGACTATATTCGGGTTGACCATCAGAGAAATTGTTTAAAAATGAAAAAACGCTTAATCAACCAAGGGTGATGGCACTCCGAACTCAGGTTCTCTGGGGAAAAGTTTGCCACACCTGACGCACTAAATCGCTTAACCAACGTCGTTGAACCCCATCTAACAAGGGATCATCTTCTAAAACTTCGGCGGTTAACTCATCCAAAGATCGTCCCTGAGAACGGGCAAGATTAACCACTCCAGTGATGGCAACGGCGATCATCTCTTCATCAACTGGCTTACTGCGAAGGGCAAAGATTTCTTCTGGACTCGCTGGAATGGGATAATGCATAAGGTTATCGTCAATTGTCTAAATCGATCACAAATTGTAAACTTCTTTTAAGTGTCTCTCAGAATACAGTAACGGAAAGTCTAGCTTATTTTCAACCAAATGCAATCTGTACTCTTTCTTATTTTTGCTTTTCTTAACATATCGCAATGAAGGAAATCACTTATCTAGAAATTCCCACCCCCAACACCGACGAAGTCCGTCGCTGGTTACACCAAGATTGGACTCCCCTAACTGGTATAAAAAAGATTACACCAGATGGGCTTCGTTTACAAGTTATTGCTGACGGTTCTCCCTCCTCAGTAGGGGAAACAGAACTATCTATCTTTCTTTGGTCCGTACAACGAACCACTTACCTGAAAATTTTTCGTTGGGGAGATGAACCCTTTCCCTCACAAGGGAAAATTTGTCGTCAGTTAGAAGATGAGATTAGACAAGCATTTCCTGGACAATATCCTCAGTTACCATCATTGAATCCCTCTGCTGCTTCAATTTTTGAGGCTTTAGAAGCTTATTATCCTAAAACCGTGCATTTTTTTCGGAAAATGCCCCAAGGGGACACAGATTTACAACGGGTCTATTGGTGGGAAAAACGATGGCGAGACGGGGTGAAAAATCCCCAAGAACCGAAACAGGTTATTTTTCAACAAAATCAGCCCCCTACATCTTCAACTATTAGTTATGACCTAATTTATGTTGGCGGGGCTTTAGGGGTCATTCACGCTGCGGTGATGGCACAATTAGGCTATCGGGTTCTCTTGATAGAACGGTTGGTGTTTGGCCGGATGAACCGTGAATGGAATATTTCTCGGTCTGAGTTTCAAAGTTTAATTGACTTGGGGTTATTTACTGTTGATGAATTTGAGTCCATTATTGCTAAGGAGTATGTAGACGGATTTAATAAGTTTTTTGATGGCAATAATCCGCCTCATTTAAAAGCCGATGTGTTACATACTCCGAAAGTTTTAAATATTGCCATTGATACCACTAAATTTTTGAACTTATGTGGGAAGAAATTAAAAGCTGCAGGGGGAGAAATTTGGGAGAGAACCGAATTTATTAAAGGGGATATTGATGCGGATGGGGTAACGGTTACTGTCGTTAATCTAGAAACAACAGAAACCCAAGAAATTCGAGGAAGATTATTAATTGATGCCATGGGAACCGCTTCTCCTATTGCTTGGCAACTGAACGGGAAACGAACATTTAATAGTGTTTGTCCTACAGTTGGAGCCATTATTGAAGGGTTTGCTCCTGAAGTTTGGGATCATCAATACGGTGATGTTTTAAATTCTCATGGTGATATTTCTCGTGGAAGGCAATTAATTTGGGAATTGTTTCCAGGGGAAGGAGATGAGTTAACCTTTTATCTATTTCATTACCACGAAGTTCATCCCGATAACCCCGGTTCTTTGTTAGAAATGTATGAAGATTTCTTCAATATTTTGTCCGAATATCGTCGTTGTGATCTCGAAGAATTAACTTGGAAAAAGCCCACCTTTGGTTATATTCCGGGTCATTTTAGTGTGAGTAAAAGCGATCGCACCGTAGCCTTTGATCGCCTGTTAGCCATCGGAGACGCAGCCTCCCTACAATCTCCCTTAATTTTTACGGGTTTTGGCTCTTTAGTGCGGAATTTAGACAAATTAACCTATTTATTGGATTTTTGTTTGAAACACGATCTATTACAAGCCAAGAATTTGAACCAAATCCGAGCTTATCAAAGTAATATCGCCGTAACTTGGTTGTTTTCTAAGGGAATGATGGTTCCTACCGGGAAAATATTACCGCCACAGCGTATTAATGCCATGTTAAACACCTTTTTTGGTCTATTGGCTGACTCTCCCCCAGAAGTGGCCGATACCTTCATCAAAGATAAGACAACTTGGTTAATGTTTACCCGACTGGCCTTAAAAGCTGCTACCAAAAATCCTACCTTATTACTGTGGATCTGGGAAATGGCCGGAAATAAAGACTTAATTCGTTGGTTGGGATCTTATTGGGAGTTTACCGGCGATAGCTTCAAAAATCTACTCTTTGCGTCTTGGTTTTCCCAACTCATCCAACAACTTCCCGACGGGTTACAACAGCGTTATCCTTCCCTGTGGTTGCGTTTACTCAGTTTCCAGAGGAGTTTGACGTGAACTGTTGCCTGGGAAAGCAGTGAACGAAGTCAGAAGTCAGAAGTTAATGCTTCATCTTCTGCTCTTGACTTCTTCTGAGCCAAAGAATTATCTGATTGAATATCAAGAAATTTTCATTTTTTGTCCCTCTTTATATCAACAGTTAGGGAAGAAACTAAAGTAAAAAAAAGATGATCACGGTAAGGTTTTGTTGGCAAAAATTGATAGAAACGAAGACGAAACGATGAAGCGATCGCCTGACGAAAACCCCCCGTTTAAATCCCATTAATTTCTAATTTATCTGTGATATAATCGCAGTGGGTACACGATCAATAGTTTACGCACAGAATAAATAAGCTGGAAAGCATAAATATGATTCAATTGGCCAGCAGGGTAACACAAGTCACTCCCTCCCTCACCCTAGCCATTACCGCCAAAGCTAAGGAAATGAAGGCTCAAGGGATTGATGTCTGTAGCTTTAGTTCAGGAGAACCGGACTTCGATACCCCTCAACACATAAAAGAGGCTGCAGCATCAGCGTTAGCTCAAGGGAAAACGAAATACGGTCCAGTGGCCGGCGAACCGGGCTTAAGACAAGCGATCGCCAAAAAATTAAATCATGACAATCGGTTAAACTATAACGCAGAAAATATTATCGTCACCAACGGGGGAAAACACTCCCTCTACAACCTAATGGTGGCCTTAATTGAAACAGGAGATGAAGTCATTATTCCCGCCCCTTATTGGCTCAGTTATCCCGAAATGGTGAAACTCGCCGAAGGCATTCCCGTGATCGTCGACACCACCAGCGAAACGGACTACAAAATCACCCCAGAGCAACTACGTCAAGCCATTACCCCCAAAACAAAATTATTCGTTTTAAATTCCCCTTCTAATCCCACCGGAACCGTTTATAACCCTGACGAAATCAAAGCCTTAGCTCAAGTCATTGTCGACCACGATTTATGGGTGGTTTCCGATGAAATTTACGAGAAAATTCTCTACGATGGGGTAGAACATATCAGTATCGGGTCCTTAGGAGAGAAAATATTTCAACGCACCCTAATCAGTAACGGTTTTGCCAAAAGTTACTCCATGACCGGATGGCGTATGGGTTATTTAGCCGGGCCCGAACCCTTAATTAAAGCCATCAGCACCGTTCAAAGTCATAGCACCTCTAACGTTTGTACCTTTGCCCAATACGGGGCCATTGCTGCCCTAGAAAGTCCCGACTCCCCCCCATGTTTGCAAACCATGCTCGATGCCTTTACCCAACGTCGTCAAGTCATTTTAGAAAGAATTCGGGCCATTCCTCAACTCAGTTGTCCTACCCCCATGGGAGCCTTCTACGTCTTCATTGATATTAGCCAAACCGGACTTAACTCCCTAGAATTTTGTGACGGGTTACTGGAAAAACAACAAGTGGCTGCTATTCCAGGAAAAGCCTTTGGGGCAGACAATTGTATTCGTCTTTCCTATGCCACGGATTTAGAATCCATCGAAAAAGGCATGGATAGAATCGAAACATTTGTCAATCAACTCTAAGCCACCATGAACTACCGCAAAATTTTAGTCGCCCTAGATAATTCACCCTTGGGGAAGAAGGTGTTTGAGGAAGCCTTATCCATCGCCAAATACAACGACGCAGCCTTAATGCTGTTTCATTGTTTACCCATGGAAACCCCCTCAACCGCCCCTTATACTAGCCTTTATGAAGGGGAATTTAAGGATTTTTCCTACCTGATGCGAGAACAGCTAGAAAGCCAAGCCACAGAAAGCGAAAAATGGTTAAGGGAATACGGAGAAATAGCCATCCGACAAGGCATTGCCACAGAATGGGACTGGAAAATAGGAGAACCGGGCGGTTGGATAAGAGACATCGCCAAAAGTTGGCCAGCCGATTTAATCGTGATCGGTAGACGGGGACTCAGTGGGGTTTCAGAAGTGTTTTTAGGCAGTGTCAGTAACTATATTGTCCATCATGCCATTTGTTCGGTGTTAGTGGTGCAAGAAACAAAAGTCAACTAAAGACAGTCTCAGGATGTGGCGATTGTAAAGCTCCTAATCCATCAATGCAAGTCACTAAACTCCCCTTATTTTTGCTCTTTTTTACCAGTTCGTTGATGGTTCCGATCCCTTCTGCTTCCGAAATGTGTGTAGGGGGGGCCATGGCTGCAGAGGTCAGAGCCTTTGGTCAAACCGGTTCTAACGCAGATAACGGTTCTTCTGGAGGAAATGGAGAAAATAGCGATAATTTGACTATTTTTGCCGATGGTTCTCCCTTAACCCTTAATTTGGTGGGAGAAGACGGTGAAGCTGGGGAACAAGGGAAACCAGGAGAAGACGCAGAGTGTCAAACTCAACCCACGGGCGTAAAATATAACTTACTGGCTCCAAGTGGGGGCAATGGGGGCAGTGGGGGTAACGGTGGTGATGGTGGCAATGGTGGCTCTTTGACCGTCTATGCAACGGACTTATCCCAGTTACAGCAAATTTTTGTCAACGCTTCAGGGGGAAAAGGAGGACAACCCGGCCAAGGAGGGCAAGGAGGTCAAGGCTGTCGCTGTAGCGAACCCTACTGGAGTGTAGAAACCTGTAACGGCAACCCGGGTGATTCTGACTACCGTTGTACAACCCTAGAATTTCGTTGTCAAGACGGTAAAAACGGGGCGAATGGTGTAAGTGGGGCCTTTGGTAGAGATGGTTTACCCGGCCAACTGACCTTAATTAATTTGGATCAACCCTTAGAAGCGGATAAACCCGCCGCTACCGTAACCATGTCTGCGTTGAGAGATAAAGGTTATTTATTATCTAAGAATATTTGGGAAACCCGTGGTGGTGCAGCCTCATTATTTGCCCCGGGTTCGGTCGTTGACGATCAATATTTAGCTTTGGTTCAACGCCTAGAACGCTCCTTTTTATTGATTTGGAATGCCCCTCAATCTTTTAATCAATTTGCTCAAGAAAAAGTGACGTTGAAATATGAAAATGATCAGGGAATTATGGTTAATGTTCCTGATAATATTTGGATTGAAGGAACCACGCAACAACGAAATAAGATTACTCAATTTATTGTCTATAATGCAATTTATAAACGAGATGCGACCCGTTTAGAAAGTAAAGGGCTTTCTGGGAGAGCAAATGACTTACAATTAACCCTGATTGATGAAGCCGATCAATCTAATTTAATCGCTACAAAATTTGACATTACTTATAGTATTACCCGTTCTGACCCCCGATTTCGTCCTGTTTCCGATTATACAACCAAATATCAAGGGGAAATTCCAGAGGATTTAGTTATTTTAGATGGGGATACCTTTACCATTGATATTGGTAAATTACCTATTGAATCTCGATTTCTGCGATCGGGTTTGGGGGTAGAAATTAAAATAGTGGCCACCCGAACCTTTGCCGGTTACTCCGATCAACAAACCATTACTGTTAAGGATGTTTTAGGTCCGTTTAGATAATCGAAATTTTACTAGGACAAACCCTTCTGCAGAAAAAGCAAATAACATAAGAACAGAATCAGAGAGTAAAGAAACTACTTCTTGAGACAGTTTCTCTGTGAGGAGTTACTAGTTTTTTGGGAATTTGAACACACCGCATCCATAATCTGTAACTAAGCATGGGGCATACAATTTGGCTGTGTGTGCTACACAATCAATTATTACTACAATGTCTTGTATCTTCGACATTTCTAATACTCCGTTTTGTGGTGTGATCTGAGTAATTAAACCGCGTCCAGGTTCAAACCCATAGTTTTGAAGAATCAGCTAAAATGCTTATCTAACAAAGTTTTTCGTGTCTAGCTACTAGAGAAAAAACTCCAGTTCTCAAGATAGACGCGGTTTCACGAAAGACATTTTTGTCAACAGTTTTTATGATCTCACCTTTTGGGAACAATATAATGGTTTTGAAAAAATACGTGCGAAATTCAGCCACATCGTAAAGTTTTTTTAATATAATTAGTGCATAGAATCATCTCCCCTGCTATGTCTGAGGGGTTGTTAAGAAATGATAAAATAAGAGCTTTTTCCTGATACCTTGGTTAAACTTGGGGTAATTTTCCTTAACCAATTGTTAACTCTTTATTAATCTTTGATAATAGGCAGGTTTGTCATGGCCAATATAAAACGGGAACTTTCTGGTTTAACCATCAGTGCATTGATGGTAGCAACCTTATCCGCTTGTAGATCCGTTGATAGCATAGAAACAACCCAAATTAAGATAGATGGTTCAAGTACCGTTTATCCTATTTCTAGGAACGTGGTTGAGGAATTTGAGGCAACTCAAGGCACAAAATATACGGCTGTAGTCTCTGATATCCAATTATCAGGAACAACAGCAGGATTTGAAAAATTTTGTCAAGGGGAAACCGATATTAATAACGCATCTCGTCCCATTCACGATCACGAAATGGAAGCTTGTGATCAAACTGGAGTCAGATATACAGAATTGATCATCGGTTTAGATGCTATTACCATTGTGATTAATCCTGAGAATAAGTTTGCCCAAGATATTACTTTAGACGAATTAAAAAAAGTTTGGGAACCGAATGCAGAAGGAAAAATTACCCATTGGAATCAAATTCGTGAATCTTGGCCCAATCAACCCATTAACTTATACGGACCGGGAACAGATTCAGGAACCTACGATTACTTTACGGAAGCAGTTCTTAAAAAAGAAGGGGCAATCAGAAACGATTATACCGCCAATAAAAACCCTAACATTTTAGTGGAAAAAATTGCCAACGATCCCAACGCTTTAGGTTACTTTGGTTACGGTTATTATAAATTCAATACCAATCAAGTCAAAGCTTTGGCAATAAAAAAAGAGAACGAGTCAGTCAAAGCGACTCGCTATAACATTAAATGGGATCAATACCGTCCCTTATCCCGTCCCTTATTTATCTATGTTAATCTCAAAGCCAGTCAGGATAAACCCTTACTGCGGGAATTTGTCCATTTTTACCTAGAAAATGCCCCCGAGTTTGTTAGTTCTGGTGGTTATGTTCCCTTACCCCAAGAAGGTTATAAATTAGCAAAACAACACTTTGAAACGGGAAAAGTCGGTACAGTTTTTGAAGGGCAATCTCAGGTGGAATTAAGCCTGGATCAACTATTAAAAAAAGAAGCAGCTTTTTAAGTAATTAATCACTGTATTTTGTTGTACCCCCTTGTTGATTGCAAGGGGGTTCGACAACGGTTTTATCTTAAGCGTTAACTTGTTCTAAGATCAACTTAGACCGTTTAATATCATCAGGGATCGTGATAGGATAATCTCCCGTAAAACAGGCCGAGCAAAAACTATTGGGATCTTCTCCTGTCACCTCTAACATTCCTTTCCAACTCAAATAGGCCAAAGAGTCAACCCCGATCTGTTCACAAATATCGGCAACAGATTTTGTGGCCGCAATTAATTGATCTTGACTATCCGTATCAATACCATAAAAACAAGGATGAGTCACAGGAGGCGACGAGATCCTCATGTGGACTTCTTTGGCCCCGGCATCTCGCAACGCTTTGACAATTTTTCGGCTGGTGGTTCCCCGTACAATAGAATCATCCACCATAATCACCCGTTTGCCGTTTAAAACGTCTTTGAGGGGGTTTAACTTCATTTTGATCCCGGACTCTCTCATGTGTTGGGTGGGTTGAATAAAAGTCCGTCCCACGTAACGATTTTTAATCAGTCCTTCCCCGTAAGCAATACCAGACACCTGAGAAAAGCCGATGGCTGCAGGAATACCAGAGTCAGGAACCCCCATCACTAAATCTGCTTTGACACAAGACTCTCTAGCCAATTGTTGTCCTAAGCGTACTCGATAACTATACAACGTTTCATCGTGCATCAAACTATCAGGACGGGCAAAATAGATCATCTCAAAAATACATAATTTTCGTTGGGGTTGCTTAGTCCAATGAAAAGACGATAACCCTTCCTCTGTGATCCACACCAGTTCACCGGGTTCTACATCCCGTAAATAGTCAGCCCCGATGATGTCTAGGGCGCAAGTTTCTGAAGCCAAAACATAACGCCGGGGGTTCTCGTCTAAAGTCCCAATCACCAAAGGCCGAACCCCATTGGGATCTCTCACTCCCATTAATCCTTTGGGGGTTCCAATCACTAAACTATAAGCCCCAGAACACAGTTGAAACGCGCTAATAGCAGCCTCTAACCATTCTTTCCCTTGATCCACTTCCTGAGCGATGGCCACGGCGATCATTTCTGAGTCGGTGGTGGTATTAAAGTCACAGCCCCGTTGTTCAAGGGTTCGACGCAATTCTAAAGTATTGACAAGATTGCCGTTATGTGCTAAGGCCAAATGTCCGAGACGAGTGGATAAAACGGCAGGTTGGGCGTTGGCTTTATGGCTTGAGCCGGTGGTAGAGTAGCGGGTATGGCCGACGGCTATGCTTCCAGTTAAGGTTTGTAGGGTGGTTTGTTTAAAGACTTGGGAAACCAAACCCATGTCTTTATGAAGATGGATGATGTCCTTGTCTAAGGTGGCGATACCGGCTGATTCTTGGCCTCGGTGTTGCAGGGCGTATAAACCAAAATAAGCCAGCTTAGACACTTCTTTTTCTGGGGCTAATACCCCAAAAACACCACAAGCCTCTTCCGGTTTATCTAAAGAATAATTATCGCTATCAAAAGAGTTATCTAATAACTGATGGTTTGGGGAAAGTTTTTTTTTGGCAGTCATGTTAGGGGTAAACTCCTGAAAACGGCGTTAGAGGGAATTTTAGGGTTACTTGTATAAAAATAATAAAGAATTCTTAACAAATGTTTAACTTAATCTTAGCAGGGATAGTTCTAGTTTAAACATGATAAAATATTTAATTATATTGGATATCGCTTTCTATTTTAAGGAATTAACCAAGTTTCAACCACCGTGATCCTAACAAAATATCTTAGCTTATATTTTTGTACTAAAAAATAAAACCAGGATATTTGTTAGGATCACGGTGGCTGAAACTTGGTTAATTCCTTAAAATAGA
>JAAUYB010015052.1_pt1 | contig 12431 bp, 10 predicted proteins | sample 7278071 | NCBI WGS metagenome assembly JAAUYB01 (sample SAMN14350121, study PRJNA611818) | marine sediment metagenome | isolation source: surface marine sediment (1.8m) | place: French Polynesia: Moorea | collected 2018-08
CTAGAGAATTATGATTTCGTTTTACACTGTTACGACATCAGCTTCTGTGAAATCACCGACGTTGAAGTTTCTCAAGACTGCAAAATTACTAGAGTCGAAGCCGACAATGGTATTATCGGGATTATTTGGAGGCTGAACAACCATTAGGTCATCAAAGGTTAAACCGTCAGATAAACCGATAAAATCAATTCCATCCTCAAAATCAAAAATAATGTCGATGCCACTATCGGGTGCAATCATAAAGATATCACTACCTTCACCACCAACCATCATGTCATTACCTGAACCACCGTAAACGATATCATCACCAGCACCGGCTCGGATCATGTCTGATCCACCAAGTCCTTCAACGGTTTCTGATAAGTCAGTACCGATTAAGTCATCATTTCCTTCAGTTCCTACTTCGGGAGCAACGAGATATGCAAGTTGACCCCCTTGAACTAAGTCTTCGCCGGCAATGGGGCCACCATTGAGACTATGAGCCTGAACGTCAAAAATCAAGAGCTTACCGCCTTCAAAGCCAAACAGTTCAGAAACATCAAGGACACCCGAAGATTCCCAATCTCCTAAATCATTAGGATCTAAATCAGCTTGAAGGTCGGGAATCGCAGAGCGATCCATTTGAGCAATACGGGTTAACTCACCAGTATCAGGGTTTAATTTCCAGATGGAAGCTTCTTCCCCAGAGGTTCCACCAAACAAGCTACTTGGAGAAGTGGAACGGTCTTCATTGATATAGATAAAGCCGTCATCTGCCCAGTCTAAGTTATCAGGGCTACGAAGACCGAAGTCGGGACCGGCAAATTGACCGTCACCTGCATCGTCTCCATCGTATAAGATTTCCAGGTTTGCACTGAGGTCATCTAAGTCAACATCAATTTCGTAGGTGGTTCCCCAGTTGTCGCTAGGGAAGCGACCGCCACGACCAGTGGAAGCCATAACCGCTACGGTACCGTCTTCTGGGTTCGTAGAAACGTCTTCAGGACGAGAGAATTGGAAGCCACCTGCTTCGGCAACTAAGAAGTCTTGATACTCTTGAGTAGCAAATCCGATGTGGTCGTAATCGAACACTCCATCGTGATTGATATCAATGCCATCAAACTTACCGTCACCATCAGCATCAACATGAACAGCAACTTCAAAGAATTGAATTTCGCCATCACCGGTGATATCGGCCGCGTCAAACTCACCATCGCCGTCTAAATCAGTATCAAAGACTAAATCTTCACGATAATGTTCAATCTCGACAAACTCACCTCCGAGGGTTTCTCCAGTCCCGTTGTAATCTTCGGGAGATAGGCTAGCATCTTCACTGACCCAAACATAGAGTTTTCCATCAGCTAGACCGTTCCGTTCTAAAAGGTCATCACTCTCGGTTTCTTTTTGTCCTACATATAGGAGCAAAGGAGCCGCCTCACGGTCATCTCCAACCAAGAAAGCAACTTCTTCGGTATTGCCTGTATTGAGTTCGGTTACACTTTCCCAGGCGGCGCGACCCATCCAAGGCACAGCGTGCATAGTGTTGGTGGTAGGATCAATAACAAATTCAGTCCCACCAAAGGTTTCTTCTCCGGTGAAGAATAAGCCATCTTCCAAACCAATACCTTCACCAAATTGATGGGCTTCAAAGTATTGAGCAGAACAAAGACGTGCAATGCCACCAAACTCTAAATCAGAAGCATCTTGAACTTCTTCTCCCTTGCGGTTAAAAATAGTGTCGTAGGCTAAACCAGCATCTTCAACTTCTAAAGTTTCTTTATTAATGTCAAAAAAGCTCACCCTAGCACCGGGTAACTCGGCTCCACTGGCTAATGTATAAGTGTAGCCGTCATCTGCATTTAACTCGTGGTTAACTAAAATACGAACCGTATCATCATCGACTTCAAAGGCTCCTGTTCCATCAGGAATACCAGGAGGAAAATAACCATCTATATCTTCCCCAATGGTGACAAAAGCATCCACCATATAACCATTGAGCCCTGTCATTTGATTGGGTTGTGTTGTGTCAAAAGCCATTACTGAAATCCTTGCATAATTGCAGCTTTTATTACCGAGTACAAATCTATCTTCGTGGAACTAAGAAAAAGTTTTGATTCAGTTAAATTTAAGTAAAAACTCAGGAATAATTAAGTTTTTTTAATGTGTTTGTAATAATCATTAAATATTTTGAGAAAAATAAAATTTCTGTGGTAATACCCTTTTCCGTTATTTGGGCTACACATGATCAAACAGATATCCCTCAGGCTCCCGCTCATAAGTTATATTGAACAGAACCCTTTTACTGACCCCATCTCAATCAAAGATTTTAGGTGGAATTAAGGAAAAAAATTGATAGATTCCAACTTATAATTAACAAATGAAACTTTTTTTTTCTAAGCTTGATTCTATTGGTATTATTATTGCTATTAGCACCATTTTTCTGTTTATTTGTAGTAGTTTAAAGCATCTTTTATTTCAATCAACAGCTTGGGATTTAGCAATTTTTGACCAAGCTGTTTATCTGATAAGTCAGGGAAAAACACCGATTTCTTCTTTTCTAAATATTCATATTTTAGGAGATCATGCTGCTCTAATTTTCTATCCTTTATCTTTATTTTATAATATTTATCCTTCAGTTTATTGGTTATTATTTATACAAGCATTTTCCTTGAGTTTCGGCGCATTACCTCTTTATTATTTTGCTCAATATCAAGGCTTAAATAAATCCCAAACATTAACAATTAGTTTAGTTTACTTACTTTATCCTTTAATTTTTAACATCAATTTATTTGATTTTCATCCCGATGTTATTGCTATCCCTGCTATTTTCTGGGCAATTTTAGCAGCTTTCCAAAATAATATATGGATATTCATTATAGCTATTTTAATTACTTTAAGTTGTAAAAGTGTATTATCTTTAACTATTATTTTTATGGGTTTATGGTTATTATTATTTGAGAAAAAACGTTTGTTGGGATGTATTGCTTTAGGGTTAGGAGTAAGTTGGTTTATCATTAGTACCCGTTTAATCATTCCCATTTTTAGTAATAACACTGCTAATATTAGCCGACATATTGAACGATTTAATTATCTAGGAAATTCTTTCTCTGAAATTGCTCAAAATCTTATCTTTAAACCTTGGTTATTATTACAAGGATTATTTAATCTACCTAATTTAGAATATTTATTATTATTATTGCTGCCTGTAATTTGGTGGTTATCTTTTCGTCATCTTTCCCCTTTAATAAGTGCTATTCCGGTTTTAGCCATGAATTTATTATCACAAAATCTTCTACAAAAAGATTTATTACATCAATATTCTTTACCTATTATTCCTTTTTTAATGGTTTCAGTAATCACAACAATAGCAGCAAAAAAAAGCTGGTTTCGGCAAGAAAAATACATCATTATTTGGTCATTAATTTGTTTTTTAGCTTTGGCAAAATTTGGCTATTTTACCTCTCGATATTTAGACTCTTTGGATACTTGGAAAGCAACCCAAGAAGCTATTAGTAACATTTCTGGCAAAGGAAATGTCTTAACCTCGACCTATATTGCCCCTCATCTTAGTCAACGTAATATAATTAAATTAGCCGAAGATGGGGCAGAGTCCTTTGATCTAAAGCAATTTGATTATATCCTATTAAATAAACGACATCCAGGGCGAGCAAGTTCCCCAGAATTAATTGAAACCCTGAAAGAAAAAGTTGGACAAAATCCTAATTTTCAATTAACCTATACAAAAGATGATATTTATTTATTCACTAAAAGTTAATCAGTAAATTCTCATTATGACTTTTATTTTAACGAATGATGATGGAATTGATGCTCCGGGAATTCGTGCTTTATCGAAAGCATTAAGAGGACAGGGAATTATTGTTGCACCCAAGGAACCTCATTCCGGTTGTGGCCATAGTGTTACCACCCATAAACCTATTCAGTTAGTAAAGCTTTCCTCTACTGAATATGCAGTAGATGGAACACCAGCAGACTGTACCCGCATTGCCTTAAAGCATCTTGAAAAACAAACAAAATGGGTATTATCAGGAATTAATGCAGGAGGAAATTTAGGGGTTGATGTTTATATTTCAGGAACCGTTGCTGCGGTTAGGGAAGCAGCAATGCACGGTATTCCAGGTATTGCAATTTCCCATTGGATTAAACGTCCCTTAACTATTAATTGGGATTTAGCAAGTAAATGGACAGAAAAAGTTTTAGAAATAATTTGGGATAAACCTTTAGAATCTGGGAGTTTTTGGAACGTTAATTTACCCCATTTAGAAATAGGTTCTCCAGATCCAGAAATTATCTTTTGTGAAGGCAGTACCCACCCCTTACCTGTTGATTATCGAATCGAAGGAGATTTATTTCATTATCAAGGAGAATATGCAAAAAGACAACGTTTACAAGGAACAGATGTTGATGTTTGTTTCTCTGGAAATATTGCAGTAACGTTAATTAAACTATAGTAATTCTCTTCCCACCCTAACCATGAATATATCTAGTGCAACGCGGTAGAAATAACCCACCAGTCTCCAAATCCTCAAATCCGTAACCTACCATCCTTTTGCATGAGTGACTTCCGCGAAGCGGCACTAGCTTTGAAGCGAGGGTACCTAGTTAGGGGTAAACTCGCGGTCTGGCAAGGCTTTCACCCCTTTTTAGCCTGAAAAAGTCACAAAGTCCCACTATTAAATAGAAGATTTTAAGGGGTTTGATTCTGTTGCCAAAAACCTGGCTTTTTGAGAAGTTACGTTTTATATAGCGGAGATTGTGTCAAAATCATAGAGTGGCAAAAAAGGGAACCTAAGAGCAAGAATGCGAATTTTATTTGTGGGGGCAGAAGTCGCCCCTTTGGCCAAAGCAGGCGGAATGGGAGATGTTATCGGAGCCTTACCCAAAGTTTTACATAAACTAGGGTATGATGTGCGGATTATAATGCCCTATTATGGGTTTCTCGGCGATAAAATAGAGATTCCCTCAGAACCGATATGGCGCAGCAATGCCATGTCTCAAGAATTTTCTGTCTATCCAACAACTCTTCCTGAGAGTAACGTTCCCCTTTACCTGTTACAAAATAATGTCTTTTCCCCCCGCCGTATCTATGGAGATGACGAATATTGGCGGTTTACTTTCTTTTCCAATGGGGCGGCTGAGTTTGCTTGGAATTTCTGGAAACCTGATATTATCCACTGTCATGACTGGCATACAGGTATGATTCCTGTGTGGATGCACGAAACTCCTGATATTACCACTGTTTTTACCATCCATAACTTAGCTTATCAAGGGCCTGGCCGCGGCTTTTTAGAAAATGTCACTTGGTGTCCTCCCTATATGGATGGAGATAACGCCATGGCCACGGGCATAAAATTTGCTGGACGCATCACCACGGTGTCCCCAACCTATGCCCAACAAATCCAAACCCCTGCTTATGGGGAAAGACTTGATGGTTTATTGTCCCATGTTAATAATAATTTGGTGGGCATTCTCAATGGCATTGATATGGAACTCTATAACCCCGCCAAAGATCAGTTAATCCATCAAACCTTTACTCCTTATACCCTAGATAAACGCATTGCCAATAAAATTGGTCTTCAGGAAGAAACGGGTCTAGAAATCAATAAAGATGCTTTTTTGATGGGTATGGTGACTCGTTTAGTAGAACAAAAGGGGATCGATTTATTGCTTCAGGTTTTGGATCGTTTTCTGACTCATACTGATTCTCAATTGGTTGTTTTAGGGAGTGGTGATCCCTATTACGAAAATCAATTATGGCAACTGTCCGCCCGTTATCCTGGTCGCGTTTCCGTACAAATTCTTTATAATGATGTCTTGTCTCGGCGCATTTTTGCGGGATCTGATGTATTTTTGATGCCTTCCCGTTTTGAACCCTGTGGTATTAGTCAACTATTCGCCATGCGTTATGGTTCTGTTCCCATTGTACGACGAACAGGCGGCTTAGTGGATACGGTCAATTTTTATGATCCCATTCAGGAAACAGGAACAGGTTATTGTTTTGATCATTATGAACCCCTAGAATTATTGGTGTGTATGATTCGCGCTTGGGAAGGGTTCCGCTTTAAAGCAGATTGGAAGAAACTGCAACAGCGATGTATGACTCAAGATTTTAGTTGGTATAAGTCCGCTGCTGAATATATTAAAATTTACAAGGAATTAACAGGACAACCTGGAGAATTAAGTGTAGAAGAACAAGACAAAATAACCACCTTAATTAAAAAGAATCTTTCATGGGATGTTAATGGAAATGCCAGTAATAACATAGAATTGAAAGAAGAAAATACTCAAAATGAAAATGAAAATTATGAAGTAGAAACTCCTTCAATAGAAGATATTTCCCCGGAGGAAGAATTACCTCAAACATCTCAACTAGAAACTCCTAAAATAGAAGAGATTAAACCTCAAACATCTCAACTAGAAACTCCTAAAACAGAAGAGATTAAACCTCAAACATCTGCACTAGAAACTCCTAAAACAGAAGAGATTAAACCTCAACCATCTGCACTAGAAACTCCTAAAACAGAAGAGATTAAACCTCAACCATCTCAACTAGAAACTCCTAAAACAGAAGAGATTAAACCTCAACCATCTCAACTAGAAACTCCTAAAACAGAAGAGATTAAACCTCAACCATCTCAACTAAAAACTCCTGCAAAAGAAGTAATTACAGCAGAAGAAACTCAGTTACAAGCTTTGGATAATCAAGAGCCTCTAGAAGAATAAAACCTATTCAACAGTAGATATATTTATTTTGACTAATTAGCAAATTCTGTTAGGGGTTAATTTTATTAAACCCCTACTTTCAATGCTGCTCGGCTAAGAAGGTTGTCTGTTTTTCTGAACCACGAATATAATTATTCTAAAAAGTCCCACCATTCCATCCCCACATACTACCTTTAGCATCAGCAAATTCTAAATAAACCCGATTTTTAGCAACCCCTAGTTTATCTTCAATGACTTGACAAAAATCTGCACTCATAGCCTTTGTTTGCTCAGGTTTCATGCTACCAACACTTTTTATTTCCAGGTAACAAACAGGGTCAACTGTTCCTGAAAAAGTCATGTGAATATCAGACTCAAAAGCAGTCATGACATAAGATTCAGGTTTCCCTAAATGTTGTGCTAATTTAGCGGATAATGTTTTTAGTAATCCTTCAATCACTGTTTTTTCTGGCTTAGAAACTGATGTCTTTACTTGAATTAATGGCATGGTTAACTTTATTTGATGACGATTTACAACTGCTTATTTTTGACTTTTAAATTCTCAAAGTTTACACTGTTATCCTCCATATTGCCACCCTGTACTTTCAAGAGTTAAAGCATTACCTTCTCGGTGTATTCCTGAACCAATAACTTCAGCAACATAGACAGTATGATCTCCTTTATCAACTGTTCCCACTACTTGACATTCTACATAGCCTAAAGAATCTTTAATAATGGGACATCCTGTTTTTTCCCCTTCATAAAACTCCACATCTTCAAATTTATTGCCGACACGACTTTTAGGCTGAAAAAATTTAGCTGCCAATTCTTTTTGTCCCTCTTCTAAGAAACTTATGGAGAAAACACCACTTTTTTTAACCATTTCGTGGGAACCGGAATCTTTTTTAACACAGTTAATAACTAAAGGTGGTTCAAAGGAACTTTGCATCACCCAACTAACGGTAAACCCGTTCAAATTTTCCCCATCTTTTACCCCACAAATATAGAGTCCATGGGGAATTTTTCTCAGCATTGTTTTTTTTGCTTTTTCGTCTAACACAATAATTTCTCTCCTGATTTTTTCTTCACAAATTAGTTTTGATTATACCTTTTTACCCTTGATAGGTAGAAGATATTTATTAATCCCATAATATCAAATAATGAGTCAAATTGCACTTACATATATTTTTTTCAGCAGAACTCATGATCTCTATTAAATCATAGTGTAGATTCTAATGTTTCAAATAAGGCTGCTAAAATAGTATTGGATAATAAAAAGCCATCAGGATCAGCAAGAGTCATTCTATTGATTTTTTGCCAATTGCTATTTATATCTTCTGGGATAAAATTTATATGTTTTCCTTGAAAATAGACTAACTTTTCTTGATGGTAAGGTAATACAGTTTGACAAATAAGTTTAATTGTTTCCTGTCCAAATTCTTGAGCTAAACTTAGCAAATCAACCCCTTTATATAAGCGAAGTCCTAACATTAAAGTTTCTAGTAAAATATCAAGTTTAGTGACAGGAATAGTATCAAGATGATAACCCGATATTACTAAGTTATCTACCCAATCATAGTAATCCTTTCTAGTTTTGGGGCGAGTAAATCTTTTTTGATTTGTATAACTTGCTGCCCCCATTCCTAAGCCATAATAAGGCTTATTCTCCCAGTAAACAAGATTATGAAGACATTGATAACCAGATTTTGCGTAATTAGAAATCTCATAATGTTCATATCCTGCTTGCGTTAATATTTGCTGAGCTATTCTATACATTTGAGCGGTGTTATCATCATTGGGTAAGGGATATTTACCTGGTTTATATTGTTTTCCAAAGGCTGTCACAGACTCTAAAACAAGATCATAACAAGAAATATGCTTGGGGTTTATTTTTATAGCTTGTTCAAGGGAAAATTGCCAGTTATCTAAGGTTTGATAAGGTAAGCCAGAAATCAAATCTAAACTAAAATTATCAATATTAACTTGATAAATTAAATCAATGGCCTGCTCAACATCTTTGCATCGATGAAAGCGACCACATTTTTCTAATAATTCATCTTGAAAAGATTGAATTCCCAGACTAAATCTATTGACTCCTAAATTTTTATAACAATATAATTGCTCTAAACTAAAAGTTGCCGGGTCCATTTCCAGAGAAATTTCAGCATCAGAACTAATGCCAAAATGCTTATCCAAAGTTGTTAAAATTTTCTCTAAATAAATAGGCGGTAGTAAAGAGGGTGTTCCTCCCCCGAAAAAAACTGTTTTTAAAGGCGCATCATAAGTAGGCGTAATCTTAATTTCTTTGCATAAATATTCAACATATCTTGCCATAGAACCTGATTTATTAATATCAGCTTTATCCCCTAAAACTGATATAGGAAAATCGCAATAATAACAACGACGACGACAAAATGGGATATGAAGATAAACTGATCTAGGAATGGGAACTACCATAAAATCTTAAAAGTTAATGAAAATTTTTAGAGAAATTACCGAACTGATGGCAGTAAAATGGCCAACAATGAGTTAAGAATAAGAATATATGCTCAGATTAGAAGTATATAATAGATAAAATAATCTGAATCGGGTAGAAAAATCTTCTAATTTTTTCTTCTCAACTACCAAAATTATGGATTAAGATCAAAACTATGATTGATGCCATTATTATCCTCATATTTATCCTAGCAGCCGCCGGAGTCGGCTTTGATAGCGTTGACTTACTGCCCTTAGAAGTCAAGGAACAAATCTCTAACATTGACGCTTTACGGTGGTTAGGGGCGGGTTTTACCTCAATTTTGGGTTTAGCTATTGGTTTAGTTGCTCAAACCTCCTATCGTCGTTTAGAGACGCGCATTAGTACCACTCCCATTGAAATCATTTTGACACGAGCGGTGGGATTGGTCATCGGCTTACTCATTGCTAATCTCATGTTAGCCCCGATTTTTCTGCTTCCCATTCCCAAAGAATTTACTTTTATTAAACCAATGACTGCTATTTTGGGCAGTGTGGTGTTTTCTTTCATGGGAGTAAGTTTAGCAGATACTCATGGACGCACTTTCCTGAGACTGATTAACCCTAATAGTATCGAAACCCTATTAGTTGCTGAAGGAACTCTGCAAGCAGCTTCCCCCAAAGTTGTTGATACTAGCTGTATTATTGATGGCCGTATTGAACAACTCCTACACACAGGGTTTATTGAAGGACAAATTTTGATTCCCCAATTCGTGTTACAAGAGTTACAACAGTTAGCAGATTGTAGTAACGATCAAAAGCGGGTCAGGGGAAGACGGGGGTTAGATATTTTAAATAGAATGCAGGAGTCTTTTCCTGAGCGCATTCTTATCCATTCTGCGGACTATGAAGACATTGCCACCGTTGATGCTAAGTTAGTCCATTTGGCACTAGAAATTAATGGAACCCTTTTGACCAATGATTATAACTTGAGTAAAGTGGCCAACTTACAAAAAGTGACCATTCTCAATGTTAATGATATTGCCAAAGCTATTCGCCCCATTTATTTACCTGGGGATACCTTAGACCTAAAAATTCTGAAACCAGGGAAAGAACCCACCCAAGGGGTAGGATATCTTGAAGATGGCACGATGGTAGTGGTAGAAGAAGGGAAAGACTATCTTGGAGAAGCCTTAAGTGTGGTGGTAACATCTGCCCTGCAAACCTCAGCAGGCCGCATGATTTTTGCCAAACCTCAATCAGTCATTGCTTCTTCTTAAGAGTAAAGACGTTTGAGCAAACGTCTCTACGGGAAAGATATTCAGGCGATCGCCAATTCTTGGGGTGCGTCCTTATTTTCATGTAACCCTTTTAGACAAGATTCTAGCTCATGGGTTAGCTTCTCGGAACTACTTCTGATCTTCTTAATGTCATAGGATTTCATGTCAATGGGTTGGCCAATATTGACGGTGACATCTGTTCCCCAACTAGGTAGGGGTTGGCTATATTGAATACTAACGGGAAGGATTTTCATGCCGCAACCTGGTTGTTGAGATTCCACTTCCAAGGCAATGCGCGCAACTCCTCGTTTTAGGGGATGAACTTGGGTATCCTGGAAAATGCCTCCTTCTGGGAAAATGACCAGCATTTCCCCTTGTTTGAGGACTTCGACACTATATTCTAAGCTACTACTTCCTGGGTGTTTAACATCGATGGGAAAGCCTCCCAAACGGCTAATAAACCAACCTTGAAGGCCTTGAATTTCGCTTGATGTCACCATAAAACGTACATCTCGGGCACTTACCATCCTTCCCACAGCATAGGGGATAATTAAAGCATCCCAACGGGAACGATGGGTAGGAGCGATAATTACTGGGCCTGTTTTGGGAATGTGTTCTTGTCCGGTAATGGTAAGATGACCAAAATATGATGGCAAAACTATCCAAGCTCCTAATGGATAAACTAAATGAATTAACCAAGGGGAAATTCGAGACTTAACATGATAACTAGAGACGGTAGAAGTATCCATAAATTAGGCAAAACGCAACAAAAAAATCTCAAAGAGAAATGATTGAGATATGGGTTAATTATAGTTATACTATAAAACTTTTTATTATTAATGTCTTCAGGGAAACAGACAGTTATCTAGGTGTCAAGATAAGGTATTTTTTTGCAGCACCAATTTATCGCTTCGCTCGAAGTCAGAAGTCAGAAGTCAGAAGTAAAAATTAATCAGAAAATTACAGCCCTCAAATAACATAAAAATTCACCTTTTTTGACTCTAACTTCTGTACAGTCGCGCCGCAGCGTAGCGAGGAACTTCTGACTTCTTGAAAAATCCCTTCTAGACTTAAGCAAAAACAACGGTACGATTTCCATAAACTAAAACTCGATGTTCTAAGTGTAAACGCACTGCTCTGGCTAAGACAACCCTTTCTAAATCTTTCCCTTTACGAATTAAATCGGGGATAGTATCTCGATGGGAAACTCTAACCACATCTTGTTCAATTATAGGGCCTTCATCTAAATCTGCGGTAACATAATGGGCGGTTGCGCCAATAATTTTAACCCCTCTTTCATGGGCGCGATGATAAGGGTTGGCCCCAGCAAATGCTGGAAGAAAAGAATGATGAATATTGATAATATTGGGAAAATAATTGACAAATTCTGGGGTTAAAATTTGCATATATTTAGCTAAAACAACGAGATTAATGCGATGTTTTCTTAACAGTTCTAACTGTCTTGCTTCTTGTTTATTTTTGGTATCCTTACTAAGAGGAAGATGATAAAAATCAATCTTAAATTGTTGGGCGATCTCTTCTAATTTTTGATGATTACTAATAATTATAGGGATGTCAGCGTGAATTTCTTTTGCTTGCCATCGCCACAATAAATCAAGTAAACAATGGTCTTGTTTTGTGACAAATAAAGCCAGACGAGGAATGGTATCAGAAAAATGAATATCCCACACTGCTTGTATCGGTTTGGCAACCTCAGCAAAGGAAGAAGAAATCAGATCACGGGATAAATTAAAACCTTTTAATTGCCACTCTATTCGCGTTAAAAATAAACCGGCTTCAAAATCTGTATGTTGATCAGCATGGATTATATTACCACCATTGTTATAGATAAAATTAGCAAATTTAGCAACTAATCCTTGTTGATCCGGACAGGAAATTAATAAAGTAGCTGTGGAACCATTCATATTAATTTACATAATATTGTTATTTGAATTATAACTAATTTTTCTGACTAGGTTTGTTTAATTTTTGTTAAAC
>JAAUYB010106287.1_pt1 | contig 12430 bp, 16 predicted proteins | sample 7278071 | NCBI WGS metagenome assembly JAAUYB01 (sample SAMN14350121, study PRJNA611818) | marine sediment metagenome | isolation source: surface marine sediment (1.8m) | place: French Polynesia: Moorea | collected 2018-08
AACAACAACAACAACAACAACAACAACAACAACAACAACAACAACAACAACAACAACATCGACTGTTCCATGGTCTGGGCTTCGCCGCAGACAAAAACAGTCAAAAAGGGGAAAATATTTATTGTTCAAGCAGCATCAGGAGCAGAGATAACATCATCATTTCACGAAGAGCTGGATAGTTGATAAGTATGTGCAGTAACTGACCATAGCTTCTCCCACTTTGCGTGCATGAGCTTCCTGGCCTGTCCCGTTGGCCCCGGCACCACCGTCGGACCGGAGAGCGACCTGAGTTCGTTCTCCAGGTAGACCATGTCCTCCCCGCTGGGGGAGAAGCGAGGAGAGGAGAAGTGGCGAGGGGAGGGACCGCTCAGCAGGAGGTGAAAGCCAGACTCGTTGGCAACAGGGGACAGGGAGTACACGAACAGGTCGTTGCGCTAAAAAGAAATAGTACATGTAAGTAATGTATTTTTAGTGCGACACAGACTCAAACATTTTTTTCTTCCGACGTATGTTTTTGCGTGGTAAATTTTGCTGATGCCATTTCTCGGTGTTGTTGAAACGGTTGTTTTTGATGTTGTTGTTGTTGCTGCTGCTGCTGCTGCAGTTCCATGCTATCTACCCTGTATCACCTGGTCCGTCCTCTTGTGGAACTCCTTTGGCATCCTCTTGTCCCCCCTCCAGGCGACCCCCACCAGCGCGTTAACTTTCGGGTGCCACTGGAGGTGCCCAGGGGCGAATCCCTTCGTGTCCAGCTGGGAGAAGGTCTGGTCCTCAACGCTGTAGAGGAAGATGCCGGGGACTCGCCTCATGCCCATGAAGCCGCCGCTGCCGCCGCCGCAGTAGCCGTGATTCTTTGGTGGATGAGAAAAGTCAACTTGTTGTCTTGTTCCCACCTCTCACTGTATTTTCTTTCTGTCCATAATTTACCATGCTTCCGTCTGATGTCTCCGCCACGTAGGCAATGTACTTTCCATCGGGGCTGAAGCCGAAGAACCTGAAAGGGATGAAAATCGATATTTGTTGCCGTAATTAGAGAACTTTTTTTCTCGCAAAACCAAATCACCTGAAGACGTCGTCGGTGGCAATCCCCCCGTGCTCCACGTGGGCCGACAGCCTGAGGGTGCAGCTGGTGGCGGCGTCGGAGGTGTTGACGTTGAGGTAGGCCTCCCCGTCCTCGCCTATAAAGGCCTTTGCTCTGGCCAACCCTTTCTCTGCGTCCCAGTGGTCGTCGTAGCCCCTCGTGTCCCCCAGGTCGGAGCCGCCCTCCATCTCCCATGAGGTCCCGTTCGGGGAGATCCAGTGCCAGTGGCCGAAGATTCGAACCTTGCCGGATTTCCCAATTGTCCATCTGAAAAGCATTTTTGGTGCTAAATTGTAAGTTGGGAAACAATATTATTATCACCCTCCGTATGAGACGTGCGTGGCGAAGTTCTGGTTCTCTCCTTCTGCGTTGTTGATCCGTCCGAAGGCGACCCCTCCCCTGGCGGCCACCGCGTCGAACGCGTCTGAGGCGGCCTTCTCAGCAGCGGCCTCCGCCTCATCAAGGCAGTGGGAGTGATGGGAAGGATGGGAGTGACCAGAGTGGGAGTGGCCCACAGAAAAAGCTGGGAGGAAGAGGAGGAGGGCCCAGAAGCAGAAGCCCGAGGATTTCATATTGACAACCACCACCTCCAACCACACTTGGTCCGATTAGATTTTTCCGTCTTTCAGCGCGACGGTGTTTCACTATTCCAAAAGATGCCGAATTGGTTATGAAAAGAGTGCAACGAGTACACTGACTGCACTGTACGGCAACAAAAACAAGCCTTCCGTCACCACAATAATACCTTTTGCTCCCCCCGGGCTTTTCCCCGTTTGCTACTTTATATGGGAACCTGTTTCTCCTCCATCCGAAATAAAGTTACATGAATTCCCCTTGAAACTGCTTCCCAATCCCAGCGTTTGAATCCACCGGATGCTGCGATCGACGTCGGTGGCACAATGGGTCGATCGCTGGCCTCCCTCAGGTGAGGAGGGAAATTTTCGGGCACCCGCGCGCACGCGATTCCCGCAAATGAGAAAGGGAGAGGTCTATTTTGGACGAAAAGTAGGAGTGGGAATGACATCGACAACATGTATGACGTTCGAACGTTTATTTATACGGTCCGTCTCGATGCGTTCTTTCAGGTCTTTGTAACCACAAGTCGAGGTAAAATTGCAAATACGTGCCATCATATCTTCAGTTAAGGAACATCCAAGAAATAAACATATCCCGAATGCCTCTGCAAATATTGTCTGCAATTTACGACGATATTTGCCCATGTTTTTGCAAGCTTAGAGTGCACATACCTAGATCCTGAAAAAAGCATGCAAAAATATTTCTTTCAGCCCAACTTTGCCAAGCATTGCACCTGTATTTCGATGAGAGTAACTTTTGTCTATATTTTCTGCTCATTCTTGCTATCAAATGTTGCTATACTGTACTGAAGAGCAGTATTTCATAGAATTTCCTTGCATTCGATGTAACGTTTCCCTCCCTCGATCCTCCCCGACCTCCCAAGGCACCACCGAATCGAGCGGAATTGCATGCTTTTGAGGATCGAACGGTGGATGGACCGGCCGACCGTAGGTGGAGAGAGGTGCGGGCAAGAGGCCGCCGCCCTGAATTAATTGTAACTCCCACCTCCTTCTTGTTGCCCGATACATTTTCCCAAGCAAGAGAGGACTGCGAAAATTCCTGGAGGGATGCGGTAGCAATCGAATTTTGAAAAGTGCATGAAATATCTCAGAGCTTTTCTGAACAGATGTGGTGCAGTTCTACGGAAATATGTTTCGTCGCGCGCTCAAAGGCAGAATTGGTTCCGAATGGAGAAGAGGCACAATGCCAGAAAGAAAGCGAGAGAGATTTTCTCCCGTTCCAGTTCCATGTCCTGAATTTAGTATCCCTGCTGCTGCTACCGTTGTTGCCTAGCAGTGTTCCAGCGAAACCAATTATCGCTCCTTCTCATTCTGCTCCACGATCCCTTTGACACCTCTCTGATATAAGAAAGACAGAAGTGAACGGTGTAACGTTTTTCGTGCTAACGGGGTCAAAAATGCAATGTTACGTTTTTATTGCGCGTATCGCAATCTACAAATACTATGAATCTGTAGGTCATAATAAGTCAAAACATTTGCTGCTGATATATTAATTACATGAACCTATACAAACATTCGTGCAATTACAAAAATTTTCGTATTTCACCTTTTTCACTCACTTTCTCGGAAATTTCGCGACGATATTTCACGAATCACGACCAGAAAAATGGTATTTCTCGTGTACGTACAGTCGTACACCCTCCCTCCCACTCCTTTCCCTTAGCCTCAAGTACGTACCTACGTACTCCACAAAAGCCATGCTTTTGACAAGGGAAGATCGAACGAACAAGCGAAATACCCTTTTCTCCTTTCTCTCCCTCCCTCTCGAATTTTTGACTCGGTCCACTCTCTCTGGCATTCTGTTCCGAGCATGCGCCCATCTCGCTGGATTAAAAGCGGGACTGCGCAGAATTTTGTAACGCGAAAGAAAAATCCCCACACATCACAAAAACAGAAGTGCAAAAAGCAAGAAAAACTAGTCACGATGCGTCACAATAGAAATAAAAGCAAAGAAAACATTATGAGCTCCAACAACAGCAGCAACAACAACACTCGCCGCTGCCTCCACCTTATCCCCATCTGCGTCGTCCGGCTGATCGTATCGTCGTCGGCGATTACATTTCCGAACGCCTTTGTCGGGGACAACAGCATAAGCAACAGGAGTGATAATTCGAGTTTCTGGGACCTGACCAATCTTCACCTTAGTATACCTGCAAACATCGATCTACTAAAAATCAAAGATTTTTCTCACGGCAGAGAAGGTAAGATGCTGCTGCTATTTTAGTTGTTGATGTACAGTAGTTGCTTCTGCAACTGTTGTTTTAGTTGCTGTTGCAGTTGCTTCTGCTGCTGATGCATGTGGTGCTACTACTGCTGTGCTTACTGTACTTCTGCTTCTGCCGTAGTTGCTGCATTAGCTGCGGTAATTGTTGCCGTTTGTTTCTACAGCATTTGAGTCTCTAATTTTATTGCAGATTTAAATTAGTACAAAGGAGCCAGCGAAATAAATTTTCTCCCTCCACCCATTTCAGAGCTTCTCTCCTCCTCCTCTTGGTCCCCCCTGCTCCTGTCCTCCGACCTGTTGCTCCTTGCCCTGGGCGGGATCGTCCTGCGCTCCCCTTCCGCCCTCAGGCACTGGCAGTGGGTTTCGTGCGCGGCTAACCTCAGAATATTGCCGGCTGCTCTGACATCATCCAATCTGACCTCGACGACGCTGGCCTGCTTCGCCGCGGAGGTGTGTCTCCTGGCCAGCCTCGCTCTGGCTTGCGCGGCATCCTCCGCTCTGGCGAGGGACATGGAGGAGGACGGGCGGAGGAGGCAGGAGCTGGAGAATTCGAGGAAGACCAGATGCCCGGTTTGCATAAGGGCAAGGGCGGCTGTCAGTAGGAGGAGTACGGAATTCGCCCCCAGCGCGCCTCCGCTTCCCATGGACTTGGAGATGGTGGAATTCAAGCCGAGCGCGCCTCCGCAGCATTTGTTATTTCCGTGAATTTGTCAAAGAATTTTAGCGCCGCTTAGAAAAGGAATTAAATGAAACGTTTTGGCTCAATTTAATAATATCACGTTTATTACGCACTTTGGACCACGTCTCCTTAAAATTTTATCATTTTTGTCTACTTGTTCCCTCCCGCGCACTGGTCAATGAAGTTGGCTAGTTTGAGGTCCCTCTCGCTGAGCCCTCCGCAGTCGTGTGTGGACAGTGTGATCTCCACCCTGTTGTAGACGTTGAACCACTCCGGGTGGTGGTCCATCTTGTCAGCCTTGAGGGCCACCCTCGTCATAAAGCCAAAGGCCTCATTGAAGTCCTTGAAGGAGAACTTCTTGGCGATGGCGTCTCTTCCTCCCTCCGCCATGGACCAGCCGCCGGACCCAAGAAGAGGGTCTAGCTTGGACTTCCTCGCGTCCGCGTCCAGCTTGGTCGCTGCCATCCTCTTCAAAAGTGTGGTCGTTGTGCTGAAACCGAGTCTGGAGGTGGTGGGGGTTTGCTTGAGGAGAGCGCTGCGCGAACTGATCTTCTGGAGGAATCGGTGGAAGAAGAGTGGTTGAGATTGCATGCCTCTGGCGATGCTGGAGGAAGAAAGGGGAGGAATAGGGAGGAAAGCACGTACTCGCGGGTGTGTGTGGCTGGTACCAGTTATTCTTGCCTTCTCCTCACTCTCCCCTTCTTCCTCTAGCTTTCCTTGCAACAAGTAGCAAAGGAACTTGTTTCGGCATCGACGACAAGATCTCTTGACTTTTTTCTTCTTTCGAGAATGCCGGCTGGCTTATCGTTCGCGAGAATCGCAGGTTTAGGGGGGCGCAGGATCAGGATTACTTTTTAAGTTTCGAAGTTGACTGATTGTTTCTTCCCGTCGCCTGGTTCTCGTACATTGGTTCCAGTCCACCCTGCAAAAAATGTCAAAGGGCGAAATAAATTCGTGGCTCAAAATCTCCTCGAATTTAAGTGCACTTTCTAAAGTTGTATTTCATTCTCCTTACAATAGGATAACTTGATCACACAATTATCTCTTCTTCTATTCGTCATCTTCGGAAGAGGAATACCCTCCCAGCCCCGCCAGCGCCCCCAATGAACCCTGCTGCTTATTCTCCTCCTTGGGCGGTGGGGAATCCTTGGCAAGCTTCTTCTCCGCATCTTTGTTGGAGGACTCAGAGTTGGATGCCTTTCGCTTGACCGCCCCCAGCAGCAGCTTGGTCTGGCTGCTCAGGGCCTTCTTGGCAGGGGCGGAGGAAGACGAAGAAGCGGCCTCTTTCTTGGACCTGCTGGCCGAGGATGCCGAGGAGGACGTTCCCGGGTTTGCCACCTCCGCCTTTAGCCTTGCCTCCAGCTCCTTCTCCCTGAGCTCTGACTGTCCCTTGCGGTACTCCTCCAGGGCGGACTGCTCCTCGCGGTAGCGCTGACGCTCAATGTTGGACCTCATGAAAAAGGATATTTTAGTTGCCAAATGGAATTCAGAAGTATAATTTATTGTGCCTCACTTTAGGTTATCGACCTCGTCGAGGAAGTCGGCCTCGTCGTCGTCAATGCCCCTGATCTGGTTCTTTAGCTTGTGGGCCTCGTCCCACTCCTCCTGCGCCTTGTCCTTGTTGGCCTTGAGCTGGTCGAAGAGCGAGCGGGACTCGTACTCCGGCTCCGGGGCCTTCTCGGGCTGGTCCTCCCTCCGCACCCTGTCCCACTCCGCCTGACGCTCGGCACGCTTCTCGGCCAGCACCTTCTCCGACACGAAGCCGCTGGACATGGTGGACTTGCCCCGGATCCGGGACACGGAGGTGACGGAGCAGAGAGCCAGAGACGTGCGGACTGCGGAGGCGACAGTGTGACCAGAAGAATTTTTTTCAAATCGACAACGAAAGGTGTCAAAATCGCCAAAAAAATCGCCAACATTTTTTAAAAATTATTGGAAATCGCCATAATTTTGGGCCAAAATCGCCACTTAAACCCAGCTTTTTTCGTGTTTTATTGCATTTTTATTAACAAAAAAGTTGGCAACACTGACCGGCACTTTGCTGTTGTGGGATTGGCCCAACAGAAGAGCCCGAGAAGACTGCCAAAGTGCCAAGCAGGAGGAGGTTGCGCGACAAACGCATTTTTCCTCCGTCGACTTGAAAACGCGTCAAAAATCAAAATAATCAACAAAAACATTGACGAGCGTTGGATTGGAGCTGTGGGAGCAGCACGTGAAGCATTTCGCTTAAAATCATTTTTGCGTAACTTGGTGATTGTCGCACTGAGGTAAAGGTATTTGAGGTCAAGTCAAGGCCATCATGGGTCTGACCAAGCAGTACCGCCGCTTCGTGTCCTCCGGTCGCTTCGGCCTGGTTGGGTCCTCCCGCGTGGGCGGCCTCCTCCACGTGCCCGGCAGACCCAACGCGGTGCTGACGGCCTGCGCGGAGTCCGTGGCCGTGTGGGACGTGCGCAGGGCCGAAAAGGTGGCTGATCTGAACGCCGAGGATAACAAGTATGAGGTCACGGCATTGGCAGTGGCTGCAGACGGCGACGGGAGGGCCCTCCTGGCGGCCGGGTACCATGACGGCGCCGTCAGGATCTTCGACGTGGACTCTGGAGACTGCCAGGTGACCCTGAACGGGCACCGCAGCGCCGTCACCAGCCTGGCCTTTGACTCTCGGTGCCAGCGGCTGGCCTCCGGCTCCAGGGACACGGACCTGGTGGTGTGGGACGTGGTGGCTGAGAGCGGGCTCTTTCGACTCAAGGGCCACAAGGGCGCTATTACAAGATGTCTATTCATGAAGGGGAGGAGGAACGTACTGGTGTCTGCGTCGAGGGACACCTTGGTCAAGTTCTGGGACCTGGACATCCAGCACTGCTTTAACACGGTGGCCACGCACATGACCGAGGTGTGGGACGTCGCTCTGGTCAAGGGAGAGAAGTACCTTGTCACAGGGTCGGGAGACTCGGAGCTCAGAATGTTCAGGCTCACCTTTAAAGACTCGAAAAAAGAAAAGTCTGGCGAGGGGGAGACCAATTTCGAGTCCAACATGAAGAAACTCAAAGTGAGCCTGGATGGCGAAGAAGACGATGAAGAGTCTTCCTCCCCGTCCAACGACAGCAACTTGCTGGTTGAGAAGGTCGGCTCCATCCTGCGGGCGGGGCAGGACAAGGTGTCCAGGATCGTGGTTGACAGCCGAGAGCGCCTGTTGTGCTGCCACGGGGCGGACAACTCGGTCGAGCTGTTCCTCGTCTGCGGTGAGGATGAGGTGAAGAAGCGGTGCCAGAAGCGGGCCAAGAAGGAGAGGCGGAAGGTGGCGGCCGCAAAGAAAGAAGATGGTGAAGCAGTAGTGGAGGAGGAGAGTGTCTCGGCCGAGCCCAGCATAGCGGAGGAGTTCCGCCGACTCAAGTCCTTGAGGGCTGGCGGCAAGGTGAGGGGGTTGGACGTGGAGGTGAGCCGCCAGGGCGGGAAGGGAGTGCTGACGGTGCTGACTGCCAACAACATGGTTGAGCGACACTCGTTGGACCTGGAGGAAAGGGGGGCGGACGCGGAGGCAAAGGGAGGGGCCGTCTCGCAGCAGGGACACAGGTCAGACGTAAGGTCGGTGGCCTTCAGCAGCGACAACACAGCCATACTCTCGGGGAGCCACGAGGCGGTCAAGATTTGGAGCAGGTCAGCGCAGGTGAGTTCAATAGTTTTCCACGTTTGACTTATAATGGGCGTGCAACAGTAGTTTTACTCAGCACAGTTCCCGGCAAGTTGCAACCTTGGGTGTCAAAAGTCGGAGCTAGTTAACAAAAGATTCCTTAAATGGTCGCTGTCTTTTTGTTTCAGACGTGCCTCCGGACCATCCCCACGGGTTACGTCCTCTCCTCTTTCTTCGTCCCCGGCGACCGGCAGGCCGTGGTGGGGACAAAGTCCGGCTCCCTCCAGATCCTGGACGTGTCCTCCTCGCAGATGCTGGAGGAGATCCCTGGCGCGCACGGCGACAAGGCCGTCTGGTCCCTCGACCTGTGCGCCGATGGAAGGTCCTTCGTCTCCGCCGGCGCAGACGCCACAGTCCGATTCTGGGACCTGCAGCTGGTGAGGTTGGAGGGGGACGACGAGCGGGCGGCCGCCAGGCTGAGCGCCGTGCACCGACGCACGCTCAAGCTGGACGATGAGGCCCTGGCGGTGAGGTGCGGCGCAGACGGGCGATTCCTGGCCGTCTCGCTCCTAGACATGACCGTCCGGGTCTTTTACGCCGACTCGCTCAAGTTTCTGCACAAGCTGTACGGGCACTCGCAGCCGGCGCTCTGCCTAGACATGTCCACGGATTCCCAGATCCTCGTCTCTGGCGGCGGCGACAAGAGCGTCAAGATCTGGGGCCTAGACCACGGTGACTGCCGGCGGTCGCTGCTGGCGCACGAGAGAGACGTGGTGGCAGTCAGGTTCCTCCCCGACACACACATGTTCTTCAGCGCGGGGAAGGACGGGAAGGTCAAGCAGTGGGACGGGGACAAGTTCGAGAGGATAGTCACGTTGGACGGGCACTACGGAGAGGTAAGAGTTTGTATTCCTTTTTGCAATGCTTCAAGTTCCATATTCCGAACCCTTTCAGATCTGGGACCTTTGCGTGAGCCCGAACGGCAAGTGGGTTGTCTCCGCCGGCCACGACAAGACCCTCCGCCTGTGGGAGCGATCTGAGGAGGTCCTGGTGCTGGAGGACGAGCGGGAGACGGAGAGGGAGAGGGAGGGAGACCAAGAGCTGGCCACGGGGGACGCAAGGGTGCTGCCGGGAGAACAGGTATGCAATTGGAAATTCGAATTTCACATAAAAATCAATCTCTCAAATGTTTGCTCTTATTTTTGCAGAACAAGGAGTCCGGTCTTCCCACGAACAAGACGGCTGAGAGCGAGAAGGGGGCCGAGCGTCTGATGGAAGCCCTTGAGCTGCACAACTCCCACCTCGAAGACCCCTCCCAGACGCTGCCCCCTCTGATGCTGGCCTACGGCGCCTCCTCACCGCAGGAGTACGTTCTAAGGATTATCGCATCGATCAAGTCCAGCGAGCTCGAGCAGACTCTTCTCGTACTGCCATTCAGCGTCGTCGTGGATCTTCTAAGAGTTATGGAGACACTTTTGGGAAAGGACTGTCCTTCATCCTCCTCGGCCACCGAGACTGTGTGCAAGATGTTCCTGCTGTGCCTGGAGGTCCACTTCGGTCCCCTCTCCACCGCACGGGAGCTGCACCCGCTCATATCCAGGCTGAGGGCGCTGGCGCAAAAGAGGCTGGAGAGCCTCAAGGACCTGGTTGGCTTCAACCTGTCCGCTTTGGACTTTGCCCTGGGCCGGAGGGCGGAGCGGGAGGCGGCGCTGCAGCTGGAGGAGACGGTGCTCAGGGTAAAGGAGAAGAGGAGGAGGAAGAAGAACAAGGAGAAGGCCCTGCAGACGACAGTGCTCACTCTGTGAATTATGCGATGCTGTATTCACAACTATGTCTTACCTTTATAATAAATCATTGAAGGAAATCCACCACCGTACGAAAATATGCCCCTTGATTTATTGTAAGTCGTCTTCTTCCAGAATCAACGACAATGTTCAGCGGCGGCGGCCTTGGCCTCTTGGCCTCAACCTACGACGTCAGTGATCAGGAGGAAGACGAACAAGAAGTCAAGCATGAAGAGACCAAGTCAAGGAAGAGGAGCTCTGAGGCAACTCCAAAGGAGACTGATCCTCTCACTGCTAAAAAGATGAAGCCCCTCCCAGTTCCCGACAGTCTCAGGAAAATGTTCCTAGCGGAGGAGGCCGCGCTGGGGCCCAAAGACCAGGACGAGCCCTCGCAGCATCAAGGCAGGAAGAGGTCCTTCGCACACGTCAGGGGGAACTGGGCGGCACACGTCTACTTGGACGTGGACGAGGGAGGAGGCTGCCTGGGTCCCTTGGCGAACAGGGTGGCCCTGAGGGCGTCGGAGGTGCTGGGAGACGATGAGGCCCACCCGGTGGATTCGCCCCATCTGAGTCTGTCCAGGACGGTGACGCTCAGGCACCACTGGATTGAGCCATTCGCAGAATCGCTGGCTAAGGTCGCTGCAGACGGCGCCGCAGGAGTCGGGGAAAAAGTACAGGCAAGAAGAAAATGCCTTGTTGTTTCTTCTTAAAACCGATCATTCTCTCTCCAGGTTGTCTTTGACAAGCTCTCCGTGCTGGTGAACGAGGAGGGCACCCGCACCTTTGTCGTGGCTTCAGTCATGACAGTAGAAGTAGACGAAGACGTCCCCCTCCTTGACCTCGTTGGCTCGGTCGACGTCGCCCTTTCCGAGTTCGGCCTCCCTCCCTTCTTCTCCCCTCCCTCCTTCCACGTCAGCCTGGCCTGGGTCTTAGGGGACAGGAAAGAGGAGCTGGACAAGAAGCTGGAATCTCTCCAAGAGGAGTTCACGGAGCACTTTGAAGGAAGAGAAAGGACCTTCTCGGCTAGGGAGCTTAAGTGCAAGATCGGGAACAGAGTGCATTCATTTCCCTTCAGAAGAAGACACACATAATTCGAAAATATTATTTGAATTCTTCGACCTTCGTCTTTCGCACGTCCACCGGCGAGTCGATGTACTCCCCGTCCTCCGTCATTAGCCCCTCCTCGAACCTCCCCCTGTAGCCCGACCCGTCCATCCAGTAGAACTCGCCCTGACCGTGGGGCAAGTCAGAGGAGAACGACCCCTCGTACCTGCGTTGTGATATTTGAATAAATATGCTTTGTTTTCGTATTTTTCGAAAGAAAGTTTGTGCAATTACATTTCGCCGTTGATCCAGCTGAAGAATCCGGGGCCATCTCGGTGGTCCAACTTCCATGATCCTTCATAACTGCAATGTTTTTTTGCTTTTGAAGGGAGACATGAATTGGGAAATTACAATTTGTTAGCTCACGTCTCTCCCCTGATCCAAGTGAGATTTCCTGCCCCCTCTCTCATCCCCTTGCTCCATTCCCCCTCGTACTGGTTGCCGCAGATGTCTGTGAAACTTCCCTGGCCGTCAAACCTAAAATATTTTTAAAATGAATCTACAATTGATTTCCCACTTATCATTAACATACTGTAAACTCACTTTCCGTTTTTGAAATCCCCCTGGTAGTGCGCGGCAGCCCGTTCGTCTTCCTCCTCGTCTTGATCCGGTGTCACCGTCGCCATGGTGAGTTCCCCGCTGTGGAGGCGGCCATGCTTGAAGACGCCGGAGAACAAAGGAGTCTCCTGAAATTTTTGTTTGTACGACATTGAGAAACACCTAAATTCCCGACGACTTTTGGGGTTTGGGTCACTTTACCTGATCCCCCTCCATCGAGTATACCTCCCCCTCGCCCTCCCTCCGGCCGTGGGAGAAGCCGCCAACGTAGATCTTACGCAAAGGGAAAAAATGATTGTGCACCGCAGTTTCCCGTATTTTTATTCTATTTAATTGTGCCTGACTGTTTTTCACCTGTTTGTCCCCCACGTAGATCCCCTGTCCGTGCCTTGTGCCATTCTCCCACTCCCCCACGTATTGCGCGACCCTCCTCCCCGATCTGCGGTACTCCATCCTTCCCTTCCCGCTCCTCCCGCCGCCGAAGGAAGGGGAGAAGTCGCCGCTGTAGGAGGAACCGTCCTCCCACTCAAGGAGGCCGCGACCATGCCGATCGCCGCACGAGAACAGGCCAAAGTACCTAAGAGAGGCTGGGTTTTTTTAATATATACCAGGCTTGTTGCCGTTTACCAAAAAAACTCAGTTATAAAGTTCAGCGTTCAAAATTTTGAGACTTCGTTCAGCGTTCAAGCGTGGCTTTTTTTTTGGGGGGGGGGGGGAGGGACAAAGTGATTAGCTAAGCAAACATATGCCATAACGGATTGAAAAGGATGAATTCG
>JAAUYB010073717.1_pt1 | contig 12429 bp, 9 predicted proteins | sample 7278071 | NCBI WGS metagenome assembly JAAUYB01 (sample SAMN14350121, study PRJNA611818) | marine sediment metagenome | isolation source: surface marine sediment (1.8m) | place: French Polynesia: Moorea | collected 2018-08
AAAAGAACAATCTGGATGCTTAGCCCAGACATTTCACGCCCATGAGGTATTCATTGGCGAGGCATTCAATGGTGACGCCGTAGTCTTCTGCGGCGAGCCCTCGATAACAAAGCCAATGAATACCTCAGAGAGCGACCGCAGGGTGAGATATTGGTTGCGAATTTGGTTACAACATCCGGGTGCCAATTGTACTGCGGTGACTATTGCGAATCTCAGGTCCAGCGCCTTTTATGGCAACAAAACCCAACGAGGTAATGATTAGCGGACCATTAAATGGAACATGAGATGATCAGGGGTTTTGGAGATAAACTCATGAATATTGTATCGATAAAGGCTAAAAGGGTCGCTTTTGTCGTCTACAAAGCCAGGTATTGTGGAAAAGGCAGCGCAGTATCCACTTTGCTTAACCAAATTAACCGTTTCGGGTGAAAAATTTCCGTTAGGATAGCTAAAAACTTTTATAGGCAAATGAAGCTTGTGTTCAATGATCTTTTTAGAATGAAATATCTCATTCTCGGCTGTGTCATTTTCTACGGTCAGAATGGAATGAGTGATGCCATGTGATCCAAATTGAATGTTATCCGAGCAGCTGTTTATAATTTCAGTCCAATTCATGAAGGACCGATTATTGTTGCAGTCACCAGACAATTCATAACGGTTTACAATTTCCGAAATCAAATCATTAATTATCAATTGCGGCTTGCTTTTTAGGGCATGGACAAAAGCTTCGATCCAAGAATGATAGCTTTGAACCGAGTCAGATGGCATAGGCGTTATATTCTTACGGGCTGATAAAGCTTTAATAAAATTTATAGCATCGGTATCTATGGCAATACTTTTTTTAAGCACACATTTCAGCTTTTCTTGCCAAAAGATCTTATTGGTGCCTATAAAGCCGACAGTCAGGAAGATAGTGGCAGGCACTTGATACTTAGTTAAAATCGGAAAGGCGTTTTGATAATTATCAAGCCATCCATCATCGAAGGTAATTAAACAGCTTCGATTTTCAAATGGTAAATGGTGCTCAAGGTGTAAAAGAAATTGGTCCAGAGTCAACAGTCTAAAATTAGATTTTAAAAATCGAATATGAGATTCGAAGGTAGTCGTCTTCACGCAGATGGCGCTAGTCGAATTGCTGCCATCGTACTGATCAGAGTTCAAAACGCGGTGATACATCAGTATAATTGCACGTTTGCGTAGCTGTCTGTTGGCGATGGTGTTAGTCACCCCGGTCTTGGCTAAAAACTCAGCCGATAGATTCCGCAATTTATTTTTCAAGTCCATTGATCAGTGTGCCAGGATTCCCGGTGTGGTTAGTGGAATACTATTAAAATGTAAATTCAAGGCAAGGATCGAGCAATCAGTGGACCAATCGCCTGAGTAATGACTACTGGTAGATTTTGCCAGGATTTTCTGAAAAGTTGCAGACGAGGATTGTCGGCGGATAAATTAGGCAAATCTTTTTTTCTGTTGAGAACATACTCCCAATACAATTGCGTGGGATATGCATTCCATTTTTTTTTAAATGCGATTGAACCGCTTTGGGAAGTTGAGCGGCCTAAATGGTAAAATTTAAAACCATCAAAGCAGGCTTTTTCAACCATTTTCCAATACAGAAAGTTGTTCGTTTGCAGTCGGATATAATTTCTTAGGGCATAAGTCCACATGCCTTCAACTGTGTCCTTGAAGCGTCCGTTAAATGCGGTCGCAATAGGTTGTTTATTGTAGTAGACAACAAAGACCTCAACTGCATGGCCAAACTCTTTGATAATATTTTCAAAAAATCCATATTGGTAGATAGGGGTACCAAGATCACGCCATCCTTGGCATATGATCCGATAAAAATCTCTAAGAAGCTCCATGCCACCAGATTGAATTGTTAAACCGTGTTTTTCAGCACGCCGTATATTGGTACGATGTTTGCTCTTGAAGGTGTTCCAAATATAGTTGGGATCTTTGTCTAATTCAAGGGTCATACTTACTTTATGTGTTTTAAATGGTAAGTCGGCTTTAGTTTTATGTATATGCCGCAACTCGATGTAATCAGCCTTATTATCTTGAAGAATTTGTCTGGCAAAATCAAGAAGGGCCATTGCAGCGGATTCGTTTGTAGCGCAAATCCCACCAAAATTTAGAAAAGGCATAGAGCAGAAAAAGGATCCAAACAATAGGCTTTTTATATGTACAAGAGGGAGAATCCCTTGAACTTGACCTTGATCCTTAGCTAGAAGGTAATAGGTATCGTGTTTAAAGCAAGTTTCGATTATTTTCTTCCAGCTAAGATGATGGTAAAACGTCGCGTCAGGATGCCTATGAACAAATGCATCCCAATCGGGGCCATCGCTTGGTTGCATCAGGGTCGTTTGCATATTATTCAATTTATAGATGACAATGCATCTTTCAGAGGATGATAAACCTGTTTAATAAAGTCAACAGCGGGTGCTTCCAAGTCTTTGGAAGATATTGTGTCTTTGTCAACGGAAACAATAATAAGGGCGCCAGAGGTCTTGTTTTTAAACAAGCTTTCCATAAGCAGATTCAGCTTGACGGTGTAACGGTCGACATACGGCTTGCCATCGATCCAGTACCAGAAGTAAAATAGACGCCTGTCGCCTTCATAGCTCTGATCTGCAATACCGCGGGCTTGCCCCCTTGCGATAAGAAGACGTTTATTGTTGATCTGGACCGGAATGCGTTTTTCGCGCAGGTGCAGCCAGGACAAGCGATCGTTGATCAATTCTTTGTTTTGATGCTGACTTCGGAAATATCCCACGTAGAGCCCAATTGCATCGCCGGTAATTAGGTTATTGTATTGTCTTTTCAATGCATCATCTGCGGAGAGATTTTTAATCGGCCAGCTTTTTTCCCTAATGGTTCTGCCCTTCCAGTCGCCAATCAGCAGCGGAAATTCATGAAGCGGTAATTCAAGTTGGGATGGCTGGGGATTGTGCCACAAGAGATAAAGACTTGTCGTACAAAAAATGGCAACGCCGATAATGTTGGCGGCAAAAAGCTTATTCCTTGGTGTCGGTTTGGACGTAAAATTGGCTTGCGACTTAGGCTTTATTGAATTTTGATGGTGCTTTGCATATTTATTTGAAACGGCGGCTATCAGAAAAAAAAACACCAGACCAAAAAGCAGAATAAAAGAAATGTAGAAAATATCGAACGGACCATGCAGAGGGCCATCCGGGTGGTATTTGGTCCAAATTCCAATCATTGTAACCCTGAGTCCGTTGGCTAATATTCCGATTATGGCAGCAACGGCTACAGTCAGTATTTTCCAGGGTCTGGTAAATGGTGAAACGAAGGCGAACGGGATGGCGATGGCGACAAGGGCTAAAAGGTGATTGATGCCATTGCAAACCTTGGCAACTTCCAAAGAGATATGCGGTAGTTGGATGAGGTGCCCTTCAAGGATTACGGGCATACCGCCGATCTCAAGAAGGCGGGCTGCGATCCAGGCAGCTGTTTTTTGGAAATGAATACTGAAATTGCCGAGTATCTCTTCGAACAGGTAGAACATAAAAATGAGATAGCTGATAGGAATCCACAAAATGCGTATGTAACCATTCCCGAAAACCAGCCATATCGTCCCCAACAGTGAAAAGACAAAAGCGATGCCTTGCAGCATAAGAGTACTGCTTAGCTCGCCGATGATCAGAATAGAACATCCAAACGTGATAAGCAGAGAACCCCATAGTTTGTTGGGGCAAATAGGCAAATGGCGCAATTCCTCTCTCTTTTGCCAGAGCATGTAAAGGAATAGTAAAAAAATGATAAACGAGTAGGCATTTTCCAGTGAAGACCACCTGCCGACTACCCATGAAAGAATTTCGAGATGGGAAACCACGAAAATGGTAGTCAGAACAAAGAAGCTCGTGAACAGGGTCTTTCGGTAGAGCAGCATCTTGAGTATTAAGCGGCGGATCTGAGATGGTAAAAAAAGATGAATAGACGATTCATGCTCACGATGAATCGTCTCCAATAGTATGCAGCAGTTGCCGGTTAATTTTGCCGTTATCGTTTTTGGGAAGGCTCTTTACAAAGCGAATCTCTTTGGGGACTAAATGTAGCTCAAGCTTATCCGCACAATGTTTCATAATCTTACTGGTGGATATCGTTTTACCCTCAACAACAACGACTAGCGCGCAAATGTATTTTATGCCATATTGATCGATTTTCGCGAGCACGACCGCTTGGGCAACCGCTTCAATCTCATTTAGGACGCATTCAATTTCCAGGGGGCTAACGCGTTCATCACCAATTTTTAGTAAATTATCCTTGCGGCTTACAAAATACAAATAGCCATCCTGATCCATTCGAAACAAATCGCCGGTATATAGTCTTACGTCCATTCGGTAGGCGCCTTGGCGGAAAACGCGCTTGGTTTCTTCCGGTGAATTCCAGTATCCTTGCATAACGTGCGGGCCACGTACCACGAGTTCGCCAACCTGGCCGCGGGGAACAGGTTGACCATCGTCAGCGACAATCGAAACATCACAGTTGGGTATCGGGCGACCGACGGAGTTAGGGCGCGTGTTTATTTCGGAGGGCGGTAAATAGGAAACGCGTTTGCATTCGGTAAGACCGTACATTGAAAAAATTTTGCTATTGGGAAAGAGTCTGCCCAAGTGATGGATATGATTCAATGATAGAGCGTCGCCGGTATTCGTCAGATAACGCAAGGCCGGAAGTGCAGGACATTCCGATGGATCAATTCGGAGGAAAAGCGATGCGATGGTTGGAACCAAAGGGAGTCCCGTCACCTGGGATGTTTCAAGTTTTTCAAGAAGGGCGTAGGGATAGCCGAATCGTTTTTCTAAGACGAGAGTCCCGCCACAGGCAAACATAAGAAAAATTTGATAGAGGCCGTAGTCAAAGGATAAAGGCAGAACGTTCAAGACGATATCACGGGTTGAATTGTGCAAAAACGTGTTGATGCTAGTGACGGCGGAGATGACGTTCAGATGTGTCGCCATCACACCTTTAGGGGTACCCGTGGATCCGGAGGTGTAGATAATTGATGCCAGATCGATATTGATGCCAGAATCGTTTGGTAATGAAAATTTCTCATCGGCGTGGGCTTCGGAACCATCGTATACCACAACAGGAGGGAAGGCGCTGTCGAGCATTGCGACGTTGACATGGCCACGGGCCGATGGACACAAAAGGATATTGGAAATTTTATGGGCAAAGGCTAAGGTTTCCTGGACTTTAGCGAGCTTGCCTTCATCGGTGATGATGAGCGATGCTCCGGAGTCTTTGATGATGTAGCGCAGCTTGCGTGAATTAATTTGTGGGCTGAGGACAACAAAGACCGCGCGAATTTTCAAAGTGGCAAAGATAGAAAAAACAAGCTCGCATGAATTATCGAGCAGGATAATAACACGCTCGCGCGGAGCGACGCCCAGCTCAACCATCGTGGAGGCCAGGGCCGCCGTCGCCGATTCAATACGCCGATAAGTCCAGCTTTGCCGACCACATTCAACCGCGATCTTATCAGGATACATTTGCGCCGATTGATACAAAAAGTCCTGAATCATCATAATTATTCAAATATTGGCCAGAAATACTAAAAGTTGCTCAGCTGCATAGCGACGCCCCTGTTCATTGAGATGACGGCCATCGGATGCATAATCACCTGACATTCCCAAGTAGGTTTTACCTTCCCACTCGAAGGTTGCCATAGAGCCGTTGGGGCGCGTCGCTTCAACGCGGGCCAGATCGAAGACCGGTTCCTTGCCTGCATACGTAGTCAGAAGTTTCTGATTAAATCGGTTGCGCATGATATTATCGAGGTACCCGCCAGGCGCTTTGCCGAGGAGTTTTTTTATCGGCACTTTCCATCCGGTTTGCACAACGGTTAACGGCACCGTGACATGGACAAAAGTCGTTTTAGGGTATTTGTGCTTCAAATTGCTCATCGTCTGCTGATAGGCCGCAAGTACCTGATCGGTATCCTGATTGGCCATTATGTCGATATAGCAGAATTTGAAGAAGGCGATTTCGGCTTGATTTCCAAGGCCAGCATCCATTTTTTCGGAAAAATTATGAACTTTTTTTAGGGGCTGCTTGTTGTCGCCAATTCGGCTGTGGGCAAAAAGGCCCTGCCCGAAGGACGCGAAATCTTCGGTCTCGCGAACCGTCAACGGTAAATTCGGATGTGACTGAAAAATCTCTTGCACCCCCTGGGTAATGTTATTGCCCACAGACATATGGCCGAAATAGATTCGTTTACTGGCCAGCTTTTTCAAAGATTCGGGATTTAATGAACGGGCTTCATGTTTATTGGTTTTTGCAGGTTGAGAAAGATCATTATTACAGGCTATCAATGTTAGGGCGACAACTAATAAAATCGTCAAATGTAAAAATTTTATGATCATAAGTTTCTCTCCAAACTTAATTGATGCTTTCTTCAAGCAACAAGGCACATTGCAGTTTATCTATTTTTCCACTGGCTTGCTTGGGCAAGCGGCTTATAAATTTAATGCTTTTAGGCCGTTTGTAGGGCGGAAAATTGCTGCCACAGAATTGATAAATCGATTCAAGCGAACAGCCTGCATCGATCGGTGTGGCAAGGGCAATCAGACAGGTGCCCAACAGTTTGTCCGGCTGGCCGAGAATGGCGACTTCCGCCAATAGACCGGAAGAAAGAAGGACATCCTCAATCTCCTGTGGATTGATGCGATGGCCACCTACTTTGAGGATATTGTCTTTGCGTCCGGTGACATATAGAAATCCATCTTGATCATAATAGCCCAAATCGCCGGTGTGATAACCATGATGATTTAGGACGCGATTGGTGCTCTCGGGATCTTGGTAGTACCCCTGCATGATATTAGGGCCTTCAGCCACCAATTCGCCCACATGATTGGGCGGCAAAATATGCCCATTTTCATCGAGTACCTTGATGTTGACAGTGGGGATCGATTTGCCGATCGAGCCCATTTTCGACCAAAAGTATTCAGGTTCGAGATAGGTAAGTCTGGCCGAGGCTTCGGTAGCACCGTACATGATAAATATCTGCGTCCAGTCGGGAAGCACTTTACGCAGTTCTTGCTTTAGATGATTGGACATATGCCCACCGGCTTGAGAACAATACCTAAGCGATGTTAACTGCGGTGCCATTTTTCTAAGGGGGGAACGGTAAAGTAGGTAGGCGAAAGTCGATGGCACGCCACTGAATCCCGTCACGTTCTCTCTGATCAGCTGTTTGATAACGGCGGCGGGATAGGCGAATTTATTGTTGACCACGACCGTCCCGCCGACGGCGAAATGACTATTTAACAGGGATTTGCCCATAACGTAGAAAAACGGCAGGATGACCATTTGGACGTCGTTTGCCGAGAGCGCTAAATATTGGCAAATGGCGTTGACATTGGAAACAATATTGCGGTGCGAGAGCATGACCCCTTTGGGTCTGCCTGTGGAGCCCGAGGTGTAGATGATGCTCGCCAGGGAATTGGGGTCGATGGGCGTCGAAGGGTCTTTCCCAGAGCTTTCGGTTTTCAGAATATCCTGGAGTGCTGCAGCGCGCATTGGGCTCGCGGTCCAATCAAGACGGGGGTTATGAATAGCAAGCCTCGTCATCGGCAGCCTGCTGAAATCCATCCTGATTAGCAATCGTTCGAAACGATGGGAGGCAATCATCATCACGGGTTTGATTTCATTTAGAAGATAGACTAACGGATCCTTTTTTAGAGCCGTATTCAGCGAAACAACAACGGCCCCCGTCTTAAGAATTCCATAGTAGCTAATGACATACTCGATTGAATTGTCAAAAAGCAGAGCAATCCGCGCGCCGGGTTTAACACCAACATTTCTTAACCAGAGCGCCAGCGCATTGGCTTGACGGTTGATTTCTTTATACGTAAGGCGATGATCGTCATGGACGATCGCCGTCTTATTGGGCAGGCATCTTGCGCTTGATTCCAGGAAATGGTGAACCAGTTGTGAATCGGAGGTTGGCATCAAAACTTTAGCTATTTAACTTTCGGGAAAGATATGAATCGAGGTTATTTAGCGAATCAAGGTTTTCAGGAATCAGTTCTTCGTCTTCGACATCGATCGAAAACTCGGATTCAAGGAAATCAACCAGTTCTAGTATGCCTGTCGAGTCAATAATGCCTTCATCTAAAAATGAAGTATCATTCTGCAAGCCATTGTCGTTGCCAAACATGAAATTTTCGACAATAAAGCTTCTTATTGTTTCCTTGGCGTTTGACATTCTTTCTCCCTTCAACAAATAGTACGGCGAAGCAATATTGACGGTCTCGTATAAAATCCGATAGCGGCGTTACGCTTCAGCCCTCGTCATTGCGGCGTACCGTAAGTACGCCTCATTCCTCGGGCTTCGCAAGCCTTGCTCTCGAACTTATTACAAAACCGTCTGGAACATGACTTTTTAGGAGTTCATCAATGTTGGCCGTCGGTCGATTGACTTTTGAATCTTGGATGTGAGCTGCTTTTGCTTAAAACGCGGATAGTCGGTAGGCATTCCGCGGCATGCAAAATATGTCGATGACCAAACACTTATTAAAGCTAACAATCTATTTGGCGAGCGTGCGATCCTATCCGGTTTTCCAACAACTATTCAGGAGCTCTTTATTTCCGCAACCTTGGAGGTCAGAACAGGCGGCAGATGCAAATAGCGCGTCGTCGATCTTTTGGCATCGATGTCATCATACACACGCTGAACCTGCTCGGATGTCAACCCGATGCCTTCACCAATGACTGCCGGATCGATACCGTTGTTGCGACCATACAGGCAAAGATCCATTTCTCGGTAAGGCAGCGAAAAATAAAATTCATCTTGCCCTTGTGATAGGGAATAAGTATCGGTCGTCGGTGGGCGGTTGAGAACTTCGTCGGGTACACCAAGATAGGCGGCAATCTGATAGACTTGGCTTTTGTAAAGATGGGCAATCGGCTTAATATCCGCAGCCCCGTCTCCTAATTTGACAAAAAAGCCTTGATCATACTCCAGGCGGTTGGGGGTTCCAGCCACCGCGTAATTAAGCCGATCGGCGTGGTAATATTCCATCATTTTGCGTATGCGCTGCTTAAAATTGGTGGCGGCGACAATTTCGAGATAAGCCCTAAGGGGAAGGCGCTTTTTGATTTCGTGGCCGTGTGGGTCTTGCGCCACGATTGAATATAGGCTGAATCCACGCGTGGTAAAAATACTAGGGAGGACGATTTTGGATTGCCAGCCTTCACCATATTCCGGGATAACCTGGCGCACCGCCTCATCGTAGCGTTGGTAGAAGGCCACCGCCTCCAATGTTGCTGAAATGTCTTCATGCGCATAAGTGGCGTTGAAGGTTTCCGCAACCATACGGCTTAAGGTGAGCGTCTCGGGTGCCGAATGGCGTTCAGGCATCAGCAGGACGAGAACACGCTCGGGCCCTACCGCCCTGACGGCCAGCGCGGTTGTCACGCTGCTGTCAATTCCCCCCGACAAGGCGACAATCAAGCCTCTGCGCCGCAAATCTTTCGCAAGGGTTTGCCGAATGCATTGGCAAATCGAATCGACCGCTTCAGCGGCATTCAATTGCAGAAACTCATCAATGATACCTGGCTCAGACGGCATAAGCACCCCTTTCAGTTCAAACGGCTTTCTTCTTTTTTTCCATAAAACTTCAGGTTAGCGTGTAAATGCGCCGGTTCGGACGGAAAATGACGAATAAAGCGTTCGTCCAAAAGCTGCGTGGAGATAATCCCCACTAGAGCCATATTGTCGCGTTCACTCAATGGGCGGCCGTCACGCTGCTCGGCCTTCTTGCGGAGACGGTTGACCTTTTCGGGCGCGAAATAACCGGATTGGCGCAATCGTCTATCTGATAATAGTTCATCCACATAGGCTGGCGCTGCAGGTCCTACAAAAGCACTGCTAATCGGCGCCCGGTAGGGTTGTTTTGGTCGATCAATCAATTGAGCAGGAATAATGCCGCGGGCGGCTGCTTTGAGAATGTATTTTTCAGTCAGACCAAATAGACGAAAGCGGGTTGGCATCCGGAAGGCGAGTTCGATGACCCGATAATCCAGAAAAGGATAGCGACCCTCGACGGAATGGGCCATGGCCATGCGATCCCCCTGGGAGCTTAGAAGATAGTTGGTCAAGAACAACTGCATTTCAAGATACTGAGCCCTTGAAAGCGGAGGCCATTGCATAAAATCAGGAGGTAGTTTAGTGGTAAAGCGTTGTTCAAGTGTCTCTAAAGAGTCGTCATCATTACGAAAGGAATCAGACAAGAAATTTTTTAATTGCGACGTGTTGTGCCAGCGCAAGAGGTGCGAATAGAAAGGCGAGTCGGTTTGCTCCAGATTTTTTTTAAAAAAGGATTTCAAGTAGCGCTTAGCTTTTTTAGTCCCACCAGCAAAGATATACGGGTAAAGCCTTTGCAGCAGCATAGGCCTTGTGGTTGACATCGGATCGCGGGCCCAAAAACGCCTCACCTTGGCTTCTTTGAAAATATTGTAGCCGGCCAGGATTTCGTCGGCCCCCTCGCCGGTCAGCACAACTTTGAAATTGGTCTCGCGCACCAAGTGTGCGAGCATGAACAGCGGGGCTGGTGCGGTGCGCAGAATGGGGGTCTCCGTATGCCAGACGACATCCGGAAAAGCCTCACCAATCGCTTTTTCAGAACAGTTCGTCATGCGATGGTCGGTATTCAGGCTATCGATGGCAATCTGTTGAAAGGAACTTTCGTCAAAGCGTTTATCCGTAAACCCGATCGAGAAGGTGCACAGGCGGTTGTTGAAATTGTTCTTTACCAAGGCGCTGGTGTAGGTGCTGTCGATGCCGCCACTCAAATAGGCGCCTACGGGGACATCGGCTCTGAGCCGAATACGGGTGGCATCCAGGATCAAAGCTTTGAATTCTTCGAGCCAGTCTTCAAACGGACGGTCATCTTGGTCAGATGGCTGGTGTTTAAGCGACCAGTAGGTCGTAACCTGAAACCCTTCACTTGAAAATATGGCGAAATGACCGGCCGGTATTTGATGCACATTGGAAAAAGGTGTTTGGCCGTCCACCGGCGTCCAGCAGGTGAAGATGTCCGATAGCGTCTGTGGTTCCAACTCCCGGCTAATAAGCGGATCGGCAAATAGCGCTTTGATTTCGGATGCAAAAATGAGCCGTTGCCCCTGGTGGACATAAAAAAGCGGCCGAATGCCGACCCGGTCGCGCCCCAAAAGCAGGCGGCGTCGACGGGCGTCCCAGATCGCAAATGCGAACTGGCCGTTTAGTTTTTCGAAAAGGCCGGCACCCATCTCTTCATAAAGATGAACGATGACTTCCGTATCGGTCGTCGTATAGAATTGATGGCCGCGGGCTACCAGTTCTTTGCGCAATTCGGGATAGTTGAACACCTCCCCGTTATAAACGATCCATACACTGCGGTCTTCGTTATGAATGGGTTGATCACCGCCAGCGAGGTCGATAATGCTCAGCCGGGAATGGCCCAGTCCAACGCCAGGATCCAAGTATATGCCGGCGGCATCCGGGCCCCGGTGGTGCATGAAGCCGATCATACGCCGCAGGAGGGGCACCATATCTTCATGCCGCTTGAAATCAATTATGCCGGCAATGCCACACATAAGGAAGAAAGAGGTCCCTTATTCACTTTTCCCGATCGTTGACGATAGCCGCCGTACGTTTCTCAGCCGCAACTGTTTGACGGTTTCGTAGAAAGTCAGAATCATGACTCCTTATAAGACCGTCCCGTTGGTTGCCTGGAGAAAATTCCAGCAACCTGAAAAATGGCAATCGGCATTATCCCGAAGCAAATGGCCCAATTTGCGATAAGTCGATTTGAGATTGCAATAGTGGCGAAAGCGCGAAAGGCGATCAGCCTGGCTCACGCGAGGTTGGGACGGGTCGATTTCCCAGGGATGCAGATAAAATACATAGTGACCTTGACGCGATAGAATTTGGCGCAGCCCTTGATGAAAGATGCCATAGGGCAGAAGCCGAAAGTAGCCGCCGCCACTCCATGGTAGTGTTCGGCCCATGAGCTTGAGGTTGCTCAAGGGGAGTTCATTGAATTTCGAAGAAACTTTTAAACCCCTGCCGTTTTTGACGTACTGCGATAATCCAAGTTGTCCATAACGGGGGTTAGCCTCAAAGGAATTATAGCTGGAATCGTACCGGTAACCACACTGCTCGAGAATGGCAAGCGTGCGATTGTCGATGGAAAAGCTCGGTGCGCGGTAGCCGACGACTTCGGTGCCGGTAATATCTTCAAGCAGCCTTTTGCTGCGTATCAAATCCTTTTCCAGTTCGGCAGACGCCATATCGGAACATAACCGATGATTGTATCCGTGGGAGGCCACCTCGTGCCCGCGTTCAAGTATTTGTCGCACCAATTCAGGGAGCCTCTCGGCAACCCAGCCCAAGACAAAAAAGGTCGTTTCGAAACCATC
>JAAUYB010163722.1_pt1 | contig 12422 bp, 9 predicted proteins | sample 7278071 | NCBI WGS metagenome assembly JAAUYB01 (sample SAMN14350121, study PRJNA611818) | marine sediment metagenome | isolation source: surface marine sediment (1.8m) | place: French Polynesia: Moorea | collected 2018-08
AAACCATTACCCGTCGAGATGGGACTGTGGTTCCCATTAGTAAGGATCTCATTGGCATCGATATTAACCCCGATTTCATCACTGAAACAGAAGCAATCATCGATTTTAGTGCTAATCTGACAGACGAGCAGAAAATGATTGCTGAATACTGGGAAGATCCCAGTGGAACCTCTTTTCCCCCTGGCCATTGGCTGGAAATTGGTCAATTTGTCTCCGAGCGAGATAGCCATACGTTAGATGATGATATCAAGCTGTTTTTTGCCCTGGGGAATTCTGTGATGGATGCAGGAATCGCCACCTGGGAAGCGAAATACTTTTATGACTACGCTCGTCCCATTCGAGCTATCCGTGAGTTAGGAAGGCTCTGTTTAATTGGGGAGGAGGATGTTCCTGGCAGTGGAGAGTGTTATATCGATGCTTGGGGTGGGCCGGAACAGGGAACCCAACGGATTCTGGCCACTGAGTTTATTACTTATCAAACCCCAGGCAGTGACGTTTCACCGCCTTTCCCTGAATATACGTCAGGACACAGTGGTTTCAGTTCAGCGGCCGCGGAAATCTTACAATTGTTTACGGGTAGTGACATCTATGGTGATTCTATTACTTTTCCTGTTGGGTCCTCTCGGTTTGAACCCGATTTCACTCCCATGAGTCCGGTCACCCTTAGTTGGACAACGTTTAGTGAGGCAGCCGATGAAGCGGGAATTTCTCGCTGTTATGGCGGGATTCACTATATTTGTGGGGATATCGAAGGACGTAAGTTAGGCCGTCAAGTGGGGTCTGAAGTTTGGCAACGTAGTCAATTTTTTATCAATGGCGGTACGACGGTTCCGGAACCCAGTTCTCTTGGATTCTTCTTTTTACTGGGTGGATGGTTTTTCACCAACCGTTTTCTTAGGAAAAGCTAAAGATTGGCTTGACCCCCATACATCTCCTGCAAAACCAAGGCTGGATCAAGATATTCTCCCCGATACTTCAACCCCCAATGGAGATGGGGCCCCGTGGTTCGTCCGGTCATCCCCACACGACCGATTCTCGCACCAGAAGGAACGTCTTGACCCAACCACAAAACCAGTCCCCCTTCCCGATCAATAAAATAGCGACCTTGGGAACTATCTTCAACGCTGCCCATCAAATGACAATAGATGTGCGTCCAATTTCCTGATTGAATGGTGATCATGGTTCCGCAACCGGTATGGTCCGACAGCGCAACCACCTTGCCACCCCACCAGTTGCGGACATAACTCCCCAACGGTGCAGCTAAATCTAACCCCCGATGAAACTGCCTTTGTCCGGTAATGGGAGAAGTGCGATAACCGTATCCAGAGGTATAGGTTTGGAAATTTTCCACCGGAAACGACGCATATTGCCAGGTATTGGTGGAATTAGTGGCCGGGACATATTGCGCTTGAGAAGGAATCCGTTGCCATCCATTGATAGCCACAGGAAGCAATAAAGAAGCGATCGCAATAGAGAGTAATTTTTTGTTTAATTTACGTCCAAAGGACTTAATACGCTGCATGATCACACCACTCACACCGAATCACCGTAAAGCTAAAAAATAGACATTAAGTAGCATGATAGCTATTTTTGAGAAAAGTTGCTAACAAGCCTTAAATCTTGCCTCCTGCCTCCTGTGAAAAGTTACATTTTGCTAATCTTTGCTTCCTTTTGTTAGAATCGATCAACTGTTAATTTTTTTTTAACAACGGTTTAGATTAATTATGGTTATTGATTTTATTCCTTTTCGCTTTTCCATTGATACCGTGGTGATTGCTGGTACTTGTTTATGGTCGTTATCCCTTTATTTAGTCCTTTCTTCTGTGAGAGATGGTATTATCGAGGGGTTAAATCGTTGGTTTAATTTTGCTGAGCGATCGCTGTATATTTCTCAAGAAGAATTTGATAAAACCCGTGATGCTAGGGAATCTCAAAATGCCTTTTATGCGTCCCTTTTTAGCATTCTTCCCTTCTTTATTCTTGGCGGTTTCTGTAATTGGGGAGTAGAATTAGGTTTAGGTCAAAGTTGGTCGATTAGTATGGGGATTTTAGCTTGTATGGCCTGCGGTATTTATGAATTAGGCCGTCGAAGTACCTAAAGAATTAATCAGGGTTGATATCATGGATAAGGCAACATTTGGAGCAGGATGTTTTTGGGGAGTAGAAGCTGCTTTTCGTCGGTTAAAAGGAGTGGTTTCTACTTCTGTGGGGTATATGGGAGGTCATTGGCCAAACCCTTCTTATTTAGATGTTTGTGCTAGAGTCACCGGTCATGCTGAAGTGGGACAAGTTACATATAATCCCACTCTTATTAGTTATCAAGAACTATTAGAAACCTTCTGGAAAATTCATGATCCCACCAGTTTAAACCGTCAAGGACCGGATCGGGGGGAACAGTATCGTTCTGTGATTTTTTATCATAATTCAGAACAAGAAATAATAGCCAAAAAATCTAAATTGAAGTTGCAACAGTCCGGTCAATACGATCAAGATATTGTCACAGAAATTAAACCAGCATCGGATTATTATTTAGCGGAAGACTATCATCAACAATATTTTGAAAAAAAACAAAGTAAAATTTAATAACGTTCTAATAATAGTTTTACCTCTTGTTCTAAATGCCAATCTTTCATAAACTCCCATTCTTTTCGACGAACGGCGATAAATGATTGGGATAACTCCTTTCCTAATGCGCTTAAAATAACGTCATCTTTTTCTAAATTTTTAATCGCTTGTTCTAAATCTCTTGGTAGTCGCTGAATATTTTTACTTCGTCTTTCTTCTTCGGTTAACGTAGCAGGATCAACCTGCATGGGGTCACTCAAATGCCATTGATGCTTGATCCCATCTAACCCTGCTGCTATGATAGCACCGAGAGCCAGATAAGGGTTAGCCGTCGCATCGACCGTTTTGACCTCAAAATGGGTGGGACTGGGAAACGTTGGGTTAGTGGGAACGCGAATGGCCGCTTCTCGGTTGTCGTACCCCCAACACTGATAGGCCCCACTCCAATATTGCGGTTGCAGTCGTCGATAGGAGTTAGCGGTTGGGGTGGTAATGGCCATCAACCCTGGTAAATGGGTTAAGATACCTGCAATGAACTGTTGCGCGATGGTCGATAGTTGTCCTTGTTGTTCTAAACTAGGGATAAGGTTTTTGCCGTTTTTCCAAAGACTGAGATGCAGATGACACCCACTTCCTGCATGGTTGGGGAAGATTTTGGGTAAAAACGACGCTTTGAGGTTATGCTGGTGGGCGATCGCTTTAACGGTTTCTCGAAAGGCAATTTGTTGATCGGCTGCAGCTAATGCGTTACGATAAAGTACGGTGATCTCTTGCTGTCCCGGTCCAGATTCGGGATAATACAACTCCACCGTTATTCCTTGTTCGGTCAAAGCATCGGCAATACTGTCAATAACTTGCTGATGAATATCCATGGACAAGGTTGCCGCAAACACGGTATCATCTACAGGAGTAAGGCTATCCTCTGGCAATAGGTAAAATTCATTTTCAAACGCTGCTATCACTTCGATTCCTACTTTTTGAGCAGCATCAGTCATCCGCTTCAGGAAGTCCCGAGGGCAATTTTGCCAAGGCTGATCCAATAATACCATATCCCCTATCATTCTAGCGTGTCCTTTAGCGTAAGGCAAGAGGGTTAAGGTGGTGAGATCGGGAATGAGACGAATTTCCCCCACTGGACCGAGACCACTATTTTCCACAACCCCATCAAACATGACAGGAAGAGCTTGTTGTGCTGCAGTGATTCCCACACCATGAGTGAGATAGGTTTCTAAACGTTTACGATGGATGGCTTTTCCACGAATTACATTAGCATTATCGCACCAAAGAACACGAACAAATTTCACTCTAGCACGGTCAAGAGAAGTTAAGGTTTCTTTATCCATTGTTTATGATTTTATTTTAATAAAATTATTATAGTGATTATTGGGATTAAGGTTCTATTAATTTTGTATTAACATAAAAATAAAAAATATTATATTGATATAATAATATCTAAAATTGGCATTAACAAGCTTTATTTTGATTTAAAAAGTGTTGATGTTAGACTTTAAGTTATACATTACTTATACAAATAAAGCCAGAAATATATGTTAACTTATAGAGGTCTATTGTCCTGCCTGAAAATTACTAAATATAAGGCTTCGTCATCACTTAATTTTGAACATCCTTAAGACAAAAGAGTAAAGTAATATGGCTATTATTGCAGAACAAAATTTTAATCTTCTCTCGGATCAATATACGTTTACCAGTGATTCTTTACTATCAGGAACTAGCTTAAATAACTTGGGTTCTTTTAATACCAATAGTAATCAAGGATTAGTATTTGAAACCTTCTGGTTTGACACCCGTGGAAATGGCAATGGTCCGGCTGTTGGAAGCGAATCAGGGGATAATATTGGGGTTAATTCTTTCACTGGAAGTAATGCACCTAATATCGCAGCAGATGGAACAACCATTGCATCAGGAATTGAGCATAATTATCAGTTTGAAGATGGAGATGGACGCTTAGATTTAGTCTTTCAATCTGTTGATTTAAGTAACTATAATAATCGCTTTTTAAGCTTTAATTATTGGATTGCTGACACAGGTTATGAAAGTAACGATTTCTTTATCGTAACTTTAAGTGATGGAAATAATAGCCAAACTGTATTAAACTTTTCGGAAATAGAGTTAGAGACTAATGCTTCTGCTGATAATAGTACAGCGAATTGGAATACATTCAACTTAGACTTAGATAACTTAATTAACAATGGATTGGGTAATAATTTAAGCTTAACAATCAGTGTTGATACCAACGCAGCAAGCGAAAAAATATTTGTCGACAATATTCTTTTTACAGGAGATGAAAGCGGTAATGGAAATGGAGGAAGTGGGGGAACCTCTCCTAGTTTTGTAGAAGATTTTAATAGCTTTACTGGGAGTGGGTTTTCTCCCAACCCAAACAGTGGACAACTAGACTCAGATATTTGGATAGTAACGGGATTTTCTAATGGTAGTCTCAACTTTGGGGATACGGTAACATCAGGAGATTTTGCCAGAGGAAGCGATGACGGAGGAGTGTCCACAGGAGGTGTCTATGGGTTTAATGTTAGTCCAGAAAACACCATTTTAGGAATACAACCAACAGGGGGTGATTTTACTCCAGGTGAAATCATTTTGAAGCTTCAAAATGATACTGGTTCAACTGTCAATGAAATCGATATTAATTATGATATTTGGTATCGTAATGATCAAAATCGTGCCAACTCTCTCAACTTTGCTTATTCCTATGATGGAGTTAATTTTGTAACAGTTTCTTCTCTAGATTTTACTACCCCTGAAACAGCAGATAATAATGGATGGCAAAGCGAAGTAAGATCAGCAACATTAAGCGGATTAAATATAGCAGATGATCAATTATTTTATCTTAAATGGACTGGGGACGATATAAGTGGGAGTGGAAGTCGAGATGAATATGGAATTGATAACATTCAAGTAACACAATTAACTGTTGCTGGTGTAACCCCTCCACCTCCCCCCCCAGAAGACATTACTAAAATTCATACCATTCAAGGGACCGGTTTACAAAGTAGTTTTATCGGTCAAACTGTCACTGTTGAAGCGATTGTTGTCGGGGACTTTCAAGGAAGTGATGGACTAAGAGGATTTTACTTACAAGAAGAAGACAGTGATATTGATAGTAGTCCCCTGACTTCTGAAGGAATTTTTGTTTTTGATGGTAGTCTTCCTACTGTAGATGTTACTGTTGGGGATAAGGTTAAATTAACTGGTGTGGTTAGTGAGTTTAGTAGTGGGGGAACCTCTTTAACCGAACTTTCTAATCTTACGGACGTTACTGTTGTCTCTACTGGTAATAGTCTTCCCACTGCTGTTACCATTAATGATCTCAAATCAGCCAATAGTTCATCCATCGGATTAGAAAATTATGAAGGAATGCGGATTAATTTTGATGAGACATTAACCCTAACAGAATACTTCCAACTCGGTCGATTTGGGCAAGTAACACTCTCATCAGGGGGAAGGTTATATCAACCGACAAACGTTACAACACCAGGTGCAGCAGCCAATGCTTTACAAGCAGACAATGACCTGAGAAGAATTGTTTTAGATGATGGGAGTAGCAGACAAAATGTTGATCCTATTTTATTCGGTCGTAATGGTCAATCTCTCAGTTCGACTAATATATTAAGAGGGGGAGATACGGTCACAGGATTATCAGGCATTTTAGATCAGCGATTTGGTGATTATCGCCTTCAAACCAATACAAGCGTCAATTTTCAAGCTGTTAATGACCGTACAATTACTGCACCAGAGGTAGGAGGAACCCTAAAAATTGCCAATTACAATGTGTTAAATTATTTTACAACTATCGATAATGGTTCCAATGGTGCTAGGGGTGCAGATACCGCTAGTGAATTTCAACGACAACAGGATAAATTGCTGACAGCATTAACAGAAATTGATGCCGATATTTTGGGCTTAGTAGAAATAGAAAATAATGGTGATGTGGCAGTTAGTAACTTGGTCAATGAGTTAAATAGTGTAACGAACCCTGGAACCTATGATTATATTGCTACAGGAAGCATCGGAACCGATGCCATTAAAGTTGCTTTAATTTACAAAACTGATGTGGTTAATCCGGTTGGTAACTTTGCGATTTTGGATAGTTCTGTTGACCCAACTTTCCAAGATAATCGGAATCGTCCTGCCTTAGCGCAAACCTTTGAAGAAATAGCAACAGGAGAAAAAGTCACCCTTGCTGTAAACCATTTTAAATCGAAAGGCTCATCAGGTTTAACTAATACTAATGACCCCAACTTTGATCAAGGAGACGGACAAGGTTTTTGGAATGCCACTCGTACCGATGCAGCCAATGCTTTAGTGAACTGGTTAGCCAATGATCCCACCAATAGTGGGGACAACGACTATCTCATTATTGGGGATTTAAACGCCTATGCAATGGAAGATCCGATTACTGCTATCAAGAATGCAGGATACACCAACTTAATTGAACAATTTAATGGGTTAGATGCCTATTCTTACGTTTTCGATGGACAATTTGGCTACTTAGATCATGCCTTATCTAATAGTAGTTTAACCCCTCAAGTGACCGGGGTGGCTGAATGGCATATTAACGCCGATGAACCCAATGTTTTTGATTATAACGAAGAGTTTAACCCTCCTAGTTTGTATAGTGTTGACCCTTATCGAACTTCCGATCATGATCCCGTTTTAATCGGCTTAAATCTGGGTAATTATGACTTTATCGAAGGAACTACAGGGGGAGATATCTTAATAGGAACTAATCAAAATGAAGTTATTACAGGATTGCAAGGAATGGACATGATTACCACAGGAGGAGGCAGCGATCGCCTGGTTTATAATAGTGTTAACGATGGCCTCGATATGATTACCGATTTTACAGTAGGAAATGACAGCTTTGTGTTCACGAAACTATTAGATAGTCTTGGATATAACGGCGGTGATCCTATTAGTGACGGTTACATTAATTTTATTAGTTATGGGGCAGATACAATGATTTCAATTGATCCCGATGGTAACAACGGTTCAGGATTATCTCGTGACTTTATTTATGTTGAAAATGTTGCCATTTCTGCCTTGAATAACACCAGCAATTTTGTGTTTTAGTCCCTTAAACATTGACTAGAGATATGGAAACATAAAAAATTAATTTATCCATATCTCTAGATTTATTGTCCTAGTTAATCTTCACTTTAAAGAGAAAAAAATGACTGATTTTTTATCTAAATTAATCCTTCCCACAACAGCGATTGCCCTTACTTTATCTTTATTTTCTCCTAGTTTAGTACAAGCAGCCACCGTTACTTATTCCATCTCAGGAACCATCGACTCAGGCTCTTTAATCGATGAAAATTACACAGGACTATTCAGTTTTGATGAGGCTAATCTAACCGGTTTTAATCTAGAATTCTTACCCGTATCAACCGTAACCTTCAACTTTTTAGGAAGAACCTTCACAGAAGTTGATCCTGCTGCACAAGCAACGGTTAATTTTTTCAATGGAAACTTGTTAGGTTTATCCTATAGTGTGACTGATTTTGAAGCGACGTTTTCCATTGTTCCAGGATTTCCCAGTCTTAATCAAAGTTATTTTTCCTATGAACCCAATATGGGCAACGCAGGATTTGGCGATATTAGTTATCAAGTGGTTCCCGAACCCTTAACCCTTCTGGGTGCGATGACAGCCATAATATTTGGCAGCTTTTTTAAGCATCAATTCAAATAATCTGACAATTTTTGTTCGTTGCGTGTAGTTTAACCCTATATAATAAAGCATAGGATTATTGTACCGACGGGTTATAGATTATAGCAGAATGTCTACTACACAAAACGAACAACAACTAGAAAAAAACATAGAAACCCCCGAAGTTGAATCAACAGACAACCCCTCTGTGACTGCTGAAACCACTGACACAGAAACCACAGCAGAAACAACTGTCACTCCTGTAGAGGATGTAACCCCCCAGGAGGAAGGAGAAACCCCCGTCTCTTCTCCAGAAGAGTCCCCAGAAAGCACGATTACGGCCTTAAGCGAGCAAATAGAAGCCCTACAGAATAAACTGCAAGATCAGGCTCAACAGTACGATGCACTTAAAAACAGTCATATTCGCTTGACGGCTGAATTCGACAATTATCGTAAACGAACGGCTAAAGAAAAACAAGACCTAGAAACTGTCGTCAAACGGAACACCATTGGGGAACTGCTATCCGTGGTGGATAACTTTGAGCGGGCCCGTAACACTATTAACCCCGCTAACGATGGGGAGGCCCTGATTCATAAAAGCTATCAAGGGGTGTATAAAAATCTGGTAGATAGCCTAAAACGCTTAGGGGTTAGTCCCATGCGTCCCGAAGGTCAAGCTTTCGATCCCCTGTACCATGAAGCCATGTTACGGGAATATACCGATGAATATCCCGAAGGAACGGTCATCGAAGAATTAATGCGGGGTTATATGTTAGGAGATCAAGTCCTACGCCACGCTATGGTGAAAGTGGCAGCCCCTAAACCTGCCGAATCTTCTGAAGAAAACGAGAGTTCTACTTCGGAGCAAACCCCCTCAGCCGAATAAATTAAGCAATTATCCCTAAAACATCAGGGAAAATAATGGGTATGATAAGGATCAAGGAAAGAAGTGACAGGAATCATCGTGCCACAAAACCCAACATCACCCAAAGATGGGTTTTGACTGCGTTGCCCTTGCAAAACCGCCTGTGACTTTTAACCCCTTGATCTATTAATGATGAACTATTTAAAGAAACAAGTGCTATGGGAAAAGTCATTGGCATTGACCTTGGAACGACAAATAGTTGTGTGTCCGTTTTGGAAGGAGGTAAACCCATAGTCATCCCCAGTGCAGAAGGGGGACGGACAACTCCGAGTATTGTCGCGTTTGGCAAAGGCAACCAACGCTTGGTGGGCCAGTTAGCCAAACGACAAGCGGTCACCAATGCAGAAAATACCATCTACAGCATTAAACGTTTTATTGGACGACGTTGGGAGGAAACCGCAGAGGAGCGATCGCGGGTTCCTTACCAATGTGTCACCGGACGAGAGGATATGGTGAATGTGGAAATTCGTGGGCAACACTACACCTCCCAAGAAATTTCCTCCATGATTTTACAAAAATTAAAAAAAGACGCAGAAAACTATTTAGGGGAATCGGTTAGCGAAGCGGTGATCACCGTTCCTGCCTATTTTACCGATGCCCAACGACAAGCCACCAAAGATGCTGGTACCATTGCCGGTCTAGAGGTTCGGAGAATTATTAACGAACCCACAGCCGCCGCTTTAGCCTACGGTTTAGACAAACAAGACGACGAACAATATATCCTTGTCTTTGATCTGGGTGGGGGAACCTTCGATGTCTCCATTTTACAACTGGGGAATGGGGTTTTTGAAGTCAAAGCCACTGCTGGCAATAATCATCTGGGGGGCGATGACTTTGATAATGCCGTTGTCGAGTGGATGGTGGACAATTTTAAACAAGGGGAAAATATCGATCTCGGTGAAGATAAAATGGCCCTGCAACGACTCAGAGAGGCAGCGGAAAAAGCTAAAATCGAACTGTCGAGTATGTTGACCACCTCCATTAACCTCCCCTTTATCACTGCCGATGATACGGGACCCAAACACCTCGAAACCGAACTCACCCGTGCCCAGTTTGAAGATTTGACCAAAGACTTAACCCAAGCCACCCTACAGCCTCTTAACCAAGCCCTAAACGACTGCGAACTTGAGGCGCAAGAATTAGAAAAAGTGGTTTTGGTGGGCGGTTCAACCCGAATGCCCGCCGTTCACCGTGTGATTCAACAAGTGTTCCCCAACAGTCAAATGGAACGATCTATTAACCCGGACGAAGCGGTGGCCCTAGGGGCAGCCATCCAAGGGGGTGTGTTAGGGGGGGAAGTCAAAGATGTCCTCTTGTTGGATGTCACTCCCTTATCCTTGGGGATTGAAACGTTAGGGGAAGTCTTTACAAAAATTATTGAACGGAACACCACCATTCCCACCAGTAAATCTCAGGTCTTTTCTACCGCCACCGATGGTCAAACCTCGGTAGAAATCCACGTTTTACAAGGTGAAAGGGCCTTGGCTAAAGATAATCGTAGTTTAGGAAAATGCCTCTTAGCTGGCATTCCCCCCGCCCCTAGAGGGGTACCACAAATTGAGGTCAGTTTTGAAATTGATGTCAACGGCATTTTAAAAGTAGCGGCCCAGGATCAAGGGACGGGAAAAGAACAGAGTATTGTTATTAGCCACACCGGGGGGTTAAAATCCAGCGAAATTGAGCGCATGCAGAAAGATGCTCATAAACACGCCGAAGAAGATCGTCGTCAAATGAGGATGATCGAAGTTAGAAATCAAGCGGATAGTTTATTCCACACCTATCAAACCACCCTCGATGAAAATGGTGAGTTTATTCGGGATGACTTAAAAGTTAAAGCAAAACAAAAAAAAGAACAACTCGAAGCAGCTTTAACCAATTCTGGCCTCAGTTTAGAGAAATTAAAAGCTTATGTGGACGAGTTTAGACAAATTATTCTGACCATGGGAACCGAAGTTTATCAACAGGGTAATGTCAACGCAAAAGACTTTCAGCGTACTTTTGAGGAAACCATGGGAGAACCCTTAACCGATCATGTTGCTCCCCCATCCCTACCAAAAACTCCCGTCCAAACCGAGTCTTCTTTTGGAACCACCATGCCTTATCAAAGCACGGCTTCGATTGATCTCGACTCCTTAGCTGAGTTCGGGGATCTCGAAGATATTGATGTGGACGACTTAGAGGTGACTTTCAGTTTTGATGATGACGAAACCATTTCTAACGACTATGAAGCAGTAGATTAAGGGTTTCACCCGTTAACGGTAAATTCGGTGAACAATTTAGCTTGTTCTAAGACTAATTCTGTGGCTAAGGCTTGCATATCTGGAGGATAGCCATATTGACGTAATAGCCGTTTCACCATGACTTTCATCCTCGCGCGGACATTTTCTTTCAAATTCCAGTCAATACTGGCATTTTGTCGGATTCTCTGGACTAAAATAATGGCTAACTCCCGTAACTGATCAATTCCCATCACTTCTATCTGGAGTTTAGACTAAACACTCATACTGTACAATCTAGTCTAACGATTTAGAAAGCATAAAAAGATGATTTAGCTTGTCAGAAAAGCTAAAAATAATACTAATATATTGATTGAGGACTTTAAGCCGCCTTTTTCTTGGCTTTTTTCTGTCGAGTTACTGTCTTTTTAACAGTGGGATAATGAGGTCTTTTATTCCTTTTTTTACCCTGTTCCCAACCAGGCGACTTTCCACGGGGTTTGGGCTTTTTTGCAGGTGTTTCAATCACGGCTAAAACTCCTGAGAAGCCCTGTGCCACTCGTCCTGGAGTTAATTTCTCTCTTGGTTGAGGTTTTTGCCAAGGAAGAGGCTCATCTTCTATTATCTCACGCGCTAACCATAATTGCCATGTCATAATAGGGATTAAATTACTCCATCTTTGTCCCTTCTCTGTTGTCCCCAATTTAGGTAAAGTCCAGTGTAATCTCTGCTTAATAAAACGGTTCCAATGCTCAATAGCAAAACGTCTCAAATACAATTCCCAAATCCATTTTAAAGAAAGTATTTCTTCTCCAAGCCAGGCCAACCACATCGGTTTTGCTGCTTTTTTAGAAAGTCCTTTTCCCTTCCGTTGAATCAGCACAATTTCCATCGGTTGGGATGCGGATTGATAGAAATGAAATTGGCTCCATCTGGTGATTTCTACTATTCCCCAAGTTGGGTCATTAATTTCCACTGATTCAACAGGAATACCCCAAGTTGTGGGGTCAGACAGTTTCATTTTTTGACC
>JAAUYB010182470.1_pt1 | contig 12422 bp, 10 predicted proteins | sample 7278071 | NCBI WGS metagenome assembly JAAUYB01 (sample SAMN14350121, study PRJNA611818) | marine sediment metagenome | isolation source: surface marine sediment (1.8m) | place: French Polynesia: Moorea | collected 2018-08
CCCTCTCCCCTCTCCCCTCTCCCCACCACCCCCCCCCCCCGCCGCGAGTCGGGACACCCCCAGGAGACGCCGCCCGCACGCCCCGCCCCCGGCACCCGACCAACAGCGCGGGCGGGGGGGGGGGGGGGGGGGCGGGGGGGGGGGGGGGGGGGGGGGCCGGGGGGGGGGGCGGGGGGCGGGGCCGGGGGCGGGGCGCGGGGGCGGGGCCGGGGCCTGGGGCTGGGGCGGGGCAGGCGAGGACGGCAGACTGCGCCGGCGCAGGCAGAGAATGAGGCAGCAGAGTGACCTGGAGGAAGATTATCTGGATTTGGTGGAAGTTTTGAACCTTGTCGCAAACCCTGGTAATGCCAGGCAGGTGGATTGCCTGAATGAGGGCCACCCAATGACGCCAGCCGTGTTTGATCTAGGCTGCACGGAGGGGAGAGTAGGCGACAGAAATAGGTACCCGCAGGTCAACATCTACGGATTCAACAGATGTACGGACTCCCCTTTCCACGGGACCGACAGGTATTAAGAAGCAATGTAATTAATTAATATTATTATACTACTACTTCTTCTAATACTAGATCCACCCACTATTTCCTTCGGGGCGTGGAATCCAGGAACGGCAACTACTACTTCAACGAGCACACCTACCAGCTCACAGGCCGCAACGGTGAGCCGTACACCCGGGAGACGGAAACTTATTGGGAGAACGGCGAAAGAAAGAGGAGATACATCAAGGTTCCCGCGGGCCCTTTTGAAGAAGGTAACCTTAAATGCCCCTTTTTATATTAATGCGGAGAAAAAAAATACTTTTTTTTTTAAAAAAATAATCAAGGATCCATTTGGTGGAAGATACACATCACCAAATTCCATACACCTGACTACAGCTTTGGGATGAGGCTGATCGAGGTGATTGAGGGACCGGGCTCTGGAACCTACTGTGTCGAGTTTGCAGGCGAGAGGCCCCGGAGAAATGTCGAATAGTAATAAATCGTGCGTCATCCACAAATTTGAAAAGAGAATCTGTAGTGTAAATAAAGGAAATACGGTACTGTCTCGAAAGGCAATAATATTTGTGCGTCACCCATTCACCAAGTTGATCGTAGTATTGAAATAAACGTGAAAAATCTCACTATTATTGGTGCGTCACCCATTAACAAAGATTATTTTGCGATTTTTTATTTTTTCCCATTTCCATGCGGGAAATTATTCAGTAATAATGAAATATCTGCCAAATACGGCTGTTGTTCAAAGAAACAAAGAGTGATACAACGATAACACCGTCCGTAGGACGTCCGAAGACAAAGTCGTTGTGCCGAGGCCAGCACACCAGTACGTCCGGTGCACCAATGGACATCAGGGAGAGCCCGGGCTCGTCAGGGGAGCACGAGGTCGTGGTGCCGAGGCCAGCACACCAGTCCGGTGCACCAATGGACATCAGGGAGAGCCCGGGCTCGTCAGGGGAGCACGAGGTCGTGGTGCCGAGGCCAGCAAACCAGTCCGGTGCACCAATGGACATCAGGGAGAGCCCGGGCTCGTCAGGGGAGCACGAGGTCGTGGTGCCGAGGCCAGCACCACATCAAGGCCAACTGAACCACCCATCATATTTGGAGATTTTGGCAAAACAAGGAAACAGTCCCATACTAAGCACCCTGATGGACAGTCTTCCGATGAGGGACCTAATTAGTTTATCGCACACAACGTCCTCCCTTCACCAAGCAGTGTTATCCTACTTTGACAAGGGAACCAGGCAGCAGGAAGAGTTTGACTACTTTAGTAAAATTGTAGGTCATGCCTTCGTTAGCTTGAGGGCAACGGGTGAGGCAACGGAACCTGATAGTGACGGTCTGGCGCTGGAGTTTTCAAAGCATACAAAGCACTATGACATGAAGCTTGAGCAAGTGATGAACTTAGCCGATCGCCCAGACAAATGGGAAGAATTTTTCGAAGGAGGATGGACAAAAAGTTACGGAGGAGATTATACTTTCAAAAAGGAAAACGTCTGCAGAATTCGTGGTGAGATTTTCACTTGGGCCAGCAAGGAACCGTTGGGAGAAAGTGTCGTCATGAAACTAGACGCAAGCCGGAGCGTCCCACTGTGGACCCGGATCATTCACTCTGAAATGACAGAGATCAGGTGCCCTCTTGAAGAATTAAGTGACAAAACTATTTTAGTGGCGTTTAGCAGAGACGACAAGGAGGCGCCCCCTGAGTCCTTAACATTGGAATTGTTGAAAATAAACCCCGCAGACGGAACAACAATAGCCTCCGCACGAGAAAGAATTGGTGGAGATCTCACTGCTGTTAGAATGAAAAGTTTTGCAAGTGACATACATGTACTAGATTACAACTATCGTGGTGCATACTTGTCAATATTTGACCTGGATCTGAAGAAGATAAGCGAGAGACAAAAAGTCGTGGAAGCTGGACTACATGAGCACTATGGAGGGGCACGCATTGTGGAAGCCTACTTCTTGGGTACAAACCTAATTTCTATCGTGAGTCAACTTAGTAGGAGGCTATCGATCGACCTGTACGACGAGACGACCCTGCATTTAGCCAAAGCCTGTGAGGAATATGACGTGACTTATATTTGCCGCCTGGACGATGGGGGCGTGCTGTGTGAAGAAGAAATCTCGGAGCCAGTAAACGATGACTGTTCCTTATGGGAGACACGGACAAAATTGTGCGCTTTCTACCCTGTGAGAACATTGTCGATATTAAGGAAACTTTTAAAAAATCGCGAAGGACTTAGAGAAGATCTGTGGCCAGTCATTGGCAACTGGTAAATTTCTGTTCTCGTGGAGACTATTGAATAAGGATTTTAATAAAAAAAAGGTAGATGCAAACGTTTATTGGCAAGTAAGATGTTGCGGCAAAAGTGTGGAAGCTGGAAACACTATTAATTTTAGACGACCGAGTATAAAAAAGAGAAAAAAAAACTAATCAATGAAATCAGGCTACAACTAATTATTGAGAGGGGGGAGGGGTTCCTTTCTCAAGCACTCAAAAAATTCAATCATCCCGAAATCAGTACAGTTGGGAGGGCCTCTTCCTGCTGGAGGCATATATTGCCTCTTCGTCCAGTACGGAGACCTCGAAGTGATGTCTGCCCTTGGGGAGAGGGGGAAGCTCCGAGGGAGCATCGTAGTTGGAATCCGTCTCAGCCGGCTTGATGGAGGTAGGGGCGGGAGCGACGGTCACGTCTCGGTTGCCGGCGAGGGCCACACCTCTGTTGCCGGTCTCGACGTCGTCCGCACGATCCCTGGCAGCCCTGGCAGCCCTTGCAGCCCTGTCAGCACGCCTCCTGAAATGCTGGACGAACGAGTAGATGACGAAAAACAGCAAGGAGATCGCCGAGGAGATGCCGGTAGACATGAGAGGCTGCTTGGTGAGGCCATCTTCAACAATGTTGACCTCGTCCTGAAGAGATGTGAGATCCTGGAAAGCGGCGGTCATGGAGCTGAAGGCTTTGGGGAAACGTTCCTTCAGGGAGTAGTCGAGGTAGAGTTTCCCCCTCTGCACGAGGTGACCGAGGCCGATGACGGTATTTCCGATGACGGCGGTGCAGCCAAGAGGGACCGAGATGATGGGAGAATCGGGCTCCACGTACGTGATGGGCGTGATGTCCATTCCGTCCTCCGAGCAGGATCGACGGACCTGAGTCTTCTGGTGCACTTCGAGGGCGAACTCGTCCGTTGTGATCTGGAAAAGGAGACAATTATTGTATTGTATGAAGCAGAGATTGTTTAAAGAGATAAAATCTCACCTGTACGTTCCTTCCGTAGTCATCTACCTTCATGAACTGGGTGCACGCAGCCTGGACCTCATCCTCCCCCAGCTCCTCCACCAAGGCCCTGAGGCAGTACAATTCCTTCTGGCCCCCTTCATCCCCATCATCAGTTCCCCTGTCGAATGTCCTGCCGTGGCTGCAGACTCGCTGCCCTTGCCTTGTCTTCGTGGTGCACTTATTCTTGATGTCGGAATCGGAGAACGCGGTGTATGTCCCGGAGGCAGACCTGGCCAAGTAGCTAGTTTCGAGCATGATCCTCATCTTCCTGTTGCCGTCGCCAACGGGGCGCGAGAGGGTGGTGACTCGGAAAAGGTCAAAGATGCCGCTTGACTGGCTGGTAAAGGGGATCCGAAGGCACATCCGAATTGCATTCTCTTGTTGATGCTTATTTACAACCAGGCTGGCGTGGTTTTTCAAAGCTGCCTTGCTTGTGGCCACCGGCATGAGTCCCGTCTCCTGTGCGGTCTTGAAAGCAAGCTTGTAAAAGGCAGCGTTTGCGTCGGATGAGCCCAAAAGCAAATCAGGAATTGATCCCTTGCTGGCCTCATTAAGGGCAGAGGTGATGAGGTTAGCGATGTTCCCAATGCGGGAGACCAGTTCTTCGAGGATTGTTGTTGTTTCTTCGATCTTCTTGAACTCTTCAAAGGAATCTTTTTTCACAAGGGTATTGGACACGTTTTCCATCTTGATGAAGTCCTTCTCTAGGACCTCAGTGGCATCCATCAGGTCGTCAATGTAGAGCTCTTCCGGGAGAGTGTCGACGACATCTTGCTCCGCTGCAGTCGAGAAGAAGGAGTAGATCTCCAAGCCAATGGAGATGATGGCGGGAATGGCGAATACTAACAATCCACTTGCTCGCTTCTCACGTGTGCTGGTGTCGTCAGTGTTAGTCGACGTCCCCACAGCCGGCAAATCATCTGTTGTGAGTTCGAGTTCCAGTGCACCGACTGTGACGTTGGATGGCAGGTCGGTTGGCAGGTCAATCTCGAGGGAACCGTCGTAGGCGTGGTAGGCCTCCAAGAGGTTGGAGTAGACGTGGTTCAACATGGCTAAGGCTGTCTCGAAGCGGGCTCTGATTGGCTCCATGACTCTTCCAGTCATCTCTGGCCTGTTGTCCTCTGCTGATCTCTTGATCTCCTTGATGATGGCCACGGAGTCGCCTACACGAAGTGTCCTGCAAAGTGTAAGGTTAACGGAGTGAAATTAGTAAATATAATACTCAAAAACTGAAAAAAGTCTCAAAAGTCAAAAATCAAAAATCAAAAATCAAAATCTACTCAGCCTCAGCCCTCAGGGCAGGGCTCAGGGCCTCAAGGTTAAGGGTCAGGAGGGACAGGGGGGAGGGACAAGGGAAATTTCGGGCGCATGCGCGTGACTAGGAATAAGTTTTGCGGCGGTGAGGGAAAAGTTCCGTTTTTGTTTACTCCTTTTTGTTGTCTTCCTATTCTATTCCTTCCTTTTTTTGTTCAGCCCGGCAGCAGCAGCTGGGCTGGATTGGCAGCAGAAGCCTGGCCTGACATTTTGATGTAAAATTATGCAAGAAAAACATAAATAACAATCTTAAAATGACTTCAGATTTGTTCTTGGGAGGCTTTCAGCTTTCTACCAATATATAATAGTTTTTTTAAAAATACTTTAAAGTGGCTGAACTGGACACTTGTCCTGACCCTCTCTCTCCTCTTCCTTTCTTTCTCCACCGCTGGTGGTACGTCAGAGCTTGTTTACGTTTTTTTCCGCAACAGATTTTTCTTGTTGGGGTGGGTGGGTGGGGGGGGGGGTCAGCAGCTCATTGGCTGAGCAAAAGGGGGTAAGCAGCAGATGAAGGCACAGAGAAATTCTTTTCCTTTGTTCTCAATGCAACCTCTTAACATCAGTTTGGAAACTTTTTGTGTCAGACATGTTTTTTGAAAAATGTTTGAATACAAATGTGTCCAGCTAGCCCTTTGTGGGAGCCAAAAAAAACCCAATTATCCCTTGCAGCCTTGGCCTGCCTTCTGAAATCATCTGACTTAGCATACCAATGGGGAACATTCAGACGAGTTTAAACGGCCGCAAGAGGGCGCCTCTCATTTCGATCTTTTCTCCTTTTATAAAAGCGGAGTTGCGTGACTGGGGCGAAATTTTGGGGCAATTTAAATAATGTCTCTTTTTTGTCATTTTTGGCCCTCAACAAAAAATTGTGTGTAGGATGCCAATGCCGGAAATATAAGAGAAAATTTATTTTATTATTTCAATAATAATCGTGGCAACAGTGCTCTTTCGAGTTGAGCTGAGCAGTGCAAAATACGGCAAATTGAAGCTGTTGTTCCCAAAAAGGTACGTATTTTCTTAGCTTCCTTTTTTTGGGTCCCATTCCATCCCCACACACCAAAAAGCTTTTATACCCTACACCGCTGAAAACATGAAGGCTAGATCCAAGTAAGGGGGGGGGAATAACCACTTTTTCATAGGCCTAACATTTTCAATTGATAAGGATGAAGCTCAGGGTCGCCTACACAAACTTATTTTTAACTTTTAAGTTTGTACTTACCTGCAGATGTTGCGGTGGTCCTTGACGACAATGACCCGGCCTTCGTGGGTAACGATGACGTCCGAGTTCTGGCGGATCTTCTCGGCGGCATCCCCGGAGAAGACGAGGAGCGCGAGGAGAATCCCCCTCTCCAAGATGAACATCTTGGAAGGGGGGGCGGCGGCGGCGGGGGGGAGGAGTTGCTGGAGACGGTGTTGAACAGACTCACTGAGTAAGAGAAGTACAACTCGGACTTACTGAGGACTGAGCGAAGACTGACAGAGTGACAGTAAGAAAAAACGCTGAAACGGTGTCGCTTGGGTTTCTTTTCTTTGTCAGTCTCAGTTGACAGGAAGCAACAGCAGCAGCACGTGGTTTTTGATTCGGCGTGGTCAACAGGTCAAGTGTAGTCTTTGTCAGTCCGTGTCTGTCCCACTCCCACCGCCGCGCTGGGCAGCCTGGGCTGGCCGGCAGCAGCAACCGGCAGGCGACTACAAAGGAACTAGGGCTCGGCGCGGGTTGAACCAGGCCCGCAAGGCCCGCCCGGACGGCTTTTTGAAAAAAACTTTTTAAATTAGATCAAATGCCATAACCAAACCAAGTTTTTTTTTGTTTTTTTTGCCGGACGGGAAGGGTAGGGCAAATTTGCGGCCCGCGGCCAGCCCTAAAACGAACCAACACCGGACCCAACTCGAACTGTCAAAATGAAAAAAAGTCAGCTGTTGTTGGCGGTGACGCACTGACGCTGCGCAGCCCATTTTTGTGCTGTAGAAGAGGGAGGGAGGTTGGGAGAGAGAGAAACGTAGATTTGATTTGTCAGTTTTAACTTTTAAGACGAAACGAAGTTGATTTTCTTCCGTTCAACTTCCGCCACATGTGCGCTGCCGCCTGCCGGTGCCGGCCGGGCTCCTACAGGATACAGATTACAGATTCACAGATTCAGAAATCGGAATCCAGAAGTAGTTTTTGTAAATTTTAAACATTGTAATGTTGCTGTATTTGAAAGGTCGCAAAGAGTTCAGAAATTCGGATTCCATTGTCCAAAAACCACCAAGAAAGGGTGTCGATGAATGAGAACAGCAGAAAAACGAAACAGCTCTTTTACATGAGGAATTACCTCAGGAGCCCCAACCAATGAGCGATTGGCTGTACAGAGAGACGGCCACTAAGAGATGAGTTGTGACCAAATATTATGAAATGCTGCTTGTGACATTGTATTGATATTAAAATTATTTTTCCCATATCATGCACATTTTTTACAATCTTTTTTCAATCAGTACCTATCTATATTCTCCATTTATGTCTACTAAAAACCCAAGGGGGGATATAAGAAACAACCAATAGGGGCTCGGCACATGAAAGAGGGGAGAGGAAGGAGATTCCGGTCAGCTTCCTTGGTCGGCAACTAGCTTGGCTTAAGTACGCAGCCACGACAGCAACCGGCAACAAACCTTACTCCCCCCCCCCCGTTCTCAACAACAACAAGATGTACGGCCATGCTAATGGAGACGGACAGCGGCAGCCGCGACGCACCAAATTAGTGTAAGTATGGACTCAAAAGTCAGATTTAATAGATCAATTGGTTGAAATTGTCAAAATTAAAGTACTTTACTTTTTCGATTCCTTGTAATAAATTTATTTTCTTTCTCTCACAGCGACTGCCGGACTTGCAACGGAGTTGGCAAGTTGCCTTGCTCCCGCTGCCAGGGTTCAGGCCGGGCCCAGTGCATGGGAACCTACTGCAACTGGACCGGGCACAGAAACGAGTCTCCCCAGAACAGAACAAGGTACCACGAGTGCCTGTGCGTCTTCGGGGGGGCTCTCATCCGAAGAAACTGTCATGCCTGCCACGGCCGCGGGAAGGTGGAACAGTGAAAAAACAGTAACAAATGAGAGAAAATAATAAAGGCGAACACTGTTTCACACAATAAACAATTATCCATGGATTCCATTTGTTTTTTCCTTTTTTTCTTCACTTGTAAATCAGCGTGAGTAAAGATATCATTCAAACTGCGGAAATTAGACACTCAATTTTTATGTGGGGAAGCCTGTCGGAGCCTTGGAGGGGAGGACAAAGACATTGGAGCTACCTCCTGCAGTCAACGTCGTAATTGGGGGCGTAGGGGAGTCGGCAGAGGCAGCGACCCTCTCCCTCGCAGACTTCGCAAACAGACTGCCAGGAGGAAAATGCCCTGTTAAGATTTTCCCTGAGAACAAATAAGTGAGTGGACAAGATGTCTTCGTAGAGGGACATGGACAGGATTGCCGGTGTCAGGTCGCCTTTCATCCTCTGCAGAGGTGCGGGAAACCAGCAGTCTTCTTTCTTCACCGAGTGGGACCTCCCTCCGCCCATTTTTTTAAGGCGGCCCAGGACTGAGAGGTGGGGGAAATCAAAGAGGAACCCCTCCCTCAAGGCCTCCACCAGAAATTCCAGGCCTGCCCTGGGAACGGCATGGTGCCAACCTCCCCCGGGGCACATCCTGTCGATGATCCTTGGGTCGCATTCAGTGATCGTCTCCAAGAGGGCTTCTTCCTCCTCAATCCTCCGCCTCGTTTCCATGTCTGGCAACAGGTCATTGGAGACGAGAAGGCCCAGGAGAGTCAGCACCGTGTGGAGGAGGCTCGCTGGGTAGTTGCTGACGGTGCACTCCCCCCTGACGAGGATGTTGGCAATCCTGCAATAGATGAGATTTTTTTTTGCAGGTTTAGAATGTGGGAAAAACTTTTTGCAGATTTGATAGTTACTTACGCACATCACAAAAACTACCGAAAAAGCGCCCATGTATTGTGTGTACTTACGCTGTGTGGTTCATGCAGGCGCTGGGAGTGGGGACCATTTTGTCTTTGCCTTCTCTGGTCAGGGTGAGATTTCGAGTTTACTTGACTGTTGACTCGTGTTTTCACCTCGAGGTACAAGACAGTTCTGAGTTCTGAAGCTGTGGAAATCTGCTGACCAGCGTCCCTTTTCTTAGCTCTACAGCCAGCGTCCTACCCTCCTCCCTCCCAAAAAGTTCTTTGTTCTTTGTTTTCGGGAAATTTCTGACGCTGAAGAGGATATTGTGCGATGCTGCCGATGCTGAGCTGTTGCTGTTCCCTTTTCCGTTTCCGATTAACCTGGTCAAAGACTCAATTGGAGCAAACGGAAAGGATGGCCACCTCACACCTCACGGTCGCTTCTGTCTTCCTGGTCTCCATGGCAGTCGTCGAGGGGTGCAATCCCTCAATCAGCCCCAGGGCTAAGCATGTTGTGGCCCAAGTCGAACAGCCGTGGTGGAGGATGGAGCAGCAGGAGCAGCAGGAGGTGGGGGAGGAGCACGGCGTAGAGCGAATCGAACAGCCGTGGTGGATGACTGCAAAGGCATGAAACAGAAATAAAAGTATAATAAATGATGCAGGAGAAGAGTGCGTCGCCCATTTTGACTTATTCTAGTCGTCCATTGTGCGTCACCCATGAAATACGCTGCCCGGAAAAAAGTAAGTTCTATTACGAGTGTGCGTCACCCGTTGAGTGTGACAAGGGCAGGGCAGGGTTTATTCTTTTTTTCTGTTTGACGATCCCTGACAGTGCGTCGCCCATTTTGACTTATTCTAGTCGTCCATTGTGCGTCACCCATGAAATACGCTGCCCGGAAAAAAAGTAATTGTTCCACTACGAGTGTGGGTCACAACAACAGCATGTCTCTCCGGCCTATCAATATCGCCTCACAATCGATGACGTTGAGGCGATTCCAAAATACAGATACAACTCAATTTGAATCAGATGCTCAGCTTCCAGCAGCTGCTCGATGCTCCTGGCAATAAGAAACAGCACACAAGGCCGGAAGTCTAAATTTTTGTCTTGAGATGATTTTTTTTTTGGATTATTTCTATACAGGATACAGTATTAACTAATAAGAGACATCATACAAGCAACTTACCCAAAATCAGCACCCCTTCATTCACATTCTTAAAGTGTCCCATGAAAACTTTAGGTAATATGCCTCTGCCTATGCCTCTCACAAGGCTCTTGAAAGTGGCTCCACCTATGAACAGAAGAAAAAGCAGCATGCTAGGCTTAACTGTGTATATGACGGGCAATGTTTATAACTTTACGTACTTTACATTGCCCAATGTTTACATTGCCCAATGTTTACATTGCCCGGTGAGAAGAGAAGACTCGGAAGTCGGAAGACGGGAAGACTGAAGAGCAGTGGGAAAAAGAATACGCCTAGCGCCCACGGCTGCAGCAATGGGCAAAACGCCAAAAACGGGTTTTAAGTTTTTAACGCTTATCTTCGACTTCGACTTCGAGTCGACTATCGAGCCGTTACCCGCATATATATCACTCTACGACTTGTCCTAAGGAGGATCAGGAAGGGGAGGGGTACATAAAATATGTACAGTGTAATTGTTCCAGTTTGTTCGTACCTAAAGTGCCGCCCAAAGTGTGTGGCATCCATGATGTGCGAGGAATGAGGGGGATGGCCTACGTCATAATTGGGGCACTTGGGGGAGCCTCCAAGTGTGTGCCCAAGGGCAGGGGAGGGCCTACATCATTCCACAGCCTAAGGGGGGATGCCAAGTGTGTGCCCAAGTGTGCCAGCATAATTGGGGCACTTGGGGGAGCCTCCAAGTGGGGCTTCAAGTAAACGGCTTAAAGACACCCTATTAAAAAGATACTAAATTGTTGGTCCAAGTATACTGCCAAGTGTGCACTAAAAGGGTGTCATTGACAACACTTGCAACCAAGGCTGAGTGTCCTCCGAAGTGCGAGGAACTCGAGGCCCATATTGTAGACACTGCTGCTGTCGACAAAGTGCAGCTGGAAGTGTCTTAACAATAAGTAATGGAATGTGCACACTATTCAGGTATGGGTAGTGTCATCTCAAGTAAGTTAGCTAATGACCCCTAAATTGAGATACTATTTGCAAGTCAAAAGTGTCTTCCCTAGTGTGTCCTAAAATAAGCACACTTGTGGGATCACCGAAGTGTGTCTCCAAGTTTGAGGAACCGGCTTTTACTTGCGGGCACACTTCAAATGTTTGTCAAGTGTGTTTAATCTTCAAAAATCAATTATTTACACTAGAATCAGCTGCCAAGTGTGTCCTACAGTGCCAACACTAGCGAATTTTTCTGGTTGGGGCTCTACCTCATTTCTTCTTAGCTGCTTCGCTTCCGTTTCGGCTTCGATTGTCCCCTCGCAACAGAGAGATGACGGCCAGGCATCAACTACAGTTGAAGACGACGCCTTGTGGAGCCCGGATTTCCACCTTCCTCCCTTCGGACCCAAGTCAAAGTCTTCCACCCATTTAGATAGAAGCGAAGATGGAGAGGTTCTCTTGAGCGAGGAGGAGGAGGCTGCTGCTCTGGCGCTGGCGCGGAGACCGGAGTACCAACAGGTGGCCGCCTTCGTCTCGGTCAAGGTGTACTTCACAGAGGGGTACGAGAGGGAGTCGGGCGGGGACGTGCAGAGAAAGGTAACGAAACAACTTTAAAGTTGCTACCAACATTGCTGCTATGCACTGGTATACTTATAATTGTACGCATGTGCATACGGTAGGTGCAGAAGTTCCTGTCCGTGGCCAACCATGGATACTCCAACAGCGGCGTCCTCATCTCCCTGTACCCTCACTGCCTGGAGCGGTACGCGGGGGAGGGATCGCACTCCTCCTACGATCGGAGGGGATCCGAGGTGCTGAACGCCTTCACAAGGTACAAGGGATCCGTGCAGAGGCTGCTGGGAGGGGCTGACATCGCGGTGCTACTCGTGGACCACTTCCAAGACGTGGGTACGTGATTTTTGTTCCTTCCCACACATGCGGGCTTTCCCTTCCATTTCCTTCCGTCTTCAGGCGGAATCGCTTGGCTTGACGACCCCCGCCACCCCGTAGCCGTTTTGGCCAAGGACCCCGTAGAGCGATCTCTTGCGCTAGGACACGAGGTGATATGCCAACTTTAAGAATGACAATCAACACTTATATTTTTTTATCTACGAGATCGGCCACATTATGGGTGCCGAGCACGACCGTGGCCAACTTTCGAGCTCCGGGGTGTCTGCGCCGCTCTACCCGTACGGCACAGGATTCCTCTTGCCAGGGACAGGCAAAAGGACTATTATGGCGTAAGTTGCCACAGCAATTATTGTGTTCCTCGAGC
>JAAUYB010086762.1_pt1 | contig 12417 bp, 17 predicted proteins | sample 7278071 | NCBI WGS metagenome assembly JAAUYB01 (sample SAMN14350121, study PRJNA611818) | marine sediment metagenome | isolation source: surface marine sediment (1.8m) | place: French Polynesia: Moorea | collected 2018-08
AAAGATAATTCGTTCCTGACCTAAACGAGTATAGATATCAATCCATCGTTCGTATTGACTACCAGGAAGACGATAAGGAACACTAGGAACACCAATAGGCATAAGCTTAAGATCAATGTAAGGGTAAACAGTAATTAACTAACAGCACTGAGGGGTTGAGGCAGTTCTTTGGTACTTTCTAGTACCCGATCAATTAACCCATATTCTTTGGCTTGTTCAGGGGTTAAATAGAAGGTACGATCAATATCTTTGGCTATTTTTTCAACGGGTTGTCCCGTATTTTTCGAGAAAATTTCTAACATGGTTTGCTTATTTTGCAACACCTCTTTGGCACGAATTTGGATATCTGTCGCCTGACCTCGCGCCCCGGAACGGTTTTGATTGAGAACAATGGTAGCATGGGGGAGACTAGCACGACAGCCTTTAGTCCCTGCAGAGAGAATCATGGCCGCCGTTCCCATGGCCTGACCAATACAAATGGTATGGATGGGAGGTTTGACATAATTCATGGTATCGCAGATAGCAAAGGCTTCTGTCTCAAAGCCGATAGCATCTCCAGTGTACCAAGATGTTCCCGTTGAGTTGATATAGAAGAAAATGGGTTTATCAGGGTTATCGAACTGTAAATACAGTAATTGAGCGATAATCAATTGGGTAACATCGATCCCTACTTGCTGCTTGACTTCATCAGAGGAAAAGAGAGGTAAACCTAAGTAGATGATACGCTCTTTCAGCATTAAAGATTCTAGATCTGGTGGGGGAGTGCGAAAGTTACTGTCTCCGTAATAACCAGCTTGAACGGCTTTGATCTCCATTGGTCGGTTGTTTCGTGTAAATGGGTGATGAGCAATAATTACTCTGACTTTGATTTTAACGAATTATCGTCAGTATTCCCCAAATAAAAGCCGCTCTATTGATCTTTTTTTGATCAAGAGCAGATAATTTAGATATGGAAAATCTATTAATGGCAGTTGTCTTCTTTTACATAGAGTCCCTTGTAGCGATCGCCCTTGATTACGCCATAATTAGGAAAAGAATAGGGGGAGGTTCTTGGTTTAAAAGTTTTCCCCCTCAACGCTTGAACAGGTGCCGAGTTTTCTTGACGGGCAGCATTTTTCATTTGTTCCCAAAACTGCAGAGACTGTGAAAACTTAGAATTTCAATTTTTTTTACAATTTTTGCGAGAAAGTTGTGCTAGAACGAAGACATATTCAGCATTAATCAATTGAGGTTCAACTCATCATGTGTTTAGCAGTTCCTGGGAAGGTGGTCAGTATTAGCGGTGATGAACCTTTACTCAAAAAAGGAAAAGTTAGTTTTGGAGGAGTCATAAAAGAGGTTAGTTTGGCCTATGTTCCTGATGTCAAAGTTGGCAATTATGTCATTGTTCATGTAGGCTTTGCTTTAAGCATTTTAGATGAAGAAGCAGCAGAAAAAACCTTGGCAGAGTTCCGAGAAATGGAAAAAATTCTCTCCCAAAATTAAATATGGTTTTCAGGATATAGTTAATTTTTTCAGATTTAACTTAATGTCGGGAGAAGTCCCTCACTATAGCTAAGGCGGACACATCAAAAGGAAAACCTAATGATTAAAAGGTAAAACTTCATGACTTAGTTACCCAAAGCGATAACCAAACCCCCGAACCGTAATTAAATATTCTGGTTGACTAGGCTCTTTTTCTAATTTTTCCCGTAACCAACGAATATGAACATCAACGGTTTTCGTATCCCCTAAAAAATCAGGCCCCCAAATTTGTTCGATTAATTGCTCCCGTGACCACACACGACGAGGATAACTCATAAATAGTTCTAATAAACGATATTCCTTGGGAGAGAGGTTAATTTCTTCTTCTCCAACCATCACCCGACATTCTTGGGTCAACAGGGTAATATCACGGAACTTTTTAACTGAAGCAGAAGACGAATTACTAAAATCTTGGCGACGAATTAAGGCCCGACAACGAGCGACTAATTCTCGCATACTGAAGGGTTTGGTTAAATAATCATCAGCACCTACTTCTAAGCCTAACACACGGTCGGTTTCACTAGCTTTGGCACTGAGAATCAAAATAGGAACTATATTCCCTTGATAACGTAGAAGACGACAAATATCTAAGCCGTTTACCTGGGGTAACATCAAATCTAAGATTAATAAATCAAATTCTGTTTCTGTTGTGTAGTGGTTACTATCTTCTTTTTGCAATAAGTTTAAGGCAGTTCGTCCATCACTGACCGCAGTAATGTCATAACCTTCATCTTCTAAGGCCAGAACAATCATATCTCGAATTACTTCTTCGTCTTCAACCACAAGAATGCGGTGAGTATGAACTAAGGAAGAGTTAGGGATGTTTTGAGTTACGTCAAAAGACAGCATAATTATTCTGGGTTGTCATTCTATGTCAATATATACAACAAAATGGCACAACTTTCCCGCAGTTAAAATCAAAACATCCCACTTACATCTTGTATCACTGAATTCTTATGTTGCTACATTTAATGACCTGGCCTGAAGTCGAACAATATCTACAAACCAATACAGGTATTATTATTCCTATTGGTTCTACTGAACAACATGGACCAACGGGACTAATAGGAACTGATGCTATTTGTGCTGAGGTGATCGCCAAAGGTGTGGGAGAACAAACCCAAACTTTAGTCGGTCCAACCATTAATGTCGGTATGGCCTTACATCATACAGCCTTTCCTGGGAGCATGAGTTTACGTCCGAGTACCCTTATCCAAGTGATCATTGATTATCTTAGCAGTTTGACGGAAGCTGGATTTACTCATTACTTTTTCATTAATGGTCATGGAGGAAACATTGCTACCTTAAAAGCGGCTTTTTCTGAGAGTTATTATTATTTATCTCATCTAAAAATACCCCAAGCTGATCAGGTTCGTTGTCAAGTGGGTAACTGGTTTATGTGTCGTTCTGTCTATCAAAAAGCTAAAGAATTATATGGGGAGCAAGAGGGTTCTCATGCAACTCCTTCTGAGGTTGCTGTCACTCAATATGTTTATCCTGAATCTATCAAAAATGCTCCCCTATCTCCTGATGTCAGTTCAGGATATTCTATCTATGGGGCGGCTGATTTTCGTTCCCATTATCCTGATGGTAGAATGGGATCAAATCCTGCTTTAGCAACTCCTGAACATGGTCAGGAATTGTATGAATTAGCGGTTAAGGAATTAAGTGAAAGTTATCTGAAATTCTTAAAAGCTGATTAATGTTAATCTAGGATAATATTATCAATTATTCAGGAATTTGTGCCACAATATATTTACCAATTTCTAAGGATGCTGTGGCAGCAGGGGACGGAGCATTACAAACGTGCAGTGCTTGTTTATTTTGAATAATTAAAAAGTCTTCTACTAACTTACCATCTCCTTTCAATGCTTGCGCTCGCACTCCCGCTTCACAATGGATGATATCTTCTGCTGTAACATCAGGAATCAATTGTTGTAAACTATGAACAAAAGCTGCCTTACTAAAAGAGCGAATTATTTCCTTAATACCTTCATCCGCATGTCTTGTTGCTAACTTCCAAAACCCAGGATAGGTCATAACCTCAGTAAACTCTTTTAGGTCAAAATCAGTCTTTTTATAACCCTCTCTTTTGAAACTTAAAACTGCATTAGGCCCCGCATGAATACTGCCATCAATCATTTTGGTAAAGTGGACTCCTAAAAAGGGGAATTCAGGGTTAGGAACAGGATAAATGAGAGTTTTAACCAAATAACGTTTTTCAGGCTTTAATTGATAGTATTCACCGCGAAAGGGAACGATTTTTGCTTGGGGGTTCACCCCATCTAATTCAGCCAGGCGATCGCTATATAATCCCGCACAATTAATAATAAATTGTGCTTCAATTTCCCCTTGTGTTGTTTCTAAAACTTTACTTTGTTTCCTATCTTGAATTTTAATCACCTTAGTATGTAATCTAATTTCCCCTCCTTTTTCTTGAATTAATTCTGCATACTTTTGACAAACTTTTTTATAGTCAGTAATACCAGATGTAGGAACATAAACTCCTCCTAAACAACTGACATAGGGTTCTTTTTCTTTGACTTCTTCGGGAGATATTTTCTGGACTTTTAAACCATTTTCTAACCCCCTTTTATATAAATTATCTAATAAAAGTAATTCTCTTGGTTTAGTAGCAACTATAACCTTACCACACAACTCATAAGGAAGCTGATACTTTTGGCAAAATTCTACCATTGATTGACTTCCAGCGCGGGTAAATTTCGCTTTAAAGCTACCTGGTTTATAATAAATTCCAGAATGTATTACTCCACTATTATGACCTGTTTGGTGAGCAGCAACTTGGCCTTCTTTTTCTAAGATAACAATAGATGCTTTAGGAAAACGTTGTCCCAAAATCATTCCTGTAGAAAGTCCAACAATACCTCCCCCAATGATAACAAAGTCATACATAATTTTTGATTAAAAACTTTGATTTTAGTTAAACAGAAATAAAAGAAATATCCGCCATTGATGTTAATCTTTTTAGTTAAAATTTAACCAAGTTTCTTATGATATTTTTGTGCATAAGTGAATTAAATTAGTATTAATTTATGGCTAATTTTCGATTTCAGATTTCATTCTTTCTAAGGTCATATTCATCTGCTCAAACATTTGTTGTGGAGTCATTCCAAACTGTCCTAATTGCGTTTTTAATTGTTCAACAGTCATTTGGGCCATGAAATCTTCTGATAATTCAAAGCGTTTCATGAAAATTTTATAACGTTCCATCAATGCTTCCATTTGATCGATGAAAATCTTTTTGCCTTCACGGTCAAATTTACCGTACTCTCCCCCTAATTGTATCAGTGATTGATAATCTTCAAACAATCTTTTTGCTTCTTCCTGGACAACTTCTGAATCAAAAAATCCCATGGCTATCTCCTGTGTTTTAATATATTTAGATTTAAGTGATGGTTGGTTATCAACTAACTTTGATCTCATTGTAAAAGAGTTGAAAGTTCTTGAAAACTACGGTTTACCGTATCATAAAATGAGTTGAGCAAGAAAACTAAGGGAACTCTTGGGGTTTCACCCCGTCATCTACAGTACACTGAGTATTGTCAACCCAACTGTTAGCCCTAAACCCCAATGCAAGGATTGGAAAAGCTATTTAATCAACCAAAAAGCCGTAAAGTCGGTATTATACTAGCCTTACTCTCTACTATTATACCTTGGCCTATTGCTGGAGTGCATAAATTTTATTTAGGACAACCTGTATGGGGTGTCATCTATTTTTTATTATGGAATACTCCTATTCCTAGTATTGCTTGTGCTATAGACGCGGTGTGGTATTTTGTACAGGGTGAAGAACAATTTAACATTCAATTTAATGGCCCATCTAATATTGACCCCCATACTACTTATATCAAGACTGTTGAACCGTTGCAAGTTGGGGTAATTTCTGAAGGGTTACGAGAGTTAGACAAACTTCGGGAAGATGGGTTAGTTTCTGATTATGAATTTGAACAAAAACGTCGTCAACTACTTGAGCGTATTAATTAGAATATCTCGATATTTTTAATTTATCAAAAGTTTATAAAATATAATATCTAAAAAACATCAATTATTACTCCTTTAAATCATGGCATTTTCTGCTTGGTATAATCAACTTAACCCGCAAAAAAAAAGGATTCGTGAACGGATAAAAGATGATCCTTACTATCGTTTTCATTCTTTAGAAGAAGTAGCTATAGGAGCAGAATTAGGAATCAAAATAGAAGTCAATCAAGCAAGTATTGATGACTTATTAAGACTACCTGGTATCTCCATTCATCAAGCTCGAAATTTAGTAGAATTAATTAATTTAGGAGTAGAAATTTTATCCATAGAAGATATGTCTGCTGCTCTGAATATTCCCTTGCACCGTCTCAAATCTTTAGCCCCAATTTTAGCTTTTTCTTATTATGATCCAGAAAGTTTATTGACACCGCAAAAAGTAAATATTAATACGGCAAGTATAGAAGAATTACAAGATATTAACCTAATTACCGATTCAATGGCAGAAAAAATTATAGAAGGTCGTCAAAAAAAAGGTAACTATAAAAATTTAGTTGACTTACAAAAAAGATTAGGATTAAATGGTAAAATAATATCAGAGTTGATGCACTATTTTTCTTTCTGATGTTAACATTTAAACGCACCACTTTAATAGATGCTCCTGTGGAAAAAGTCTGGCAATTTCATGAACGCCCTGACATCCTAGATATTCTAACACCCCCTTGGCAACCTGTAAAAATTATTAAGAGAGAAGGAGGTTTAGATATAGGAGCAGTTTCAGAATTTCAATTAATGTTAGCATTTATTCCCATTCGTTGGGTTGCTCGTCATATTGAATGCGACAAGCCTTATTTTTTCGTAGATATTCAAGAAATAGGCCCCATGAAATCATGGTTACATCGTCATCAGTTTACTCCTGAAAATGGGAAAACACGGCTAACTGATGAAATAAAATATGAAATTCCTGGAGGAATAATTGTAGAATTTTTAATTGGATGGTGGGTAGAGTCTCGTTTACAAGAAATGTTTCGTTATCGCCATGAAATTACTCAAAAAAAAGTGCTGAATAACAACTTATAGGGTGGGTAATGCTAACCCTATATAATCGATGTTAATGGCAGCAAATCTCTAGGATTAATCAAAATCATGGTAATATGATATAGGATATTTAACCTAGAATTAAAGCTCATGGTTTGGCCGACAGGAAAAACGTTAAAAAATGGTAGATACACCATCCAAGAGGTGCTTGGAGAAGGGCGTTTTGGTATTACTTATTTACCCAGCGATCGCCAAACTAATGATTTAGTGGTCATTAAAACCCCAAAAGATGTTTTTCTTAATCTCAGTAAATTTAAACGACTCCAAGAAATTTTTGTCAAAGAATTGGTTGAAACAGTTGGGGTTATCAGTTCCCAATGGGGTGAAAACTTGGCCAAATCTCAGAATTTCCATTAACTGGGGGTTGTTTTGGGCTGGTATTACTGCGATCGCCGCTTTATTAACTGGGTTAGGTGTTCCACAAATGGTTGAGAAATGGTTAACACCCCAACCTACCCAGACTGTTCCTCCTAGTTCCCCTTCATCCCCTAAACCCTAGAGTTATGGGTTGATCGAGGTACATCAGAAGTCACCACTTTGGCACTTTGCCAGAATTCATCATCTAGTTCTGGAATATCTGAATAATCAATATTTTCATCAGAAAGTGCTTCTAAACGGGCTGATTGTTCTTTAGTCAGTTGAGCTTTTTTCTGGGGATCAGGTGTGTATTTAACTGTTGTCATAACGTTTCACCTCTCTACTATTGGCCTTTCGCGCCGAAATAAGACGAATGACTGAACCTCTGATGGTATAAGCGACAACATAAACACGCTGCTCTATCTTACCTAGAGTAATATATCGCACCTCGCCATAGCTGAATCGTTCGTCAATGACAGTTAACCTGTTTTCGTCATCAAAAACTCTTGTGGCAAACGGAAAACAAACTGAATGTTTCATTTCATTACTCTTAGCTTTCGAGTCATCCCACTCGAACATCTCTACTTATGAATACAATTTGTATATATAGTAGGTTCAGAAGAAACGATTAATCCAACCTTAACTAAAAAGTTGAAATATTATGTCAATTGCTAAAATATGTTAACTTTTAAGATAGTCCAACTTAGTTATATTGATAAATGTCTAATTATACGTTTGTTTTCTTAGAAATATTTTCCCAAGAAGGGGGGATACAAGCCTATGTTAAAGATGTATTAAGGGCTTATTTATTATTAATGGAAAAATCTTCTCAACCACCAAAAACAGATATTTTCTTATTAAGAGATGCTCAACATTGTCAAAACCCTTTTACAACTGATTTAATTGATTTTCATTATTTAAAAACCCTTCCTGCCTGGAAAGGAAGATTAAAACTTGCTATTCTTTTACTTATCCATTCAGTCCAAAAACGCCCCCAAAGAGTATTTTGTGGACATATAAATCTCGCCCCACTAATTCAATTTCTCTGTCAACCTTTGGGCATTCCCTACACAATTTTAACCTATGGAAAAGAAGTATGGAAAACCATACCAAAATCACAACAAACTGCCTTAAAAAATGCTGATGCTATTTGGACAATTAGCCGCTATAGTGGTGATTGTTTATGTCAGTCAAATAATATTGACCCTCAAAAAGTCAAGATTCTTCCTTGTATTGTTGATGGTACTCAATTTACGCCAGGAGAAAAACCCCTTGAACTCATGGAAAAATATAACCTAAAAGATGCTAAAGTATTAATGACTGTGGCACGGTTATGGTCAGGAGACATCTACAAAGGCGTTGATGTTACCATAAGAGCCTTACCGAAAATTTTACAATCCTTCCCTAACCTTAAGTATATTGTGATCGGAAGAGGAGACGATCGCCCCCGTTTGCAACAATTAACCAAAGACCTTGATATCAGCGATCGCGTCGTTTTTGCGGGGTTTGTCCCTACCGAAGACCTAGTCAATCATTATCGTCTAGCTGACGCCTATATCATGCCTTCACAAGAAGGATTTGGTATTGTTTATTTGGAGGCCATGGCCTGTGGTGTACCTGTTTTGTCAGGAAATGCTGACGGTTCGGCTGATCCGCTACAGGATGGTACATTAGGCTGGCCTGTTCCTCACCGTGATCCTGACGCTGTTGCCCAAGGTTGTATTGAAATACTTCAAGGAAATGACCAACGGTGTCAAGGAGACTGGTTGCGACAACAAACCCTAGCCAAATTTAGTCCAGAGGCATTATCCCAGAAATTGGCAGAATTAATCAAGGTGGATTGATAATTATCTATTGATCACTAATAAGTCGCTCTATAGCAACCGCCAAAATGAGAATAAGTCGATTAATTATGGGGTAAATATGATAAAAAGCTGAAAATAAACTGAAAAATAAAAGGTTATATGGGTTTTAACGTTGTAATTCTCGATTTTAATCGATATCATAAGAAATGTACTCTATTAATTACTTCTCACAGACTGTAACCGTTTAATCATTATGGAAAGTATACAACTCATCAACATTGGGTTTGGCAATATTGTTTCTGCTAATCGAGTAATCGCTATTGTTAGCCCAGAATCTGCCCCTATCAAACGTATTATCAGTGATGCTCGTGAACGCGGTCAACTTATTGATGCCACTTATGGTCGTCGTACCCGTGCCGTCATTATGACAGATTCTAGTCATGTAGTTTTATCAGCCATACAACCAGAAACAGTAGCTCATCGTTTTGTGGTTAGCAAAGAAGCTACCCTCAATAGTAACTAATTGTAATTGGTTTACCCTCTCATGGCATCAGGAAAGCTAATTGTATTAACTGGCCCCAGTGGTGTGGGAAAAGGGACATTGGTGCGTACTTTGCTAGAGCGTCACCCTGAACTCTATTTATCTGTCTCTGCAACGACTCGTTCTCCTCGTTCTGGAGAAGTTGACGGGAAAGATTATTATTTCCTCACTGGTGCTGCATTTGAAAAGATGATTCAGCAAAACGAGTTACTCGAATGGGCTGAATATGCGGGAAATTATTATGGGACTCCCCGTGCCAAGGTTCAAGAAAAAATTGACCAAGGTATCATCGTTCTTTTGGAAATAGAAGTCGTCGGTGCAACAGCCATTAAACAAACCTTTCCTAATGCTTTGAGAATTTTTGTCCTTCCTCCTTCCCTTGATGAGTTGGAACGTCGTTTAAGGGGTCGAGAAACTGATTCAGAAGCAGCCATTTTAAGTCGTCTTGACCGTGCCAAAGAAGAGTTAGCGGTTAGTAAAGAATTTGATAAAACGATTGTTAATGACGATTTAGAGATAGCGTTAAAACAGTTGGAATCAGCAGTTTTTTCAGAACCTGAATTCGACAGCTAAAAGAAATATAATAGAATCGGGGGCTGGTTCTCACATAATTGAAACCCCCAATGACTTCTGGGAGGAGGAAAAGTACAATGTTAGATAATTCTCCTAATTACCTTACTATATTGGCTCATTACTTATTCTGTTTGTGCGTAGTTGCATTGCTCATTTTAAGCATAAACTCTGTTCTTAATAGTCAGAAAGAAAATAGAGTTAAAATAAACTCAGAAAAAACTGGAATTTTAATCCTAAAACAAGCAGAAAAGTCAAGATTTTAATGGCATCAAGCAAGATTATTCTAATAAACTACAAGCTGCTGAACAAATTTTTACTATGGCTACTGACAGTCAGAAAAGAACTAAATATTTAACTATATGACTGGAGAGTGATATAGTTAATGATGTCCTCAAATAATCAATTCCCTTCTCATCATGGCGGATAAAGTTAAACCCGACTGGACTGGTGACGATATTCTCTCCCGCTTTGTAAATTTGATGATAGAAACAAAGCCTATTTATCGCCTCATGAAACACCAAGCGAGACAGGTTATCATTAACACAGCAGAAAAAAACGGCATTTCTTGGCAAGGAAACTGTCAAACCTTAGAAAAATCTCCCGCTAAAGGGTTGTTAGGACAAATGACTAACCCTGATGTGGTTTATCCTGACTATTATCTGGTTCCCTTTCATGCTTATGAAGAAGGAAACTTATGCTGGAAAGCTGCATTTGAAGCCATTCCTGCTACCCAGTCTCTAGGTATTCGGGTGTGGAAAGATGAAGACTTGACCTGGGAAGTGGCACAAGAACGGTTGCGATCCAGTTTTCATGCCGTTTTAGAACCCTATAGTCCTCCTCAAGTTAAAGATATCCTTGATATAGGTTGTTCTGTGGGCATTTCCACCAAAGAACTCCATCGTTACTATAGCAAACGACAAGATAGTGCGCCGATTAACACCATAGGACTCGATTTATCCCCCTATATGTTAGCCGTTGCCAAAGTCACCGATGAACAGCAAGAAATTAGTCAATGGGTGCATGGTTTAGCGGAAAAAACCGACTTCGATGATCACTCTTTTGATGTTATAACCATTCAGTTTGTTCTCCATGAATTACCCCGTCATGCTGCAACGGCTATTTTTAAGGAAGCATTGCGTATTTTGCGTCCTGGAGGTGTCTTGGGTATCGTAGATAATAATCCTGGTTCAACGGTCATTCAAAACTTACCACCAGCATTATTTATGTTGATGAAAAGTACAGAACCCCACAGTGATGATTATTATACCTTTGATGTTGAAGGGAAATTAAAAGCATTAGGATTTAATTATCAAACCACAGTTCCCAGTGATCATCGTCATCGCACTATTGTCGCCACAAAACCTCTTTGAGACAAAATCTCTATAATTACCCATCATTAAGTAGGGGTCAACGGCCTTTGACCCCTGCATAGAATCCTTTTTGCTATTAGAAAGTAAAGGCTTTTTGCTATAGTCCAACTTGTTGAATCAATTCTTGAACAACGGCTAAATTCACCGTGTCACGAATAATGATGAAAACTCCTAAACTGAGTAATAAAACTAATCCAGTTTGCATGATTCCTTCTTGAAGTTTTAGGGGTAAAGGTTTACCCAGTAAGCCTTCTATTAACAAAAAGACCAGTTGTCCTCCATCTAAAGCAGGTAATGGGAGGGTATTAATAATAGCCAAATTGATGCTAATTAATGCACCAAATTGAAACAAATTACCAAGATTATTTTGAGCAATAGTAGCCCCATATTCAACGATTTTCACCGGTCCAGCAACTTGTTGAGCATTTTCTTGAAAATTGCTGATTAATTGCCAAAATCCCTGCACCGTTAATGTGGCCACATTTTGATAAGCTTCTGCACTATAAGTGAATGCTTGCAGTAAATTTTGAGCGCGGTTTAATTGCACATTGGGTAATAATCCTACCCCAATTTTCCCCTCTCCTTCTTCATTTCCTTGAGGAGTTACAGTTAAATTTAAAATCTTATCTTCTCTTTCGACTTTTAAATTTAAGGGTGTATCAACAGAATTTTTGACTTTTTCGATAAATAATGTGGTGGCCTCAGGAAAATCTCCTAGAGATTGATTGTCCACCGAAAGAATCAAATCTCCTGCTTCTATCCCTGCTACCATCGCTGCGGAATTCTGATCCACTTGAGGGATCACTAATCCAGGTTGCAAGTCTTGGATACCAACGGTTGCAGTTTGTCCTACCAATAGAAAGTAAGCAAAGATCAGGTTAGCAATCACCCCGGCACTAATAACAATAGCACGATCAAAAATGGGACGATTACGGAGTAAATTCGGGTCATCAGCCTCAATATCACTCTCAGGATCATCATCAGGAAATCCCACAAAACCACCGAGGGGAATGGCGCAAAGGGTGTATTCTGTTTCTTTTCCCTGGTATCTCGCTAAAACAGGGCCAAAGCCAATGGAAAACCGTGTAACGTGAATTCCTTGTAACCTTGCAGCCGAAAAATGACCTAACTCATGAACAACAATTAAAAT
>JAAUYB010114834.1_pt1 | contig 12409 bp, 11 predicted proteins | sample 7278071 | NCBI WGS metagenome assembly JAAUYB01 (sample SAMN14350121, study PRJNA611818) | marine sediment metagenome | isolation source: surface marine sediment (1.8m) | place: French Polynesia: Moorea | collected 2018-08
AACTTAACCACATAACCACCGAACTTATGAAAGGCATCAAAAGCAGCCTTATTATACTCAAAAATACCATTACAAGTGAGAATAGAACGTTCTACTTTTTTAGGGTACATAGTGCTAAATAACGCCCCCACAGAAGCACCCATCGAATGACTATTCAGGTAAACTTTATCAAGTCCTAACCCATCTAATAACCCCTTTAAATCTTCCGCATATTCCTCTAATTCGTAACTCAAACCTAAAGAATTTTCAGGCAATTTTGAACGACCAAAACCACGTAAATCATACAACAAACAATCATATTTATTACTCAAAGCTTCTGCGGTACTACGCCAATATCTCGATGATCCACCCCAACCATGAACAAATACCATAACCGGTTTTTCTCCCGTTTCTGGTTGTCGTATCCACTCATAATAATGATCCACCCCACGAACTTTTAGGCTTCCAGTTTCTTGCTTAATTTTTTGTGGTTTCGTTTCAGTAGAAGATAGGTTATTGTCCATGATATTCATACTTAGATAAATAGAGTATGCGTTGTTTTATATTAGCCCAAACTTTTGTCAATATAGTAGAGAAATTTGACAACTTTTAATGATTAGGAAGCGGGGAAGTTGTTTCCTTCCTTAATAATCAAGCGATCGCCAGATCCTAAAATCAAATAGAATATAAATTATGTTAAATTATGATTAAATGTAAAATTTAACATTAACTGACTTCTCCAATATTTTATTTTTATGCACTCTACCTCTTACACTCCTCCTTGGGGACTAAAAAATGGCTTCTCAATGAGCTTCTATGCTGCTTTGGTAGCGGGAAAAAATTGGGAAAAAATTACACAATTTCCAGAACCCATCTATCAAGAAAAAATCTTTATCGGGGCGCAAGGAACCCCGATTTTTGGTCTAGTGGCCATTCCTGAAAACCCACGCGGTACCATTGTGGGAACTTATGGTATTGTGGGGGATCTTGATAATCAATGGTACTTGCGTTTGTTAGGACGAAAAGCCTTTGCTGCTGGTTATGGGGTTGTTATTTTTGATTGGCGCGCCCACGGAAAAACAGCCCAATTATCTCCTACTTTAACCTCTGACGGATTATATGAGGGAGAAGACTTTGTGCGTATTGCAGCAGAAGCAAAAACCATGGGATGTCCCGCACCTTTTTGGTTAACAGGGTTTTCCTTGGGGGGACAGTTGGCACTTTGGGGGGTTAAAGCAGCACAAACCCTATCGACTTGGGGACAGGATCTACCCATAGAAGAATCAGACATTGCGGGGGGTGCAGTCATTTGTCCTAACCTAGATTCCCATCGTTCCCTATCTTATCTAGTTAAACATCAATGGGGTCGATACATCGAAAAAAGGATCGCCCGTCAGTTGAAAAAGTTAGCTTGGCAGATTCATGAATATCACCCAGAATGCCTCGATCCTAACGCTATTGGTCGCGCTAACAGTATTTTGGGCTTTGATCACGAATTGGTAATCAAACAATTAGGTTTCCCTTCTGTTGAAGACTATTATAATGCCAGTAGTCCTTTACCTCTATTACCTCACCTGACAAAACCAACCCTGATCCTGTATGCAGCCGATGATCCTCTATTTGACCCCACTATTGTCCCTGATTTAAAGACTGCTTGTGCTAATAATCTGAATATTGACTTAAGGGTAACGAATCATGGTGGCCATGTTGGCTATATCAGCAACAAAACTTGTGAACGTCAAAACCAAGATGGCGATCGCTGGTGGGCTTGGAATCGGATTTTAGATTGGTTTGAAAAAGTTTATTGAAAGAGCCTACTGCCGCTGCGCGGAAGTCAAAAGGCAAAAGGCAAAAGGCAAAAGGATGGATTAGCAAGGATTTCAGGATTTTGTAACTGGCGGGTTATTTCCGCCGCGCTGCACTACTTTTTCAACCTCTCAACTATGCGGACTCAGGGGTGACAATAGAAGAGGGGTGTACCAATAATTCAGAAGTTGACCGCTTTTCTACCATTTCCTTCGTAATCATGCACTTCTGTACATCTTTACGAGAGGGTAACTCGTACATAACATCTAACATTAATTCTTCGACAATACCCCGTAACGCCCTGGCCCCTGTCTTCCGTCGGTAAGCTTCCTGTGCGATCGCCCGCACTGCTTCTTCACTAAATGCTAGTTCCACATTGTCCATATTCAACAATTTCTGATATTGCTTGACTAAGGCATTTTTTGGCTTTGTCAGAATTGCAATCAGAGTTTCTTCTGTTAAAGGGTTCAGAGCAGCCATTACCGGAATTCTCCCCACAAATTCGGGGATCATGCCAAATTTCACTAAATCATCCGGTTCTGTCTGTTGCATTAAGTCGGCTGTCCGTTTCTCCTTAAACTGTCCTTCCCCTGGACGAACAAACCCCATGGACTTCTTGCCAATGCGCTGTTCAATTACTCGTTCTAGGCCGACAAAAGCCCCACCACAAATAAATAAGATATTACTGGTATCGATTTGAATACAATCTTGATAGGGGTGCTTGCGCCCACCTTGGGGGGGAACATTGGCCACCGTTCCTTCCAACATTTTTAAGAGTGCCTGTTGAACTCCTTCCCCAGAGACATCGCGGGTAATGGAAGGATTTTCACTTTTACGAGCAATTTTATCAATTTCGTCAATATAAATAATTCCCCGTTGTGCTTCTTCTACATCGAGATCCGCCACTTGTAGTAGTCGCAGAAGAATGTTTTCCACATCTTCCCCCACATAGCCTGCTTCCGTTAAGGTCGTAGCATCAGCAACCGCAAAGGGAACTTCTAAAACTTGTGCTAAGGTTTGGGCCAGTAGGGTTTTTCCCGATCCCGTCGGTCCCATCAGCAAAATGTTGGATTTTTGCAGTTCAATGGTGTCTTCTCCAGTATCTCCTTTTTTCCCTTGAACCAGGCTCAGACGCTTATAATGGTTGTAAACCGCCACAGAGAGAACTTTTTTGGCCTCTTCTTGACCAATGACATACTCATCGAGATAATTTTTGATCTCTCTTGGTTTGGGTAGCTCTTTAAGTGATGATTTTTTTAGGTTAGAGCGACGTTTGGGACGAGCTTCATCGGGACGAGAGGCAGTTGATGACATCGCATTGGGAGCTTCCATCAATTCTTCATCTAAGATTTCGTTACAAAGCTCGACGCATTCGTCACAGATGTAGACTCCCGGGCCAGCGATTAGCTTTCGTACTTGCTCCTGGGATTTTCCACAAAATGAACATTTTAGGTGGGAGTCGTATTTAGACATAAGTCGTTGAGTTAGTTGAGTGAAGTTACAGGAATGGTGGGATCAGACAAATCTGGCCGAGAAATTACTTTATCAATCAGACCATAATCCGCCGCTTCTTGGGCTGACATAAAAAAGTCTCGCTCAGTATCAGCAGCAATAGTGTCAAACGGTTGCCCTGTATGCTCAGCCAGCATATTATTGAGTCTTTTCTTGATATAGAGAATTTCTTTGGCTTGAATTTCAATTTCGACGGCCTGACCTTGGGCTCCGCCGAGGGGTTGGTGAATCATAATACGGGAACTAGGTAAAGCCATGCGCTTTCCCTTGGTTCCCCCTGATAATAGGAACGCTCCCATACTAGCAGCGAGTCCGAAACAAATGGTAACCACATCAGGGCGAATTTGCTGCATGGTATCATAGATGGCTAACCCTGCATAAACTGAGCCTCCTGGAGAGTTGATGTAGAGTTGAATGTCTTTTTCAGGATCTTCTGCATCTAAAAACAGCAGTTGAGCCACGATGGAGTCAGCTACTTGGTCGTCCACGGGGGTTCCCAGGAACACAATGCGTTCCCGCAGGAGTCGTGAGTATATATCAAAGGCTCTTTCTCCCACGCCAGACTGTTCTACGACCATAGGAACCACATTCTTGGTGGTGGCGTAAATTTCTAAGGGAAGCTGACTGGAGATAGTGTAATCTAGCGATCGCGATTGCATCATAGCCTTTAATCTTGGGTCAAAAATATTATCTATAAATTGGTTGGCGTTTACGATGAAACGTTTTGTCATTCGGTTGCTAAGGTTTATATGGCCATGGCCGGCCATAGCTACTTGACTTAATTATAAGTCTTATTTCGGAATTTTGTCCCTTTCAGCCTTTTATCTGTTTTCTAACAGAACAGCTTATTTGTACTGTTTTCCCCCCTTGTCTGTTTTCCCTGCTTGTCCACCTTGTCTTCTCTCAACAGTAAATTAAAATACCGGCCCTTGTAAGGATTAATTATTTTTCATGGCTTCAAGCACAGTAGTAATCACTTGCGGGGGAACGCGATCGCTGATTTCAACTTTGCCAATGTCTCTGGGTAAAATGAACCTAACTTTTCCTGCTTTCACTTTTTTATCTAATTGTAAACTCTCTAAAATATCTGTGCTTGGCAATGTCTTGGGAATGGTGATAGGTAAGGCAGTTTTTTGGATTAGTTGTTCTTGGCGTTTGCTGATTTCTTCTCTCCACATTCCTAGTTTGACGGCAATTCTTCCTGCTGCTACCATGCCTATGCCTACTGCTTCTCCATGATTGATTTGGCTATAGCCTGTCAAGCTTTCTATGGCATGACCGATGGTATGACCATAGTTTAAAATTGCTCTTCTTCCTGCTTCTTTTTCATCTTTGCTTACTACATCTACTTTAGCTTGACAGGATTTTGTAATTATTTTTTGTAGCATTTCTAAACTAAAATTATCTAAATTATCTAAGCTTTTTTCTGCTTCTAATTGATTAAATAAATATTTGTTCCAAATTACTCCATATTTGATTACTTCTGCCATTCCTGCTCTAAATTCTCGCACTGGCAATGTTTTTAACACCAGAGGATCAATAAATACTAAACGAGGTTGATAAAAAGAACCAATTAAATTCTTTCCTTGGGGATGATTTACCCCTGTTTTTCCCCCGATCGAAGCATCTACCATAGCTAATAAAGAGGTAGGCACTTGTATAAAATTAATCCCTCTTAACCAAGTTGCTGCAGCAAACCCTGTCATGTCCCCAATGACTCCTCCCCCTAATGCTAACAGGGTTGAAGACCTTTCTAAACGATGTTTTAAAGCTATATCATAGACCTGAGAAATACTGTCTAAGGTTTTGTAGGTTTCTCCCGCAGGAATTAAATGGAAAAATATTTCAAATCCTGCTTTGGTTAAAGAATTAAGAATAATTTCGCCATAGTGATTAAAAATTTCTGGATTAGAAATAATGAGAATTTTTTTACCTAAATTTAGGTAGGTTAAACTCGTTCCCAAGCTGGATAAAGAGTCAGGAGCAATAATAATATTATAATTTGTGTGGGGTAAGGTAACTTGAATTAAAGAAGACATAAATTTTCGCTTCTACTGAATGTATACTAATAAACTGATAGGTATAGATAATTAGTTCATTTTAGTTGTTTACTTGAAAACTGAGGAAATATTGACAGATAATCTTCAGATTTTCAACTATAATGTTAAGATAATCTGTATCATGTTAAAAAAATACTATGGAACCGGCAACAGTTTTAAGTATCGCTATTGGCTCAATTCTTCTTGTCATCACTGTTTTTGCTGTTTATACGGCCTTTGGTCCTCCCTCTGCTCAGTTGAGCGATCCTTTTGAAGATCACGAAGATTAATTTATCACCAAAAATAGGATTGCTAGATCACAAAGTTCTGCTTTCAGTGATCACCTCATTTGCGATCTAAGTACCTAACAAAACTAAATATTTGGTGGGCAATGTTCACCAAAAAGCTGAAATTCTCATCCAGCAATGGTTCTCACCATTGCCCACTCTACGGTTTTTTGACAATTAATTTCGACAGAGATTGTTAGTTTCAGACGATTCTGGGGAATCTTAAGAAAGAGAGAAAACCAATCTATCCTCGTTGAAGGTGAAGATGGATGACCTCAAATGCCATTAATTTCATGCTTGAAGGGGGGTTCACTGTGTCAACTCATAAAATACTCGTCATTGATGATAGTAAAGTGATCCGAATGCGGGTTAAAGATATGTTACCAGAAGGCAATTTTAAAGTCTTTGAAGCCAAAGATGGTGTCGAAGGATATAATCTAATCCGTAGCGAAAAACCTAACCTGATCATGTTAGATTTTCTCCTACCAAAAATGAGTGGTTGGGATGTTTATCAGGAAGTCCAAAAAGAATATGATCTTAAAAAAATTCCCCTCGTCTTGATGTCGGGACGAAAAGAAGAAGTCGTTGAAAAACTTAACGAACCCTTTGAATATTTTTCTTTTATTGAAAAACCCTTTGAGAAAAAACAGCTACTTGAAGCCATTAAAGAGGCTATGGCCAAAGCCAGAAAGCATTCTAAACCCAAAGAGTCAGCCTCATCTACTCCCCAAAAAGATGCCGGTGCAACTGAAAATAATGCCATGGTTAAAGAAATTAGTTCTCTCCGTCAACAAGTTAATAATATGCAAGGGGAAATTGATCTACTCAAGAAACAACTTAGACAAGTTTTAGGTTTTTTGCGACAAAAAGGGTAGTGGTGGAATGCAGAATTAAGAATGTAGAATGTAGAATGAAAAATATTTATTTTTCAGTGCTTACAGGAATTCTAAACTCCCGTTTCATTTACGCCGTTCACCAGTAGATATTGACTTAATACCTCCTTACTACCTTTTAATTGGGAAGGGAGAATGTTTACTTTTTTATCCTTCCATTATTAAATTATTACTCACTGATTGCTGAGCAATAATTTCGTATTGATAATGTTGAAGTATCGTAATTAATTCATGAGGATAATTAGCGAGAAAGTCAGGGTTATGTTTTGCTAATACCTCAGCAGAATTAAATCCCCAAGTTACTGCTATGGATTTAACTCTGCTTTTTTTTGCAGAGTTAATATCTCTAGTTTCATCCCCAATATAAATAACTTCATTAGGGAGTAGTTTGTGTTCTTTCAGTAACTTGTTAATAATCTTATGTTTACCAAATAAAGTAGTCCCTGCATAAATAAAATCAAAAAATTGCTCAAGGGTATTATTTTTTAGAAAAGCTAAAACATTGTTTTCTGCATTAGAAGTAATAATTCCTAAAACATAGCCTTGATTTTTTAAATGTTTAAGACAAGCAGGAATCTCATTAATGGGCTGAAGTTCTTTGATTTTATGAGTAAGCTCAGACTTAACTCTTTTCAACACAAAAGGAATTATTAAGGGAGAAATTTCTGATTGTTTAATAATATCTTTTGCACTTAAATCTTTTAGTTGTTCTTGTTCTTTTCGAGCAACAGGTTTGTAACCAAATTCCTCCGATAAACTATTAGCAATCTCAACAAAAGTATCATAAGTATCAGCGAGAGTACCATCAAAATCAAAAACAATTACTTTGAGTGCCATTTTTTTGCGGGTTAAAGGTGAGGAGTAAGAGTAGATAAATTCCCTATTCTTCTAGATTAGCACGAGCATTCCGTTGCCACATCATAGTTTTAACTCTCCTTAATGCGGAGGCTGGAAATTTTTGCTGCCATTCTTCTTGAGAAAGATTAGCTAATTCTTGTAATTTTGGGGCAATATTCCCAGAATACGGTTGAAAATCTTGGGTATTTGTTTCTTGGGAAAATCTTTGATTCCAGGGACAAACATCTTGACAAATATCACATCCGGCCACCCATCCCTGTAAATGATCACGGATATTCTCAGGAAGATTTTCTGCTCGATTTTCGATAGTATGATAAGCAATACAAAGATTAGCATCGACCACAAAGGGGCGAGCGATCGCCTGAGTGGGACAAGCTTCTAGACATCGCTGACAAGTGCCACAATGTTGAGTATGAGGGGTATCAGTAATGAGGGTTAAGTTAGTTAAAATTTCCCCTAAAAATACCCAACTGCCATATTCTCTAGTGATCACATTGCCATTTTTAGCGATCCAGCCTATACCTGATCTTTGCGCCCAAACTTTATCTTGAATAGGGCCAGTATCTACATAGTAGCGAGTTTTGATATTATTATCTTGGGTTTCTAACCATTGACTGAAAGATTTAAGCTTTTTTTGCATTACTTTATGGTAGTCTCTTCCCCATCCATAACGGGAGATTTTTCCATGTTTTTTATCATCAGAATGTTGGTGGGGAGTATAATAATTAAGGGCTACAGAAATGACTGATTTTACCTCTGGCAGACATTGGTGAATATCAAGGCGTTTTGGGTTATTCATCCAGGTCATATCTGCTTGATAACCTAATGCCAACCAAGCTCTAAGATGAGATGTCGCCTGGTCTTGATATTTGGTATCTACAGCAGCAATACCTACTTTATCAAACCCAATATCAAGGGCTTTGTGTTTAATGTTTTTGGTTAATTCTTGCATATCAAACATGAATTGTTAGGGGTCAACAGCCGTTGACCCCTACTATTAATTATGAATCAAACGATGTTTGACCATTTTCCCATGACTGGTTAACTTAAATTCAACGCCACGCCAAATGACCGTACGCTGAGTGAAAGCTAACCCCCAAAAAATCAAGCCCACGGCATCTCGAAAGGGCAATAAATATAAACTCTTAAGAGTTTCTTTATCTCCCATTTCTTGAGCTACCATAGTAGCAGTGATTATCCGCACAAAAATGGCCGCCATTAACACTTCTAAACCAATTATATCCCCCCTTAATAAAGCAAAAATTAGAGCAAAGGGAATAGAACGAATTAAAATAGTGGCAATAAAAGCTCCAGGTCTAGCTAAATAGGTATTTTGATCCCAATATACCTGATGACTCCACCAATTACGCCAACTCCCTAAATCTACCACCACATCTATCATGTAGGGTAAAAGTACCATTTTCTGACCCGATGTCCAGACTCGTCGCCCTATTTCATAGTCTTCTACTAAATAATCTGCTAAACTCTGTAAACCCCCTAATGCGTCAAGGGTTGATCTTCGAATAGCAATAGATGGACCCAAACAAGAATTAGAAGCCCCTGTTACCCCTGCAAACATGACACTAGGCATAAAGTCGGCATTCATGGTCAACAGTTCCATTTTTTCATACCAACTGTCTGCTTTTGTGACTTTGAAGGGAGTACAGACACAACCGACTTCGGAGTTAGCTAGGGGATGAACAATGGTTGCGATATAATCGGGCTGTAAATGGGTGTCACTATCACTGATGATGATTATATCGTGACGGGCTTCTTTTATGGCTCCTAAGAGGTTATTTACCTTACCATTTGCCCCTACTTCAACGGTACTGATAACCACGGAAATGCGGTGACTACCAAATTCCTCTTGAATCTCTTTTAAGATAGGATAGGCAGGATCTTGGATATCTTGGACAGAGTAAATAACTTGATAGTTGGGATAGTCTTGAGTAGCAATACTTCGTAAGTTGCGTTTCAGGTTCTTTTCTAAACCCCGTACCGGTTTTAAAACTGAAACAGGGGGAGTAAAATTGATTTTTTGTGGTGCATCGCTCGGCTGCTCTCTTCGAGATCGCCTGAAAAAGCTTTTAATTGTGCCGACGGTCAATATTGAGAAGACTGAGCCGCCGAGAATGGGGACTAAGCAGAGAAATTGTAGGCTATTCACAAAATTTAGCACAAGCTTGTTCTGACCTCACACAGTAGTATGACGTAAATTTAACAAAAAATAGCAATGTCAAACAATTTACAGGGTGACTCGTTTGGAGGAGGATTGCACCTCCCCCAAACCTCCTTTCCTCTTAAAAGAGGAGGCTTCAAACCCAGTATTAAGGGAACAGAAAGAGACTGTTCCCCGTTCCCCGTTAGAAAGTTCCCTGTTCCCCTGAACAATTATCCCTTACTTCTTGTTCATTCCTGATACGCCTCCTAATAACATTAACATTCCCCCCATTAAAATGGCGATCGCTAAACTTCCTAAAATCCAATCGACTGTTGTGTTAGTTTCCATGATTAACTTGACTATTGGGGTCTTTAATATCTTCAATATAAGGTGCTATATATAGCCTTTCATTTTATTCTCAAAAGTGCTGCTTGCAGTTTTCTGTAAATTGCTTAAGATAAAGAAATAAACTTACGCTTATTTCCAGACTCTACGGGTCAGTATAACTCCATGCTCTCTTTATTGCAGATTAAAAATTTTGCGTTGGTTGATCGCTTAACCCTCCAGTTTGGTCAAGGGTTGAATGTGTTAACGGGGGAAACAGGGGCAGGAAAATCAATTATTCTAGATGCGATCGATATTGTTTTAGGAGGGAAAGTCAATAACCGCTTCATTCGTCAAGGGACACAACAAGCATCTTTAGAAGCGACATTTCAGGGAGATGAGACGATTTTAGACTGGTTGCAAAAACAAGAAATTGCTCTCTTAGATAATGCAACTGTGGTATGTTTACGGGAGTTATCTCTTACAGGGGAAACCTTGCGATCGCGCTCTCGCATTAACGGGGTTTTGGTAAACTTGCAATTGATGGGACAACTCCGCGATCGCCTTGTGGAAATCACGGCCCAAGGACAAACCCTACAATTAATGGATGCAACCCGACAACGGGAATTACTGGATCTTTATGGGGGTAAGACTATCCTCAAACAGCGACAATTAGTAGAGTCTGCTTACGAAAACTGGGAATTAGCAGAGAAAGCTTTAGAAAAACGCCAAAAATATCAACAAGAACGACTGCAACGATTAGATTTACTAGAATATCAGTGCAAAGAACTAGAAGAAGCTCAATTAATTGACGAAAGTGAATTAGAAAATCTCGAACAAGAACGCGATCGCCTTTGCCATGTGGTAGAGTTACAAAAACTAAGCTACCAAACCTATCAACTCCTCTATCAAAATGATAGCGGGGAACCGGCTATCGCTGATCGTTTGGGAGAAGCAGAAATGCTCTTGACAGATATGGCGGAATATGATAAAGAAATTAAGCCTCTATTAGAGATGGTGAAATCGGCCTTAACCCAGGTAGTGGAAGCAGGACAAGAGATAAATGGCTATGGAGATAGGTTAGAGGCAGATCCCCAGAGATTGACGGAAGTAGAAGAAAGAATTAACCTAATTAAGCGAATTTGTCGTAAATATGGACTTAGTTTACCAGAAGCTATCGCTTATTATGAGAAATTAGCCAGAGAATTAGAGGAATTAAATGATAGTGAACAGTCCATTGAAAAGCTAGAAAAAGAGTGTAATCTTGCCCAAGAAAAATTAGTAAAAACTTGTCAAGAATTAACAGCATTAAGACAGAAAGCAGCGACAAAGTTAGAGAAACAATTGGTCAAAGAATTAAAACCTTTGGCCATGGATAAAGTTATTTTTGTCTGTCAAATTACCCCTTGTACTCCTAGTATAAACGGAAGTGATAAAGTTGTCTTTTATTTTAGTCCCAACCCAGGGGAAAAAATACAACCTTTGTCTCGGACTGCCTCCGGGGGAGAAATGAGTCGTTTTCTATTAGCATTAAAAGCTTGTTTCGCCAAATCTGAAAAATGTTCAGGGACATTAATTTTTGATGAAATAGATGCTGGAGTATCGGGAAAAGTTGCCCAAGCTATTGCTGAAAAATTGCATAGTTTAAGCGAAACCTATCAAGTTTTATGTGTGACTCATCAACCCTTAGTTGCGGCAATGGCCGAAAATCATTTCCGTGTAGAAAAACAAATAATTGAAGAAATATCAAGGCTTGAAAATCAAGAAAATGGACAATTAAGTTTACCAGAATTACGAACGGTTGTTCGAGTAAAAGAATTAGAAAATATACAAACTAGAAGGGAAGAATTAGCCCAATTAACAGGGGGCCATTCATCTGAAGATGCCATGGAATTTGCAAACTCCTTATTAGTTAAAGCGGAATCTTATCGCCTGGGAAAGCAATAACTCTAGAAAGAATCATAGATAATAAATACTTTAAATTAAGTAGTATGCTCATAATAATTATCCTCTGGATTTCCATATTACTATGGGGAATTTTAATACTGTGAAAGAGGGAACAGTAACTCGTGTTAAGAGAGATTTCAGCTTCCCCCAAAAGTCTTTATTCTGAAAACGGATATGGAATAGTTTCTTTTTGAGGCGATCGCACTCTGGCTAAAAAAAAGAGAAAAAATCGGAAGTTATGAAGCCAAGAAGGGTATCGAAGAGTACATAACTGAGATCTTGCACCATGATTAAAAAATCACAAAACCCCGATTTTTAAAGACTGAAACTAAGCATGACTTCTTTACTATTTGGTAAAAAATCTGGGTTTTCAAACTAGGTGCAAGATCTCAGCATAACTCGAAGATTCCTGATTTAGAGCAGTTTAAAGAGTTTACGTCTAAAAATGACAGCTTGACTCCAAAGGAAATGGCAGAAGCGTAGGATTGGGGACAATACTGCTCGGTTAAGGAAAATTGTCGGCTGAGACAAGCTTTCTTGAGCAGGGGATGCTTTCTTGAGCAGAGGGAGAAAATGGTACTTCCTCAAGAGCTTCCTCTGCAC
>JAAUYB010043656.1_pt1 | contig 12394 bp, 3 predicted proteins | sample 7278071 | NCBI WGS metagenome assembly JAAUYB01 (sample SAMN14350121, study PRJNA611818) | marine sediment metagenome | isolation source: surface marine sediment (1.8m) | place: French Polynesia: Moorea | collected 2018-08
AAAGCCAATCCAGATCCATCACGCGGTTGTAGATGGAATCTTGCGGCCGGGTTTCGCGTCGATTGCCGCAGACGATCGCGGTCTCCGGTTCATTGTCCAAACAAGCCAACGCCCTACTGGCAAATTTCGGGTCCAGTTCCGTGTCTCCGTCCAGGAACAGTACAAACGGCGCCTTTGCCTCGCCGAGCCCGAGATTTCTGCCCCTGGCCGCCGTCGGTCGATCGTGGTTCACCACGCGGGTTCGCGCACCCATTTCACGGGCGCGTTCTACGCTCCCGTCGGTCGAGCCGCTGTCCACATAGATGATCTCGAAGCCGCCTTCCAGTTCCATCTCGCTAACCGATCGGATGCAGCGAACCAGACGCTCTCCCTCATTCCTTCCAATAATAACGACCGATAGACGCAACGCGGTCACCCCGGGCCTGATCTGAAGACACGGCAAAGGGTAGCACAGGTCCGCTTCGCTCAGAAGCCTTCGAATTGATCGGCCTTGCTGGTGACCGGTTCCGAGGGGTCCTCGCGATTCAAGGGCAGTGTCATCGTGAATGTGGTGCCCTCGCTCGGGGTTGAAGATACTTCTATACGACCGCCGTGTTTTTCGATGATGCCGTAGGAGATGGATAAACCCAATCCCGTGCCCTGGCCTACGGGTTTCGTTGTAAAGAAGGGTTCAAAGATCTTGTCTTGAACCTCCTGGGTCATGCCCTCGCCCGTGTCCGTGAATTGCAGCACCGCTTCCTCGCCCTGAATTTCTCCAACGATGGAGAAGGTACCCTTACCCTGGGGGTTATCACTGTCCTCCAGCTTGCGAGTGATGGCCTGGCAACCGTTGACGATCAGGTTCATCATGACCTGGCCCAATTCCGCCGGGTGGCAGGCTATTTCAATGTTGTCCGGCAGGCTGCAATAGAAGTCGACATTCTCCAGGTATTTGGAACGCACCAGGTTCAGTGTGGCGTTGACGATGCCGCACAGGTCGGTCTGTTTGAAGGCCGCCTGGTCACGTCTGGTAATGGTACGCAGGTCTTGCACAATTGCCGTGATACGGCTGGTGCCCTCCGTGATCAGGTTCAGTTGGTCGAACAGCGGGCGCATGCGATCCTCGATGACTTTCAGAATATCCGGGTCCGCATCTTCGCCGGCCAGGGTGAAAATGAACTCGCGAAACTGGTTCAGGTATTTCACCAGGTTCTGCGAGCCGCCCGCCACGAAGTTGGCCGGGTTGTTGATCTCGTGAGCAACGCCCGCGGTCAGGGTTCCCAGGCTGGCCATCTTCTCCTGCATGACCATTTGCTCCTGGGTCCGCATGATCTCCTGGTTCTTGCTCTGCACTTCACGCAGCAGGCGAGCCTTGCCGATTGCGCTGACCACGTGTTCGTAGAAGCGGATCAGGCCTTCGGTGTCCAACTGATCCATGTCTTCGCTTTCTTTGGAGCATTGCAGGCTCATGACGCCGACCAGTTTATCCTTGTCCATCACGCTCATGGAAATACTGAACGGCGACCAGGTCATAAAGCGCAGCTTGGAGATTTCATCGAGCGTTTCCAGGGGATCGCGCTCCAGATAACTGCTGTAGATAGCGGCGTGAATAGGCTCCGATCGGTAGAAATTGGAAGCCTCTTTCATGTCTTCCCAGGTAAAGGTGATCTGGCGGTAGATGTTCAGGTTGTAACCCACGCATGCCTCGAAGCAGAAGGCTTCCTTCTGTTCATTCCACAACAGGAACTGGCCCTTGTCGAACTGCGGAAAAAGGTCGATGCCAAGCTCCATCACGTTTTGCAGCACGCGTTCCAACTCGATCTCGCGGTTGATGCCCTTGACGATTTCGTCGAAGTATTCCAGTTCCCGGTTTTTCGAGGCCAGGTCGTCGTTGCGTAAGGCCAGTTCGGCGGTGCGCTGCTCAACCTTTTCTTCCAGGGTTTGCCGGGCTTCTTCAAGTTTGGCGACCAGTTGCGCATTTTCAAGGGCTACAGCGGCCTCCGCCGCCATGAGGCGCAGCAGGTCCAAACGTTCGTGGCTGAAGGCGCCGGCGATCAGGCGGTTTTCCAGGTAGGCCGTACCCACCAGTTGGTCTTGTTTGATGAGGGGCAGGCACAGCACCGAACGGGGCTTCTTGGAGACCACGTAAGGGTCCTGGGAAAAGCGCGAATCGCCGGTGGCGTCGGCGATGACCAGGTCCTTGAGGTTCTTGTTCACCCATAGCACCAGCGAAACCGGCGCCCGCAGAGCGCCCTCGGTAGATTCCAGCGGTACCCCGCTCAGCAGGGTCACCTCACCGGACTGGTCATCGGTCTCCGCACGAATCTGGGAAGTATCGGTGGTGTTGAGCACCAACAGGCCGCGTTGTGCGCCCGCGCTTTGGATAAGAACTTTCATCAGGCGCACGATCAGCTTGTCCAGCACGATCTCCTCGGATACTGCCTGCAGACCGTTGACCACGGCGGCCAGGTCCAGGCGGCTGGAGGTTTCGCCGCTGGTCATGGGACTGGAAGAGGAAAGCGAGGACGCGGTCAGCATCTCGAAAAGGTCCTGCCACTCCTTTTCCAACAGGTCACACTTGCCCGCGGCGCCCCAGGTTGAGTAGAGGTAATGCGCCTCGCGCATGAAACCGGAGGCGATGCGTTTGCGTCCCCGGCCCTGATAATAGCGTCCCGTCAGTTCATTGGCCATGGCCTGGTGGACCAGGTACTCGTTGCGTTCGGCGGTTTCAATAGCTACCTGATAGAGTTCGCCGGCCACGCCGTGGCGATTCTTCAGGCGGGCGATCTCCGCTTCCATCAGTGCCAGCAGGTGACCGTAGTTGTGAGGGCATACCTCCGCCCAGCGTTTCATCTGTTTGTAATCTTTTGTCAGGGATATGAGCGCTTTCTTTTCTCCTGAAACGGAGGTACCGGCGTGCAGCAGGAAACCGAAGAGGCAGACCTCTACCATGGCGGGCACCGAGCCGACCACTTCCCGTAGGGACTCCAATTTGGCCAGGTGATCCAAACCCTCTTTTTCCTCACCGAAGAACCAGCAGATCTTCAGGCGCAGCATATGGTAGAAGTACAGTTCTACCGAGCGGCGCTCGATGTCTTCCTGTAGTTCGGTGGCGTCCTCGTAGGAAACAGCTTCCTTTTTGGGATCGCGTGCGTTCAGGCCCAGCAGGGCGAAGTGATAACGCCGGAACTCGTTATCCAGCCTGTCGAAGCGGTACTGGGGCCGGCCGCGAAGCAGGGCCCATTGGCGACTCTCCTCCTCCAGGACGGTTTTCAGGTCCTGGTTGGGGTCCCAGTGATAGGTAAACAGCCCGGCTTGCGATGCGAAGAAGAGTTCGCCCATTTCCAGGCCGTGATCGAAGGCGCGCCGCAGGTAGATGGTCATCTTGCTCCAGTGGTCCTGCCAGGGGAGGATGTTGAGCGCGTAATCCATGAGCGCCTTCGAGAAAAACTCGCCCTTGGGCCCGTCTTCGGCAAGGGCAAGCGCCGGTACGCCGACCGCAACGGCCTCGCGGTAGTGACCGTAGTGGCTTAGCGACCGGCCGAACGAGGTCAGGGAGTAAGCCATCTCCGGACAGGTGCCGCGATCCAGACAAAATCTCAAGATGTAGGCCACCAGCCAGGCGTGTAGGTTACGGTCGGTCATGCGACAGGGCAACGTCATACCCATCAGCATGTCCAGTTGCTGCTGTTCTTCCTCGGACAGGCCGGCTTCCTTCTTGGGAATGCCGGACAGTCGCAGCTTCAGTCGAAGCTTCTGGGACATCAAAGTCAGCTTCCAGTTGGGCACCTGGCGGGGCATGGAAATGCCGAGTGCTTTCAATCCCAGGCGACCCGCGGCCAAAGCACGTTGCACCTCCCAGGTGGCGCTGAAAAGCGTCATGGCCAGGCGACAGGTTTCTATTTTTTCTTCACGGGTGCGCGAGTTTCGGAGCAGTTTCTCACAGAGCCGGGCCGCGCGTTGTTCGTCGCCGATGTGGTGGGTGGCCTGGGACAGGTGCCATGTCAACTCGAAAGCCAGATCGTGGTGTAGTTCCCAGTCGTTTTCGTTGAGGCATTGCAGGCCGCACTCGAAAAAGGAAACCGCACGCGCCGTGTCGCCCGTCCCCAAAATGCCCATACCCACTTCCAGGTTCAGTTGAGCCAGTTCTTCAAGTTGGGCAAAGTCTTTGATCGCTTTGCGGCCCAGGTTCAACTGGTCGGCGATGGCCACGCGGTCGATGAGCCGTTGCGTGGGTCGGGTCTTCAGCAGGTTTCCGATTTGCAGGTGCAGCCTGTCGATGCGGCCTTCTTTCTTGAGACCCTCGTAAACCACCTCCCGAACTCGAGGGTGGCAGAACCGGTAGATGAATACATCGCCGGCTACCTGAACGGGCATGGCTTCATCTTCACCATGGGATTGGGTGGAGCCGACCGGCAGCAGGATGCGTTTCTGAATGGCGGGTCGTAACTGGGAGAAAATAGACGACTGGCCCTGGTTGTTCAGCGCGGTCAGGTCGCGAACGTCGAAGGTCTCGCCGATGCAGGAGGCCCGGCGCAATAGATTGCGGGTAGGAGTGGGCAGGCTTTCCAATTGATCCAGGCGCGCGTAAGCGACCGGGAGGTCGAAGGGTACCCCTTCGATTTCCTCGCGGTCCCAGGTCCAGGCGTGTTTGCCGTTATCGTAGACCAGGACACGGCGATGGATGAGTTCCTCAACAAACAGTCGGGTCAGCCGGGGGTTGCCGGCAGCCTTGGCAAAAACCGGTTCCACCAGGGAATCGGCTTCCTCCTTGGAGAGGTCCAAACCCAGTTCCAGCATCTTGGTGATTTCGATGCGGTCCAAGGGTTCCAGGCGCATGACTTCAGTGGCCGATAGTTTGATGGATGCCTTGATGCCGCTTTGGTCGCCCGTTTCGTCAGGCGTCATACTGAGCAGCAGCATGATGTTGGGTAACCGACCCACGCAGATGGCGTGCATCAGGGTCTGGCTTGCCTGGTCGGCCAGATGCACGTCGTCCAGGGCGATTACCAGGCAACCTAGCCGATTGGCGACCAGGCCGAGAAAGCGGAGCACCACGGACAGAAAACGCTCGGATTCGACTACCGGCAGGGTGTCCTCGGGATTGGTGGGCAGGCGAACCAGATCGCCCAATCGCGGAACGACCCGGGCCAGCAGGTTACCGTTGATGCCGATGACCTCGGCAATTTCCTCGCGTAGTGAACTCAACTCCGCATCGGGCAAGGTAAGCAAGCGTTCCATCAAGTGTCCGAAGACCTGGCGCCAACACAGGAAGAAGCGCGTGTCGCCGGAATCGCCGCAACGGGCGGTCAGGACCATGGTGTCCTTCAGAACGTCTTCCTTGCGGAAGGCCTCGATCAAAGCGGTTTTTCCCAGGCCCGGCGAGGCGCTGATCACCAGGGTTACCGCCTCGCCGTTTCGTACCTTGTAGAAATGATCGGCCAAAGACCACAAGGCCCAGTTGCGACCGATGGCCTGATCTTCCAGGTCGAAACCACGCGCGGCCAGCATGCTCTCGGGCTCGAAAGAAGTCAGGGACTGACCGGTCTCCAACAAATCCAGGCAGCGGCTCAGGTCATCATAAAGGGCGCCGGAGGTGCGGTAGCGCTGTTCCGGGTCCTTGGCCATCAGCTTCAGGGTAATCGCTGACAAAACCTGGGGCACCGATTCCGCCAGAACGTGGGGCGCAACCGGATCCCGGGCCAGGTGAGCGTGCATCAAAACGCCCGGGTCGTCGCTTTCGAAGGGCAGGCGGCCGGTGAGCAACTGGTAGAAGGTCACGCCCAGCGAATAAAGATCGGTGCGCAAATCGAGAGCTCGGTTCAACCGCCCGGTCTGCTCGGGTGACATGTAAGCCAGGGTGCCTTCCAAATGTTCGGGATCGACCACGGAAGCGGCGGCTTCCGAGCGTTGTATCGCGCTGCCGAAGTCGATCAGTTTCACCGATCCTGTCTCCGGGTTCCAGATGATATTGGCGGGATTGATGTCGCGATGGATGATCTTTTGTTCGTGAACCACATTCAGGGTTCCGGCTATTTCCTTGGCCAGGCGCAGGAAGCGGGGCACCTGCATGCCGTGGATGGATTCGGTCTGATTGACGGCAATTCCGCCGTTATCTTCCATCTCGATGATCAGTCGTTTCTCCAGTTGATGCAACTTGAAAGCCCGGGGCGATCCCTTACCGTCCAGATGTTTGAGAATGCTGAATTCTCGTTTTAAGCGATTCAATTGATCGGCGGTCGGGTAGGCGGGTCGCAACGCTTTCAAGACCACGGGTCTGCCGTCTTCCTGTCTAAGAGCCCTGTAAACCCCGGTTATGGAACTCTCGTGGATGGGGTTCTTGGAACGGAAGCCTGGGATATCCATATTTTTGAAACCTGTGAATGAGCGATCAGGCGGACAAGTCGGCATCAACCCGGTGGGATCGGACGAATGGTAAGAACTGGTCTAAACGTTTTATCGGTCTGGAATTGGATTCCAAAAGACCGTTTTGTTAACGATGTTTCAGATGATTTCCCTGGGAATAAAGCCGCTTCCCAACACCGTTTTATTTGACAGAAGGTATGCGGGTAATTTCTGGAGTGGAGATGTTGTGTCATTGTTTGTTTATATGTCTTACATGGTTGGGAAGCGGCCTCACGGCGTCCGGATCGACCACGTCTGACCTCGAAAGCGCCGTCTCCGCGCGATTCAAGACCATCATACGCGATCCAAATGAGTTAAGGGCGTTTTTTCGCGCCATGCCCAAGGGCGCCGATTTGCACCTGCACTACCTGGGCGCCGACTATGCCGAAAATGTGATCGAGATCGGCGCCAGGAACGATTTGTGCGTCCACCCCAAAACCATGATGGTAGGGCCGGGCCCTTGCGCCGCGCCCTCCATCCCGCTCAACCTTGTCAAGCGGGATCAGGAATTGAACGACATGGTGGTGAAAGCGTTGTCCCTGCGCGGTTTCCAAGGCAATCTCGAGGCGCGACGTCAACACGTTCAAGAAGTTACCGATCGGCTGCGCGCCCTGATGATTGACAAAAGTACCCATCTGGCGAGTTTATGCCGACAGGCCGCCCGAGAAAACACATCCCTGATCGAGATCCTGCTGCGCGACGATGAAGCGGGCGTTATCTTGGAACAGCTCTCCATGGACCTAGATATGCGAGAGATGCCGGAAGAGCGTTGGGCACGCCTGGCCCCTTTGTTGAAAGACGTTCTCAAGGACACGGGGCGTCGCTTGAAACGCATGCAGCAACAAGCGGGGTTCAGACCGCCGAACGCGACGGCGCCCGGAATCAAGGCCGGCTTCCTCTACAGCATACCCAGAACCGTTTCGAACCGTCATTTCTTTGTTGAGGCCGCGTTTGCCTTCGCCCTGGCCGCGGAAAGTCCGGTGGTGGTCGGCGTCTCGCTGGGCGGCGATGAAGCCCATGTCAACGCCGTCGCCAACTTTTCCCGGCAGATGGTTATCCTGGCTTTTTTCCATGAAAAGTTTCCCTCGGTAAAACGCGCCTATCATGCCGGTGAACTGGCCCCCGGCAGGGTCTCGCCGGAACACCTGGGCACGCATATCGAAGAAACCTTTCGGGTTGCCGGGGCGGACCGGATCGGCCATGCAGCCGACATCGGTTCCGCCGACAAGATGCATCAACTGCTAACCGGCCTGGCCGCCAAGAAAACGGCCGTGGAAGTAGCCCTGACCGCCAACGAACAGTTGCTGGGATTGGCCGGCCCGGCGCATCCCCTGCCGCTGTTCGTGCGTTACAAGGTTCCGGTAGTCCTGACCGCGGATCGCCCCGGCATCTTTCGCACCGATTTAACCGAGCAATTCATCCTGGCCGCCACCCGCTATCCTCAACTGGGCTATAAAGATTTCAAACGGATGGTGCGCAACAGCTTGGAGTACAGTTTCCTGGAAGGTCAAAGCCTGTGGCCGAACGGAGACTACACGGAACCGGCCTGGTCCTTCCTGCCGGAAGCGGGCAACAAACCCAGCGAAGCATGTCGCCGTTTCCTGAAGGAAAACCCCAAGGCGGCAGCCCAGTGGAGGTTGGAAAAGGACTTGCGACGCTTCGAGGAATCCCAAGCCGGTCGAATCGCGGCCGAGCGAAATTAGCTTCCGGTCTCGCTATTACACCCGTCCCCTGTGCTATATTTGTACGATTTCTTAATGAAATAAAAATCAGGGAACATCAAATGCAACAATCCTACGATAGTTTTCGGTGCCTGGTGATTCTGGAATCTGAAGACGAACGCGCATGGCTGAGAGACCGCATGCAGGAAATGTTCGGCGGCAGCCTGGAGTTTTACGAGGCTGCCGATCGACTCTCCGCCGGTCATATGATCGACCGTCAGGGATTCCGCTTTCAGGTAATTATCTGTGATCCCCTGGAAGGCGATACAGCGCACCTGATAGAGTTGGTGCTTGCATTGCGTGAGTCGCACCCATGGTTGGTTTTTTTATTTTACACCAAGAGTAAAGACTGGCAGGAACAACGCAATCGTCGTTTCCCCGCTGAAACGGCGAAGCGGTTGGGCCACTTTTACAGCATGGACCGAACCAAAACCCGGGAATCATTGGACGACGACCTCTATAAAAGCTTGATGCTGTGCCGAAACACCTTCGAGAACTATTTAAAATCGCCGGATGTGACTAATCCTCCATTCCTGGCCGGAGACACCCGCTATGTGGGTCGGCTGGGCCAAACCCAGGTCTTGCTTTCGCGAACCGAGGAACCCTGGCGCTTGGAATGCGATGCCTTCGTCTTGCCGGTCAGTAAGACCGGAGAGTTCGGGTTTCTGGGCAGAAGCCTGACCGATCACCTCCCGGGAGGTATCAAAGACATTCTGCTTGAGCAGATCCAGGCCCATGTCCCCTTTGAAGCGCTGGAACCCAAGGTTTTAGGTAGCTTTGATTTGAACGGTCCCCATATAACTTTTATCGCCGCAACCCCGGGAGACAGCCAGGTCAACCCCATCGAGATGTCGACCGGCGCCATGCGGCAATGCTGTGGTCTGGCAAAGGAAAACTACATCGAAACCCTCATGCTTCCCGTAGTCGGCGGCGGTCAGGCAGATTGGGGTACGGAAAAGGTACTCCGACATTTTCTTGAAAGCGGCCTCGATGAGAGCATGCAATTGGGCCGAATTGTAACTCCCGTCTTGGATGGCGAGTTATTTCAGGCACTTGTGAGCGACCCGAATCTATTCTCTGCCGCTAAAGCAAAGTCCGACTCCCACGAGGAAGAGGATGAGGAAGCCCCGGCGCCGGCGCTTATACGCGGTCAACCGCCCGCCAATGATCGCGCCGAGGGCCCCGACCTTTTGGGTATCGATACCGAAATACGCGCCCTGGCCGATGCGATCGCTTTCAAAGATCTCAAGCCTCCCCTGGTTGTCGGTATTCTGGGCGGGTGGGGCACCGGAAAATCGTTCGCCATGCATCTATTGCAGGAGCGCTTGGGCGAGGTCCGCGCCACCGATCTCATCGAAAAAACCGTGAAAACCAAATCGGGTGAGCCGGGTGGAGAAAGCACCGAGTATCCCTATGTGGGCCACCTCTACCGGGTTCATTTCGACGCTTGGACCTACGCCAAATCCAACCTTTGGGCCAGTTTGATGCACAAGATCTTCACCGATCTGGATGCGCAGTTGAGCCTGGAAAAACAAATCCTGGAGATTTGGGAACAAACGCCGGATGTTCCCAAAACCAGCGGCATTGACCTTTGGGCCTTGTTGCCCGATGCAAGTCCCCGACGACGGAATGCACTGAAATCGAAAGCCGCGGGGGAGGAAATCCTCAAACTGGCGAGTCAAGGAAAACCCTTGGAAGCCTCCAGCCTTTGGGAACAACTGCGTGCTCGACGCAAAGAAGCACGTGAAGAAGTGGCACAGAGAATGCGACGGTTGGCTGATGACCGTCACGACTTTGAAACCGAGAAACAGCAATTGCTTGAATCCCTTGACCAAAAGGTCGAAGCCGGTGCGCGGCAAGCCGCCTGGAAACCTATAGCCGGTACCCTGATGGGCACGCTGGGCGTCGAATTGAAAAAGGTCGTCGACGAGAAGTTGAAGAAGCAGGATCTGGAACCCATTCCATTGAAAGAAATCTCCGAGAGCATCGGTAAATGGAAGAAATGTCAGAACCGGAATTGGGTGCCTTTTATTATCTTTGCCCTGGTGATTTCCCTGGTAGGCTACGCCCTGGATCATGCAGGTTGGTGGGAACATTTCGCCGGAGAAATAGGCGGCGTACTCACGGGCATTGGTTCTCTTGTTTATTGCTTCTACAACAACCTGGCCAAGGCCAACCAGTGGCTCGCCGACAAGTACGCCGAATATGAAGATCAGGTCAAAACCGAACGAGACCGGATCGATCGGGAACAAATTCTGGCCGGAGACGCGACACTCCAACGGAAACTGAGCAGCCTGATCGAACCCAAGGATGGGGAAACCGCGCCTGAACCCACAACTCTGACCGAGCTTGAAGCCCGGGCCGAGGAGCATTTCCGAACCCGAGAAATGGAAATAGAGGCACTTCAAATGGACGTGGGCATTACCGCACGTTGCCTCTCTATTCATGAGTTCGTCCGCAAGAAACTGGACAGCCGTTTCTACGATGACAAACTGGGTCTGCTGCACCAGGTACAAAAAGACCTGATCGAATTGACCGACGCACTGATGCCGCCCGATAGAGAGCCGGATAAAGAACTCTTCCCTCGTGGAGAACCCCGCATCTTTCTCATCATCGATGACCTGGACCGCTGTCCGCCCGACAAGGTGGTGGAAGTTTTGGAAGCCGTACAACTGCTGGTCAATACCAAGCTGTTTGTGGTCATTCTGGGAATGGACGTACGTTATGTGACCCGCGCCCTGGAAAAAACCTACAGGGAAATTCTGGTTCGAGACGGCGATCCCTCGGGGCTGGATTATATCGAGAAAATTATCCAAATTCCCTATCGCGTGCCACCCATCAGCGAGCAGGCCATGGAGAATTTCCTGGGCAAACAGGTCAAACTGTCCGAAAAGAAACCGGAGCCCGTGGAGGAGCCCGTCCAAAAAAGGACAAGGGGATTTTCCAAGGAAACCTTGGGCGGAGGTTTTGCCGAAGAGTTCGATGACGAATCATCGGAAACCCGGGATGAAACTCCTGAATCCATGGCTTTCTCCAAAGATCTTGGAGCTTTCAGTGCTGCGCCTGAGCCGGCGCCTCCTCCCTCTCCGGAAGATGTGCCGGCGGAGGCGTTTGACGAGACGCCCGGAGAAGACTTAATAGAAGCAGAAGAGCAGGTCTTTGAAGAAAGTACCGTCCTGGCGTCGGTGGAACCTGTGCCGACACGAGTCCAAGAATTTTCCCATTCAGAATTGGGTTGGCTGACCGTTGCCTGCAATGCAGCCGAGGTCAGCCCCAGAGCGGGAAAAAGACTGGTAAACGTTTTCAAACTGCTGCGCGTGATTTGGAACAAACGGGAACAAATGGGCTACCATCGCGAGGAAGGTGAGGAAACCCCCGAGGAAATGAGCGAGCGCGGCAAGGTGGTACCGGCCATGTTGATGTTGCTGTCACTCTCGGCCCAGCACCCCGAGATTATGCGAGGACTGCTGAAAAGTCTGGAACGTGCATGTTACGGCGGGGAAAGCGATGTTCGCTTGAAAGCTTTCCTCGGGAAATGTCTGGACGAACAAAGCAATCAAAATACGCGAGAGTGGAAGATGGTCCACGATGTGATACTTTCCGAATCATTTCCCGATCTGCCCCTGGACGATCTGGGCCCGGTCAACATGCGGCTGGTCAGTTCCTTCTCCTTTGTCGGCGAAGTAGGCCGGAACCCGCTGGAGTTGAACCACAACGAGGATGCTTGAAGATCGATGCGGTTTGGGTCGATTGACCTATCCGTCTCGTTGGAGTACCAGAAAGGTAATATCGTCATCGGTGGGACGGCCGTTGCCCCAACGATCTCCGGCTTGCATGAGGGCGTCCATCAAGGCATCGGGGCCGCGATCGGCGGATTGGGCCAGGACGTCGACAATTCGATCCAGGCCGAACATGTCGTCGGCCGGATCGAAACGCTCCATCAATCCGTCCGTCATCAACAACATCACATCGCCGGGGTGCATGCGCGTTTCCAAGGTCTGATAGGCAAATTTTGGAAGTACGCCCAGGGGGATGTTTTTAAGGTGTAACCGTTCTACGGTTTTGTCGGCCGCGCGATACACCAATGCGGGCGGCATTCCGCCCATCGATAGGATCAAGCGGTCTTCTTGAATCTGGATGATAGTCAGGGCCATGAACATATTCTGAAACTGCAATCGCTCCAAGGCCACGCTGATACTGGACAACATTTCGGCTGGGTCTTTGTGGCGAGCGTAGGCGGCAAACAGGCTTTTGGTCGCCACTACCATGTTCCCGGCGCGCAGGCCGTG
>JAAUYB010057921.1_pt1 | contig 12384 bp, 6 predicted proteins | sample 7278071 | NCBI WGS metagenome assembly JAAUYB01 (sample SAMN14350121, study PRJNA611818) | marine sediment metagenome | isolation source: surface marine sediment (1.8m) | place: French Polynesia: Moorea | collected 2018-08
ACCTCTGGTTACCCAAAGATGCCAGGAAAAGCGTCAAAAGCAAGAAGGCAGCACTTGGACCACTTCATCTCGCAACAACGGGCACTAAAGTCGCAAGGATGCGGCAAGTCTAGAGTCAAGTTACGACGACTGTCATGGAGAGCAAATGATGTACATGTGTACTTGTGCGTTTAAACATTCGTTCTTACATGAGCCCGTATTAAATTTAAACTCAAACTCAACTATTAAGAATTGAGGGAATTAATAAGTTTTTACAGGATGAATTCTTTTAAAAAATGTATTTCAAGTGTGGCAATTGGCAATAGTAATTTTTAGCGGAAAGTTTATGTGTGGCAAGACAAACATTTTATTAATTGGAATTTTAAAAACTCATGATTTTGAAATTAGTATTTAAAGATAATAGCCATGGAAAATCAAAATGTGAAGAAGTTTCGGGGGCGGCCCCCGTAGCGTAATGGATCTCCTGCATGAGAGACTCCTGTCTCTCAAATCCCTGTGCCACCCCACCAACTTTCGGCCAGTTTGGAGCCCATCCATCCACATGCCCCGCCTAAAGTCAAAGAATGGCAAGGGCTTCCCTGTAGAAGGCGAAGTTGGGGCCATAGGACTGTGGTCCTGGAGAGCCCCACAGGAAGCAAAAAAAAGTGAAGAAGTTTCATTTCATACCTCGAGAAACAGGCTGGCAAAAGCTAGTTTTGAATATTTTTAATTTCAAATAATTAACACTTGTACCCAATTTTAATTGTATTGTCTTTTAGGTCGAAGTCAAAGACCCTCCGCAAGGTGTCGTCCCGCCAAGGCAGAACGGACCGAAAAAGGGCGCCGGCGCCGGCGCGGACAACTTCCACCGTCTCCGCAAGTTCATCGCCCGGCCTAGCGCCGGCCTCCGCGTCCGCATCCACCCTACCCTCCAGTCTGAGCAGATCGGCGTCCTCCCGGTGGACGGCGTGGTGGCCATCGTGGACGAGATGCAGAACGCGGACGGGGTGTGGGTCAGGCTGGCGCCGGAGACGCTGGCAGCCATGACAATACAGCACGCCGAGGGCTGGTGCCTGCAGTACAACCAGCACCTGGAGAAGACGCTGCTCGTCCCCGTGGAGGACCCGAAGCCCTTGCCGGTGGCCGAGGGGAACCACGGAGACACCGCTCAAAGAATCACGACTGCGATCCCTCAGAGGAGCCTGTCGTCCTCCCTGCCCAATGGCACGGCCGGCGGTGCTTCGGCGGCCCCGCTGGGAATTTTCCCACCGCCAGAGCCGATCCTCAGGCAGCCCGGGAGGTCAGGGAGGGCACGCTCCGCTTCTGTGACCAGAGGCCCCGGAATGTATACGGTGGTAAAGTGCGGCGCCTCCGGTCACAACATCCGCAGCAACCCCAACATGCTTGCCGCGCCCATCGGCATGCTGAACCTGGGCAACGTGGTCACGGTGGTGGAGGTGAAGGAGGTGCCCACGGGCGGCGGCAACGGGGAGGTGTGGGTGCAGCTGGACCAGGAGTCGGTGGAGAAGCACTGCTTCAGCTTCGACGGCGGCGACGCCTGGTCGCTTGCCGTCAGCGCCACCGACGTGCAGTACCTGCAGAGCGAGGCGGAGGCGGAGGAGAACAAGATGGTCATGCTTCAGCAGCAGCAGCAGACTCCCCTTGGCGCCGACGGCGTGGCGGCGGCGGCGGGACCGTCGGAGAGGATTTTCAGCCTGGCGAGCCAGCAGCAGCAGTACGAGAACCTCGTCCTTGCCTCCAAGGCCAACTACGCTCCTCCGCCTATGCAGAAAGTGCGCACGAGGCACTCGGAGCCCGGACATCCATCTACTCCTGCTGGCGCTGCATTGGCGGCTGGGGAACCAGGGAATCCGGCAGCACCTGGTGGAGGAGTCATTCCGAGGAGAAAATCAGATCTGGGCGGCACAAGGCATTCGCCAGTTCACTTTGATTTCACAGGTACTACTGTATTTGAAATAAACCAGGAGGTTTTTTATTATCGAAAATTATGGACCTCTTTATGCATTTCCAGGCCAATCTCAACAAGGAGGTTCCGTCCCACCTGGCAAGCCAACTCCTCCCCCGCGCAAGAGCCTACAGCGCGAGTCGTCCCCTTCCTCTTCGAGACGATCCCAATCTCCCGGAATTGGAGGATCGGTCGGAGACAGCCGGAAGCCCTCGTTCTTCTCCAAGCTGCTAGGCTCTCGCAGCCGCGGGAGCTCCTCCAGCCCGCCCACCGCCAGGAGGCCCAATCCCGCGCAGCACCACGTGAACAAGGACATTCCCCCGGAGCTGCAGGGCGTCTCCGTCAAAGAGCTGGTCAAGGTGATTGGCGAGAGCAGGGCCAACGGCAACGGCGTGACGCCGCCCGGGACGCCGCCCAGCCAGAGGAGGGCCAGGTCGGGATCCTCCGCCTGCAGCTCAGGGGCCAGTCGCGGGTCGAGCCCGGCTTCGGTCAGGAGCACGGGAATGGGAGTCTCGTCGTCTCAGCCAATAGCCATGGCTTCTGCAGCGGTGGTCAGGTAGAAAATTGAAGCCTCTGTAAATTGTCAAAATGTGAAAATGTGTGAAAAAATGAAGGGTGGATACGTACTTGAGAACGAGACACCTACCTGTATAATTCTTATTTGCTCAAACTTTGGTATCTAAAGCGTTTGACAAATTGTAATTCACGTTTTCTCCTTTCCTCCTTCAGGTCACCCCTCTCCAAGAGCCCGCTGTCTGCCAGCAACGACGACGCCCTGAATCGCCAGGACTCCTCCCAGAGCGACACCAGCGCCCTTGTCTCCAGCATCGCCCGAGACCTCTCCCAGAGCCCCGGCGCCGGCAGCTGCGGAGGAGGCCACGCAACTCACCCGGACGAGGCCTCCTCCGCCAGCCCCTCGCTTTCCCTCCTCTCTGAGGCCGCCGCCCTTCCCCCGCAGTTCCAACAACAGCAGCCCCCTCCTCACCCGCAGGTCCACCAGCACCTGCAGCACCAACGGCATTCGTCTTCTTCCAGCCCGAAAGCTGTCAGGAAGATGAGCCAGCCGCTGCTGGAGAGCTACGACAGCGGAGCGTCCGCCGCTCCCACCGCCGAGGCTGAAAAGGTTTCCCTGGCACTCAACAACGACGGCTTGGAAATGCACACCGCGGCGGACGTAGTCAGCAGCCCTCTTCACCAGCAGAGGTCCCAAGTCACGTCTTCTAGCGGGGCCTCCCCGAGGAAAAAGAGCACCTCCTCTTCTGGGAAAACGACATCAAAGACGGTCACGGACACCGGCTCCACCGTGATAAGACCTGGAGGCGATCCAATGGCCTTCCCTCAGGACCCCAACCCATCTCCGGGCTCCATCCCAATGCCCGAACTCATGTTTCCCAAGGGCCCGGTGAAAGAGGCCATGAGCCCATCGGTGGCGGAGAGCGTTCGGTCCGTCTTCGCCGCCTTCGTCTGGCACGAGGGGATCGTGCACGACGCGATGGCCGTCGCCTCTTATCTCAAGTTCCACCCTTCGCTGTCCAAGGAGGGAAGTCTTGCAGCGGCAGCCGCGGCTGCATCTGCTTCTGCCACCACAACTCCCAAAGATGGGAAGATAGACGAAAAGGGCATCATGAGCAATGGTGCGGCGGGAGACGCCTCGGCCTCCCCTGTCAAGAAAAGGGAGGAGCTGAGGCAGCAGCGGCACTCCCTGGAAGTCACCTCCACTCCCTACCTGAAGGAGAAGATGCAGGCGGTGGACCCCCAGCTCACGGCCTACGGCCAGGGCGGCACCGCTGCTGCTGCCGTCGCTGCTTCGAACATGGGGACAAACGCCAATGCCAACAGGAACCTGGCCGCCATGCAGCAAGCGGTGAAGGAGGGAATTCCGGTCTCGAGCCCCACCCTCCGCTCCTCCGCCATGGCGCAGAACCTGTTCATGCAGAGGCACCTCATGCAGATACGCGACTCCAGCCTCCCCTACACCATGCGCCTGCTTGTGATGCTGTGGGAAGAGATTAGGAGCTACTGCAGGCAGGCCATCCTGGAACAGGTGATACTGGCGTGCCCCCTTCAGGTGGGGTCGTTGCGCCGCGGAGACCACAAGAGGTCCGAGAGAGACAGGAAGGGAAAAAAGGTTAAGCGGAAGTCCAGCTCTCACCACTCCAGCGGGTTTGGAAGGAGAGGAGATGTGATGACGGCCCCCGCCTGGCCGGCCATCCCCCTCAAGCCCGGAGACGATCCCAGAGCTGCCGCCGCCGCCGTTATGGCCTTGCCAGGGCAGAAGGACGCCTTCTACCAGCTTTGCGACATGTGCGGCCACTTTTTCCAGCACCCCGTCACCTACCACATGAGGCTGGCGCACCCAGGATGTGGCAAGCCCGCCGGCGGAAAGGGCTACAACAGCGGCGGCAACTACTGCGGCGGCTGGGCGGGCAACTGCGGCGACGGCGGCGTGGGCGGATCGAGCTGGTATCTCATCTGCGAGAAGTGCCGGGAGGAGCACCTGAAGAACGCTGTGGCGGCTCCTCCCCCTCCCGCCTCCATGCTCAAGTCGTCTGGCGGCAAAAAGTCTGGGGGAGGGAAGTCTCCCTCCGCCGACATGGACGCAGTCAGCAAGTATGTCAGCGGCAAGATCAACGCCGCCATGGCCTCCGCTTTCCAGTCCAAGTCTCTGCGACGACGCGGCGGTGGAGGCAGCAGCGGCGCTTCCATGATGATCCCCTCTTCCCGCCTAGCTTCCCCCACCGGACAACTCAGCAGCCACCTAATTATGCATAACAACGCCATGTTCCTCCTCGACCTCGCCAGCGCCTCCAACTCCAACCTAGTCCCCCCGTTCGTCAGGCAGAGAAGCGCGCCCGCCGCGGCATCGTCCGCTTTCCCGTCCTCCTCCGCCTCAGCGGCGAGAGGAGGGGGGATCTCCCGTCAGCAGTCCAGTCATTTGTCAGCGGTGTCGGAACTCTCCCACTTTGACCCCAATCCCTTCCCGCTCGTCCCCTTCCAGTGCTTCAGGTCGCTGGGGGTGAGGTCGAGCCACCTCAAGATGATCAATGACGAGCTCGTCCTGGAGGAGGCGCTCAAGCAGCAAGGAACCCGAGGTGGTGAAGAGGAAGGAGGAGGAGGGGTTAAAGAGAGAGTGGTGGCGGAGATCCACGCTCACCAGGATGATCAGGACAACAATAAGATCTCACCTCCGGAACAGTTTCAGACCAGGGATTTGGCCGCCGAGGCTTCCTCTTTGAAAGCAGCTCCGCCTGTCGAGGAAGAGAAATTCGACGGATCAGAAACGGGCAGCGCCTCCTCCTCGCCCCAGAAGAAAGCTTCGGAAGAAGGCTCCCCGTCCAAAAGACCCTTCGGCCGCTCCATCTCCGTGGGAAGTGGCCCCGGTGCTAGAAACCCCTCTTCGGCGTGGAATTCTCATCCCGAGGGAGAATTTTCCGACGCCGCGGGAGACAGGGAGGGCGCCAAAGAAGCGAGGAACAGGAAGAGAAACTCGAGCTACGTCGACAGCAACTCCAAAATTCTTCAGAACGAGGGCGGCGGCGGCGGCGGGGGCGCTTCCAGTCAGGACTTCCTGTCCAAGCCCTCCCCTGCCCTGCAGAAGCTGTTCAGCCCTTCCTCTCACATGATGATGGCGGACATCCTCCAGCGGCCGGTCATGAGCTTCGTCCTCCAGTGGAACGACCTGGAGAGCTTGCAGGTGGCCATGACGGCCGCCCTGAGGAAGGCCGCCTGCAGGACGTTTGCCATGCAGGCCCTGACGTGGCTCCTGAGGAGCGTGAGCCAGCCTGCCTGCCTCCACGACCTCCTGTGGTTCTTCGTGGCGGCCCTGGAGGCAAAAAACGAGCCCGCCACTTCCGAGGGCGGCGGCTCCGGCTTCAGCTTCGGCTCGGGAGCAGAGGGAGGCGGAAGCAAGGACAAGAAGAACAAGAAGAACGCCGAAGCAGCCGCCAATCAGCAGGGGGCAGGAGAAAAGGACGGTGCCTTGCCTGGGAACGAGAGGGCCGCCGCAGCTCCGTCAAAAGAGAAGCAGGAGCTGTGCGAGCATCCAACTTCCGACATCTTCATCGCAGGCGAGGCCATCAACCCGCTCCCCGACACATTCCACGGCCTCCTGCAAACCATCTCCGACCTTATGCTCCTCCTCCCGGTGGGGTCGTCCCTGCAGCAGATCGCCATCCGCTGTTGGGGGATCAAGTTCAAGCCGGCGGACCACCAGTTCCTCCACCAGTCTCACGTCTTCTCCACCATCAGCAGGATCCTCTCCCGCTCGGAAGAGCTTGACAATACCGACGTGGCTGCCGGCGCTGCCGCTCCCACCCAGGCCAGCGCTCCTGCTGCTCTCGATTTCTGCGAGTCCGGCATCTCGGTGGAGAGGACGACGGACGTCACCCAAGGCTCAGACATCAAGGTTTCCAGCCGCCAGGCCATGATAGCCTCTCTCACGGACAACTCCACAGAGACCTTCTGGGAATCGAGCGACGAGGACCGCAACAAGACCAAGTGGGTGTCCGCCACCCTCCCCGGAGGTGCAAACTCACAGCACGTCTTCAGGAGCGTCTGCGTCCACGTCGACAACGGCAGAGACCTGGGCAACAAGGTCTCCTCCGTCACCTTCAAGTCTGGAAGGAACGTGGAAGAGTGCGTGACCGTGAAGCAGGTGGACGTGGAGAGCAGGTTCGCGGGCTGGGTCAGCTGCTTCATGAACTCGCCCGACCACCACGTGGTCAAGATGGAGCTGAAGGGGCCGGACAACACACTGAGGGTGAGGCAGGTCAAGGTCCTGGCCGGTCCCAGGGAGCCTCACGCTCCAGCGCTGCCCTACCAGGCAGAGGACTGCTCCATCCAGCAGGCCAACTGCGAGACTGAGACCCTCCGCGTGTTCAGACTCATCACCGGGCAAGTCTTCGGCAGGCTACTGGAGGAGAGCCACCACGAAAACGAGGAGGTGATGGCTGCGGCAGCTGCTGCGGCTGCTGCCGGGGGCGGCGCCGGAGAGGAGTGGGCACAGGAGAACTACCTGAAGGAGCACATGGTTGGCATCCTCTTCAGCCGCTCCAAGCTCACCCACCTGCAGAAGCAAGTCTGCTCCCACATCGTCCAAGCCATCAAGAAGGAGACCGCCAAGTTCAGAGACGACTGGGAAGTCTCCCTCTGCTCGGGGACACAGGGTGCGGCCGTGGCGGCGGGGGTTGAAATCCCTTCCACCCCGGATACGTACTGCTTCGAGATGCTGTCTCTAGTCCTGGCCCTCAGCGGAAGCACCGTCGGGAGAACCTACCTGGCCCAGCAGTTCGGCCTCGTCCGGGACCTCCTCTCTCTCCTTCACACCGGCTCGGGAAGGATCCAGCGACAGGTCATCTCGCTCCTTCGAAGAGTGTTGCCCAAAGTTCCCCCTCGGACTCTGGGCAGCATCCTTGGAGTGTCTGCTCTGCCGCCGAAGGACTTTGGCATCCTTGCCGCGGCCAGCCGTTCGTCCAGTCTCACCACCTCAGAGCAAGAAAAGTCAGAAGATTCGCAGCCAAACTTGGACGTTCTGCGGCCGGGAATCCTCGACGTATTCCTCAGTTGCATCGCCAAGGCCCTCACGCTCCAGGTCAAGTCGAAGGGAGGCAAAGGAGGCTCGTCCAAGAGCGTCTCCACGGTCTCGCTCGCCTCTAGCATCCACCCGAGAGGCGAGAGCGTGGGAGACTGCTGGTGGCTGCGGGGCTCCATCGGCAAGAAGATGGCCGAGGAGATCGTGGCCCTCCTCAAGGATATGACCGCCGGCAAGCTGAGCGAGGACTGGTCGCATGTGGCCAAGAGCGCCATCGCCGAGAACATCATCAACCTGACGAGGCTGGACGAGAGTCGCCGGGACTCGGCCGAGTGCATGAAGCACCCCGTCATGTGGCTGGCCCTGGCCTCGCTCTGCGTCCTCGACAAGGACCACGTGGAGGGGCTGTCCTCGGGAGAGTGGAACGGGGGAGCGGCGGCGGCTGCCGGCGGAGAGGGAGGAGGAGGGCCGACTCCAAGGCCCACGTGCGAGAACCACGACGACGGCGAGACGGCCGCAATCATCATGTGCGACGTCTGCGGCAACCTGTGCGGCGACTGCGACCGCTTCCTTCACCTCCACCGACGCACCAAGGAGCACCAGAGGCAGGTCTTCAAGGAGGAGGAGGACGCCATCAAGGTGGACCTCCACGAGGGATGCGGCAGGACTAAGCTCTACTGGGTGATGGCCCTGGCGGACTCGCTCACGCTCAAGGCCATGGTGGAGTTCAGGGAGGGAGGCGGGGGCGGGCGGGGATCCGCGGCGGGGATGGCGGGGGCTGGGGGAGGACCGGGAAGGGTGCTGAAGCAGGCCAGCAGTAGCCCTACCACCTGCAGGTTCTGCGGACGCCAGAGCTCTTCCGACGTCCCCGTCATGGACAGCCTGTGCAACGACAGCGAGTGCGCCGAGCACGCCAAGATCGCCTGCGAAAAAGTGTTGCCTTGCGGCCACTTCTGCGGCGGCATCCGCGGCGAGTCCTCCTGCATGCCCTGCCTGCACGGCTGCTCCGGCGCCAGCCTGAAGCAGGACGCCGACGACATGTGCATGATTTGCTTCACCGAGGCGCTCTCTCCCATCCCCTCCGTCCTCCTCTCCTGCGGCCACATCTTCCACTACTCCTGCTGCGCCACCGTCCTGGAGAAGCGCTGGATCGGGCCCCGCATCACCTTCGGCTTCCGCAACTGCCCCATCTGCAAGACGGAGATCCGCCACGAGGCCCTCCGTCACCTGCTCGACCCGATCGACGCCCTGCACGAGGACGTGCGCAAGAAGGCCCTGATGCGCCTCGAGTACGAGGGCCTCAGCCGGTGCGAGGCAGTCTCGGCGCCCGGGGCAAGGTTCCACAACGACCCGGCCGCCTTCGCGCTGGAGAGGTACGCCTACTACGTGTGCGCCCGCTGCGGCAAGGCCTACTACGGCGGGGAGGCGCAGTGCGAGGCGGACGCGGGCGACGGCGCCAGGGCGGATCCAGACGACTACGACCCGGCCGAGCTCGTCTGCGGAGGGTGCAGCGACGTCAGCAGGGCCCAGATGTGCCCCAAGCACGGGACAGACTACCTGGTGAGATAAAATAGTATAATATTGTTGTTGCATCAATTATTTATTTTGTGGGTAGTATAGTACGATGCCTGCAGTTAACAAGTTTCTTTGAATCCCATTTGAACATCGGTATACTTTCTCCTAATTAATTGAGGGACTACTGGCAATGAAAGTAGTCGTACTTCTCTGCGACGAACAGAAAAAACCTCTTACTCTCCTGCTGCTAATTTAGCTTGAAAAACTTCTAGAGAGCACTTCTTTGACGTTACTTTTTGTACACCATGGTGTAATCACATTAAATTTTTTAACCCGTTTTTTTTGCAGGAGTACAAGTGCCGCTACTGCTGCTCCGTGGCCGTCTTCTTCTGCTTCGGCACCACACACTTCTGCAACGCCTGCCACGACGACTTCCAGCGCGTGGCCAACCTGCCCAAGTCTGACCTGCCGCAGTGCCCCGTCGGACCAAAGTGCCAGCAGCTGGAGGGCGAGGAGTGCCCGCTGCACGTCAAGCACCCGCCCACCGGGGAAGAGTTTGCCCTAGGCTGCGGCGTGTGCAGGAACGCGCACACCTTCTGATGATTCCAAAAAGAAAAATGAAAAATGAAAATATGCCTAGTGACAAAGAAAGGCAGATTCTGCTGAATGGATGAAAGAAAGAAAAAGTCGATATATATACGTGTTTCTTATTGTTTCTAATTCTAAATATCTAGACCCTTGTTCAGCTACATTCAGTTAGGTCAAGACGAAATGGGAGAGCAGTTTGGAGAAGAAGAAAAAGCTATGCTGTTGATGTTTACAAGGAGGCAATGCGAAATAATATAATATTCCTACAGCGTTCGTTCTCGCCCAATCGCCCTTCCGTTCGTTTGCGGGTCAGACACGTCCATCTCTGGACGGCGGAATTTCGTAGGAAGCCTCTCCCTCCACTCTACGCATTAGGAAGCTGAGAAAAAAGTAGCCGGCAGCCGGGGGAATGAGGCCAGCGGCGAAATTCTTCCAGGGGAAAGGGAAGGGGGCATAAATCTTTGGTCCCTGGGCGCGGGAGGGGGGGCTCGGAATGGAGGAGGGAGGGGGGATAATTTCATTCGTTGCACGGCGGCGGCGCTGGAGGGAGGAGGAAGAGAATTCTTTCTGCCCGACTCTCCCTCGGCCGACTGCAACAGGCCTCCTCCTCCTCCTACCCTTTTCTTCATTTCCCTGGCGCCTCCAGATCCTGAAGGGGAAAACTTTTTCCAAGACTCCCCTCTTCTCGTGCGATCGTGACTGCCTTTGGGAAACACGGAGGGTGGGGAAGGGGGGGGGGAGAAGAGGGGAATTTAGGTTGGGGAGGGGGACTCAAAAAAAGAGGAAGTGGCCGGTGGGGGGGAGAGAGAAAAATGTCCCATAAATTATCCTGCACGTGCGGCTTGGAAGGGAGGGGAGGCCTTCCCCCCCCCGTACAATCCTCCGCGTTCCAAGAGTGGGAAGTGGGGGAGTGGGACCCTTACCTGGGCGGTGGGAAGGGGAAGTTTTTTGCGGTCCCCGAGGCTGGGCTGGGAAGTGAGCAAAGTGCTTCCTGATGAAGGAAGAGCCCTCAGCCTCAGAGGGAGTGGAGAGAGTAGAGGAAAAGGTCTCTTGCCAGATCGGGAGATTCCAGTCTCCCGCCTGGGTTTCCGTGACATCCCAGACTCTGGGAAAATGTTTGCACATTCGCTTCGCGCACTCACCCCCCCCTTCCTATGGTGCTCTGCCCCATACAGACGTACGGTATTCCTATAAGATCAAGGGTAAGGAATGGCCTTTTCGTGGGAATTGAGATGAGAGTTTAATTTCGCTAGTGCCGCTAGCGGCGGGAACCCCCCCATCTCATTGAGAGACAGAGAGAGAAACCGCTGAAATTGGAGCGAATAATGACTTTTCCCTTTCGCCGGCCTTTTTCTCAAAGCACCCGCCACCAGCAAAAAAAGGAGCACTCTCTGCCCCGCGGGCTTCTCTCACCATTTATTGCTTTGTCGGACTAGTCGAAAAGGGGGCGGGGGGTGGAGCCGAGAAAAGAAGAGAGGCGAAATTTAACAAGGAGAACTTCTCTTCCCAGCACCCACCCCTCCTCCTCCTCCCTCCCTCGCTCTCCCCAATCTCCAAGCCATTTGCGTTCCAGCCAGAGACTGCAATATTTATCTTTCTTTCCCCTCCTTCCCCTCCGCTTCGTTCCGCCCGCCCCTTTCACCATAAAAAGGCTTCTTTTTCCCATGCAAAACTGCTTAATGATTTCAGCCCCTCGCCTCCCTTTCTCCCTCCCTCCTCGGCAGTGTGTTGTGTAGCCTCTTTCGCCTCCCCTCCCCTTTGGGGGAGAAGGAGGGCAAAGCAGTTTACCAAATGAGGGGAAAGAAGGAGAAGGCCAAGAAAACAAGTGGAGAAACGGAATAAATGGCCCTCCGGTCTCCGGGTCGGTGCCCCAGTACGCATCGCCTTGAAATAAGGAAAGGAGTGGCTGGCCCAGCCAGAGAGGGTTTCTCGAGTGTCGAAAGGGCAGTAGTTTCTTTTTTATTCCTTGCCATCCAGTGTTTCAGAGAGAAGTCTTCCTTCTACTCCCTTTCCTCCCCATATACACATACGTACACAGAGTGTATATAACTTGCTCTATCTACATGCATGAGATGCCGCATCTCCCTAGCTTCTTCTAACAGAGAGGACGCGGCCCCGAGATTGCAATTTCCTTTCCTCCCTCCCTCCGGTCCACCTCATGTCCCCGGGACTATAGGAGAAAGCGGAGAAGGAAGTAAAGTAGCCTTACTATTACTGTATGGGAGTTCCACTGTAGTTCGGGACCCGCGCCGCCTCTTTAGTTCCTTCTTCAGGGTTCTACGTAATTCGAGGGAGGTACAGATGCCGCCAATTAAGTAGATCGGAGCCCGCGGTCCCCCCCTGAATGAGATCGAAGCCGAGAAAAAGGGGAGAGCCGGCTTTTCGTCGTGGGTTTTGCTTGTGGGAGGACGGAGGGAGGAGAAGGGTATGGTAGCTCAGCGCCTTCTCCGCCGCTCCTTTCGAGGTGGAGCGCCCAAAAAGAAAAGGAGGAGGAGAGGAGGGGGCGGAGGAGACCGGCGGGAGGAAGAGGAGAGGGACCGATAGTCAGTCGTGACGAGAAAGTCCTTACGGAGGACGTGCTCCCAAAAAGTCTTCTTGCAAAAAAAGGGAGAAAGAGGCTTGTCGTGAATTTTGTTACGAGGCATTCAAGCAAAAGAAAAAACGTGAAAAGAGGGTGGCTTTAAAAATAAAAAAAACTTGTGTTTTCATACTCCAGTTCATGACAGCTCTTCTGCGAAATACGACACTTAACGGTAAGAACTCAGGGATATCCCACTTTTTTCCGCGACGGTGACGTGATTTTTCC
>JAAUYB010036465.1_pt1 | contig 12380 bp, 6 predicted proteins | sample 7278071 | NCBI WGS metagenome assembly JAAUYB01 (sample SAMN14350121, study PRJNA611818) | marine sediment metagenome | isolation source: surface marine sediment (1.8m) | place: French Polynesia: Moorea | collected 2018-08
ATTGGAGTTAGGAACTAGCTCTACTGCCAATGGAGGGAGTGTAAGACGGTTAGGAGGGAAGATTTCTTGCCTCTTAGACGCAACTCCCAATGAGATTGGAAGCCCCAACTAAGCTCCGCTATAGTTGGGGTAGTTCACAATAGCTCTCTTCCATCACTGTAGCAAGAAGAGAGCTATTTACATCACATTTATATAACACACACACCGCCCCATGAAGAGCTAATTATTGTGGAGTAAGAAGTCTGCTAAAAAGGTTGCAGCTAAGATTAAAGAAAGTGAAATAAGTTCCATGGGGTTTCTCCTGCTCAAATTAAACGAAAGACATTTATCATTTTTTTGTGTTGGCTACTGTTGCCTCACTCATACACTTTACTATACGCAAATTCTCGTCTCCGTACTTCCCCCAGGTAGCTCACCCATTTGGGTTAATTGTTTTATGGGGTTTTAGTAATTTATTCTGGGTCAAAAAATCGGCTCTCCCGTACCTGTGGTGATAAGAAAAGCTTATATAAAAAGACAAGCTAGTAGTTTTTCTCTCATTAATTCAAAATTTTCTGGGGTAATAGGAGGCTCCTGAGATTTGCGATACATTTGTTCTAAATAAAGAGGTGCAAGGGTTGGCTACGAGTTTTAGCGGGTTTCAGACACTTATCGTGATCTTTTTTCCCCATTGAGTACCCCTATAACCTTTATCGTATCAGGCTTTTGTCCTTATTCAGCCAACCCTAATTATTAATTATTTGATGAATTTCTTGGGGGTATTTCTCGTCCTTGATAAAATTGTTTTTCTAACTTGCTTAACCAGAACCAGCTTATAACACCCAAGGGAACAGTTACACTTAAAAAGATCATACCCCAGAGAGAAGGATGATCAAAAATAAATAATAATATAATTATCAAAGACCAGATAATTGAGGTGGCGATCGCTACTCCTATTTTTGTTATTTGTAAGTTCTTTAATGCAGTACGACAACTACTACAATGTTTTGTGTGAGAATGGTAACGGTCTAGTAAAGTTTCTGGGGAAAGCAAAGGTTCTAGAGATTTTCCTGGAAACAATTGAGCATTATATTGATTTACCCAAGAACGCAATTGAAAGACAAATAAATCTGCTTTTGTCGGCAAATAAAAGGCTTTTACAAAGTTACTACTGCCACCTTTTTTTTCTAAATATCTTTCCTGATGATGCAAGAATATTTGATCATCTTCTAACACCCCATTTTGTCCTAAATGGGAATACCAGCGAGGCGTTAACTTAATAAAGGTTTTGGGTATGGGAGAAGAAAATTTAAAGGGAAAACGAGCAAATAATCGACATTTACCTTTACTGATCGGGGTTGCATAAACTACGGTTAAAGTTCTACCAAATTGTTTAGAAGTGAGATCATGCCACATCATTCCAGGAGCAATAAAAGTGGTTGTTTGTCTTCCCAAAGTCCCTTTTCTTGGTCCTTCTTCCCAGACTCCTTTAAACCCCCATTTCCCTGATTCTACTACTTCTAATTCCACGGGGGAAACATTAGCACGGTTGCCCACACTTTTATGATGAGTGTAAGGAATATGACTGGAATCTAACACATTTTCCATTAAGGTTAAAGCATCATAAGGTAAGTCTCGAAACGTATTCAGACAAACCCATTCATCGGAGGTTTCTTCTAAAACATCTACTAAAGGAATGGGCGTTTTATCCGCATTTTCTGCCTTTCCTCCATAGACAAATAATAATCCTTGAGCTACCTTTGTCGGTAAAGTTTTAACTGATGCTCTGGGAGATTTTTCTGCCTTTCCTCCTGGGTTTTGTTGGGGTATAATTTCACAGTTTCCCTGTCCTGAAAATGCCCACCCATGATAAGGACATTCTAAACATCCTGACTCATTAATTCTCCCCTCGGAAAGTGGTGCTAAACGATGAGGACATTGATCTTCAAAAACACGCCATTGACTGTTTTTTTTGTCCCACCAAATTACAATATTTCTCTCTAATAAGGTAAAGGATGTTGGTTTATTTTTGTCTAAATCTTCGATATAATGAACAGGATACCAAACTTCTTGCCAATCAAAAAATTCTGGATCATTTCCTCCTGCAGTTAATGGGGTTTCTATGGAGGATAGAATTTGATTCATAGTCATAAGAATAAGCAATAAGCAAACGAAAGTTATCTATAGTGTTTATAGTCAAAATAGGAACAGTAACACAATCTTCTACACTGTCACAGGTAAGATCCTTGTATTACACTATTCACTATATATTGTAATGAAATGTAACAAGTTTTGAGAAAATCATGAATGTAATAACCAGGCGAGACGCAGCAAAAACCGCTTTAAGAGAAGCTTTGAAGACTTATGATGGAGACGTTAAACAAGAAGCGGTGAAGGCAAAAATTGAGCAACTGTGTCAACTTAATCCTATTGTTGCCTCTACCCACAGCGATCGCTTAGAATCACAAGAGTGGTTGCTGATCAGTGCGCCTTCTTTTCCGCAAGGAGAAAAACTTTCCAATGGCAAGTATGCTTATACATTGGGTAGGTTAGCTTTCAATATGTTTGAACCAACCAACCTCAAGTTAGTCATTGACTGTGTTAGACAACCTGTGGTGATGTTAGGGGAAGGAGAAAAAAGGAGTCATGATATTATTGTCGAGTTTACTGTCATTGACCACACATTTCCTCAAATAAAGGGAGTTGTGCGTAATTTGGGCATCTGTTATCCGGCCGATGATGATACCCTACAAGTGGAGTTTACTGGGGGAACTTTAACTCCGCAACTGGGTCAAAACTTAACAGTATGGAAAAAGGTATTTGACCAGGGAAAACCTGCTAACAAAGGGCTTAAAGACTGGTTTATGTCTTTGTTTCTTAAGGTGATGTTTGGGTTAGTTTCACCAGAAGGTATGAATAAGGAAACGGGAGAGGTTTCCTTTAAGATGGAACGTTCCCCAAAAGGAAAATTAAGTATCCTTTATTTAGATGACGAAATGCGGATCACAAAGGGAGAAAAAGGCACTATTTTAGTCTGTGAACGACAAATTTAATCCTAAATCATAATCAGGAAATTTGTGTTAAGTTGGTCAGTGGATTGACTTAACCTGTGGTGTAAGGAATTATGACGAATACCCCTCCTAACCCACCCCCAGAACCCTCTGAGGGTAGTGCATCAGTATTTAGAAAATTAGTTAACTTTCTGAGGAAACCCTCGACATTAGTGGTGGGTGGGGTTTTGGTGTCTTTAGGGGTTGCAACCTATGGGGGAGTTAATTATTTTGTCTATAAAAAGCTGTCTCCTCTCCTCTCAACGGAGTTAAGTAAGCTATTAGGAAGAGAGGTAAGAGTTGGGGAAGTTGAAAGTTTTTCTTTAAATCATATTCGTATTGGCCAGTCTTCTATTCCTACTACAGAAACTGATGTAGATAGAGCTGATATTGATGGTTTGATGGTGCAAATTAATCCCTTACCGATGTTGATAGGGAAAGCTTTTACTGTTGATGTTACTATTGATAATCCTAATTTGTATATTGAGCAAGATCAGTCAGGAAAATGGGTAGTCTTGCCAGAGGTTGACTGGGAAGAAGAATTAAATTTACCCATTGATATTAAGGCTAATTTTCGCTTAAATAATGGGAATATTTCTGTGCTTCCTTATGGTTTTAAGGAGCAGGTCAAAATTGTAGCAGGTGGGAAAGCCGGATATCTCTATAAATCTAATGATAATCAACAAGTCAGCTATGATTTAGATGTTGACTTATTGAGTAGTGCAGTCAATGTTAAGGGAGAAACCAATATAAAATCTTGGCAAACCCAGGCAGAATTGATGATAAATCAATTATCCTTACCTGAGTTAGTTGCTTTAGTTCCTAATTTACCCCTAACTTTGAATAGTGGAATAGTTGATAGTAATTTGAAGATTGATTTACCCTCTTTAGAAGCAATAGAAGGAACAGAAGGAGTGGGAAGTTTTGAGGTTTCTAATATTGAAGCAGGAGTCAAAGCTTTGCCGGTTCCTATTCAGCTTAATTTAGGATTAGATTTTGTTGGTCAAACCGTTAAGTTTAAGGATACTAAAATTAGTTTAGGAGATGTTGTTACAGAAATAGAAGGTTCAGTAAACTGGCAAGAAGGGTATGATATTGATGTTAATCTTAATCCCTTTATTCTTAAAAGCTTGTCAAAGATTTTACCTGTTAATTTACCTGTTAACTTAGATGGGGAGATAGAAGGGAAAATACGCTTAACTGGAGAAATCAAAAGTCCTCTTTTAACTGGAACAATTAACAATAGTAAACCATTATTAATTGAAAAGACAGCTATTCGAGATTTTAAGACTGTCTTTCAAGCAAACTTAAATGAAATTAACCTTAAACAGTTTCAGGTTAAACAAACAGTAGGCGGTGAGATTACAGCTACGGGTAAAGTTGATATAGGGATTTTAAGATCCCTAGAAGAGAAGAAAGCAATAGATTGGCAAAAAATGCCTGTTGACTTACAATTTAAAGCCAATATACCAGGAGAAAAAATAGTCAATCCATATTATACTTCTCCTCAAAATGTTAGTCTTGGGATTATAAATGCTCAAGGTAAATTTAGTGGCACTCTTGGGAAACCTAAAGGAAAAATAGAATGGTCTGCCCCAGGTATAATAAACGTTTCAGGACAAAATATTTCAGGAAGAGGAGCTATACTTTTAGAAAGAGAGAATATATTAGTAGAGGATACAGTCTTAACCTCTAATGAAGGTAATATTACCCTAAAAGGAATAGCAAATATAAAAAGTAAACAATGGCAAAGCTTAATCACGGTTAACCGTTTTTCTCTCAACCCCTTTGTGCAATTTGCTTGTTCTTTAGTTACTTGTCCTCAACAAGTCTTAAGCCAAGCTATTACCCTGAATAGTGGCAATATTAACATTGCCGGAAAACTCGATAATTTTGCCATCGAAACTATTAATAGTCAAGGAAACCTTAATCTCACTGTAGGACAAGGTGCGATCGCCGTTGATAGCAAACTTTCCCAAGGAAACATAACAGCAACTGCGGTGGTTTCAGGTTTACCCCTCGACCCCTACCTTCCTAATATAGCTGTCCCCGTACAACTTAGTAGAAGCAATGTTAACCTCTCTGGTTCCCTCCTAGACATCTTCCAAGAGGGAAAATTGAACATTAACCGTCTCAACGTCAACGGTAATGTACAGTTAACTGTAGCCAGAAGCCCTATTAATGCCAATATAGAAGTAGGCAATGGCATCTTAACCACTGTAGCTGAAGTGGGTTCTATTGCTCTTAATCCCCTCATTCCCAATTTACCTGTAGAATCAAGTTTAATTAGCAGTGATGTCATTGTCACCGGAAACCTCAACTCCCTGCTATCATCTTTAGGCAATACCCCAGATATTAGTAGCTTTCGGGGCCAGGCTCAGGTACAATTAACCGTAGATGGCAGTCCCATTAACGTTATCGGTAACTTAGGCAGTGGTCGAGTTAGAGGGGTAGTAGACCTTTCCACCATATCCCTAGATAATCTTATTCCCAATTTGCCCATTACCGCTCAATTAGTGGGGGGACAAGCAACAGTTTCCAGTCAAGTTCTACCCCTATTATCCACAAAACCAGACCTTAGTAGCGCGCAAGCAACCGTTAACCTGCAACTGGCAACCGCCGAAGGAACCATTGACACCCTAACCCGCTTAGAAAATAATCAATGGAATACCAAGGTTACTGCATCCAATCTTAATCCTGGGCTGATTCTCAGCCAAATCGTCCCTGATGCGCCGCCAATCGATATAAATGACTTAAATGCCCAAATAACCCTTTCTGGGAGCCTAGTCAGCCTTTTCGACGAGGGGGGCATTCTACCTATCAATGCTAATAATATCACAGTTCAGGCCGATGGACAAGATTTAAAAGCTAGAGGTAAGATTCTTATTTCCAAGCCACTAACTGCTCCTGACGCAACAGTTAACCTGTCTGTGGAAGCAAACTCTACCCTTGATAATTTACCCCTCACCCAACTCATTTCCCTAATTCCCCTTGACCAGCAATTCCTCCCTGAAGAGCTACAACTCAAAGGAATTGGGGAGTTTCAAGGAACCCTACTGGGGAAAAATCTACTTACAGCCCCCACAACCCCAGGCAATATTAAACTGACAGGAGACTTAACCCTACGCAACCTTGTCTTTAATGATCGCACCTTTGAACCTCTATTAACAGGGAAAGTCAATGCCACCCTTGGCCAAACCATTGCCCTAGACTTAAGGGGAGATGAGGATGTTATTGCTGCTTCCTTGCAACCTTGCACCCGTCAAGACTGTATTCTCCCCTATCTTCCCACCACCTTTGAACTGCGTCAACAAACCGGGGAACAACCCCCCATTGCTGTAACCGGGGAACTCAAAGGAGAGGAATTAGTAGCCAAAATTGCACAATTTCCCTTAGATATCTTAAAAATAGCTCCAGGACAAGACTATAGTATTCCTGGGTTTGTCTCAGGTAAAGTAGAGACAGAAATAGTCATTAACCCCTTTACCCTAGAAGGGAGAGGTAAGTTAACCATAGACAAACCCAGTATTGGCTTTATTGAAGCCACAAAATTCACTGCTGATGTTATTTACCAGGACAATATTGCCCGTTTACAAAGTGCCACCCTCGCTTTAGGTCAAAGTTTATATGCGGTGCAAGGATCATTAAATTTGCGCTCAGGGGAAGTAAATGGTAGATTAAACATAGAAGAAGGTCGAGTACAGGACTTATTTATTGCCCTGAAACTGTCCAATGTGGAACGGTTGCTCGATTTATTACAGATTAAACCCATTGACTATCAAGACGCAGCAGCTATCCCTCCCCAGTCCGTAGGAGACCCTAACGCAAATATCGCTGAACAAGTTAACTTACTGGCGGTTATTGACCAAAAAATTCGAGAATTAGCCGATGAACGAGAAAAAGGAGGCATTCCCACCGAACTCGATATCCAGGGTCATTTTAACACCGATATTGTCCTAGGGGGTACTATTTATAATCCTAATATTAATGTCTCTTTAGCAGGAAAAAACTGGGAATGGCACCCCCAAGAATCTTATCCTGATATCATAGAGCCTTTGGGGTTAGTAATTCGAGATCAGCAATTTATTCCCATCAATGAAATAACCGTTAATGCTAATTTAACGGATCAAGTTTTAACCATTAACCCTGCTACCATTGAAATAAAAAGAACTCGCCTCACTTTAGATGGGAAGTTTTAGTTACAAGAAATTGCTGCTAAATGGCAAATTAACTATTTATCCATTGATACTATTAATAACTTTGTCAAGATTCCTGTGGATGCAACAGGGGCATTAAATGCGTCAGGAACTATCAGTGGGAGTCCTTTTTCTCCCCAACTCCAGGGACAATTTGATTTTGTCGATGCAACCTTTCAAGGAAGATCCTTAAATGCCACAGTTGGGGGACAATTTAATTATGAAGATGCCAAGTTTCAACTCTTAACCAATGACACTTCTATTGTGTTTGCCTCGGTTAATATTCTCTTTCCGCCCAATAATGAGAATGATCCCTTTGATGTTAACATTAGATTAGATACAGAAGCTCTTAAATTAGTAAGTATTCTAACAGGTGAACAAGTCTTTTTAACTGATGGCCAAGGAGAAATTAACGCCCAAGCAACGGGAAAATTAGATATATCTGAAGGGTTATTAATATCTGACTTCAAAGCCGGAGCAAATATCACCTTAAATGAAACCGTTTTCCAAAGTGCAGCCTTACCCCAACCTCTGACCGTTAGTGGACAAGTTGCCATTAATGAGCAAGGAATTAATGTAGAACAAATACAAGGAAACTTTGCTGATAGTACCATAAATATTGCTGGAATTTTACCTTTATTTCAGCCACAAAACGGGTTAGAAAATCCTCTAACTCTTGCCATTGATAAAGGAGAAATTAACCTAGAAGGATTATATAGAGGTTTAGTTGATGGTAAAATAATTGTCACAGGTGCTGCTATTCAACCCCTTGTGGGAGGACAAGTAAAATTAGCCAATGGCCAGGTATTTATCCCCACCCAGATAGAAAGTCAGGAAGAAACTGTCGCCCAGATTAATAGATGGGTAATTCCAAGAAAAAGACGAGTTGCTACTAGCAACCAACCCCTTCTTTTCATTCCAAAATTACAAGATTTTCAGGTGAGTTTAGATAATTTATTTATTGAATTTCTACCCATATTTAGATTTGATTTTGGAGGGAATGTGGTTGTAAATGGTTCTTTAGGTGATTTAACGGCATTACGCCCAGAGGGGCAAATAATGCTTAATAGAGGACTGATTAACTTTTTAGAAACTCGCTTTTTTCTTGAACGGCGTAAGGAAAATAAAATAGTTTTTGCAGAGGATAAGGGATTATTAAATCCTACTTTGGATTTAGCACTAAGAACTATTGTGTCAGAAGTTTCTAATCGAGCTAAACAATTTCGGAGTGCAGAAACAACCGAAATTCCTGATGATAGTCTCAGTAAAGTCCAACGGGTTGATATTAGCTTAGCTCTTAATGGCCCTCTTTCCCAGCTAGTTCCCAACTTAGGACAAGAGGGGATTCAAGTTTGTCAAATTCAAGATCCTCTCAAACCAATTACTAATACAACCCGCTTATCCCAAGAAGACTTAGATAAAGTTAGTAGCTGTTTACAAACTCTCGCAGCGCAAGGAAATAGCGATGAACAATTATTGAGTAATCCTGTGCTCAACTTGAGCAGTAGTCCTCCTCGCTCTCAAGGGGAAATTGTCCGTTTACTAGCCGAACAAGTTTTAGTATTAGCAGAAGCATTACAAGGAAAAAGTTCCGAACAATTAATTCAATTTGGGATTGTGCAATTAGCCTTCCCTATGGTATTCCAAACCCTAGTATATGACTTAGAAACATCCGTTAGTGAAACCATAGATAGCACTGATTTTCGGATTGTTCCCTTCTTAGAAGCCATCTATCAAGTAGAAGATAAAGGCCATGTTCGTTTATCCTATGACTATGCGTTTAATGAATTTCGTGTCAGGTATGAAAAACGATTTTAAGCTCCCATCATACTGATATCTTGCATCATGATTTAAAAATCACAAAACCCCGATTTTTAAAGACTGAAACTATTTGGTCAAAAATCGGGGTTTTCAAACTAGGTGCAAAAGATCTCAGTCATAGACGACGGAAGCCATCAATACTTAATCCCTAAGTACGATTAAAAGAAACAATCCAAGTACCAATATAGACTCTGAGGGGAATTTGTCCCGATGTCAGTACATCACAGATGAAATAGTAAGTGCCAGAACTAGGATTTTTGAGGTTAGAAAACACAATTTCTACTTTATTTCCTGCTTCAATGGATTCTTGTAGATCAATTTCTATAACACGACTTTCCTTATCCCAATAAACCTCTCTAATTGGGACAGAGTCACCCTCAACCCGCACGTCCACGGAATTAGTGTTAAATTTGCCATCAAAGTCAGGATCTTTGAGATAGGAGACAAAGAATTTGCTCACCCCTTGGTTCAATTTTTTCTTGGGAACCCTCAGTCTCATCCGTTCCCCCAGAAATTTGGGTCGTCCATCAAAGTCTAGTTTATAATCTAGGATGTCACTGCGATTTTCCACACCACTAAAAATCACTAATCCAGGATTACCATTAGCTAGAGATAGGGTTTGGACTCCTGTTAATAAACACCCAGATAGGGCTAAACTAGCCATGAGGCGTTTTGATAGACCTGTCACTATGGTTTTTACCTTACTCATAATTAACTCTGTTTTAGAATCACTTGTTTTCAATACAGAGCGATAATTTTTCACTCCTGGTGTAAGGATAACAAAAGAGTGACTATGATGGTTATTATTTATCAGCCAGTTTCTCTGGTGTCAAGAATTTATAAATTTTCCTAAAGCAGTAACTCAAGATACCTTGCGATCTCATGATAAAGCCAGCTACTATGAAGGTAGAGTATGTTCTGTCGAGAAACTTGTTAGTATCTATATATTAACTGAGTTTATAGGTGGGGTTTGCAAGTTTCTTGGGAGGTTTTGGTATGAACACTCAAGAACCCTTGATTATTATTTCCATAGATTCTTTACATCCTAATTACAGTGATCTCAATTATAACGCTACAAATTGGGGAGGTCCTGGAGATTATTTGATGCCAAATGTACGAGAGTTTAGAGACGAATCAGCTTATTGGCCTAATGCAATGAGTTGGTTGCCATCAGTAACTGATCCCAATTATTTAAATGCTCTTGCTGGTACTCATAGTGGACAAACAGGAATCACAAGCGTAATCAGACAAGTAACTGATGTCTCATCCGATGGACTTGTATACTCTCTCGTTAATGTAGATTTAGCTAAATACCCAAATGGTGAACCTGTAGAAACTATTTTTCACTTATTTGACGAGCAAAAAGATATAGCTTTTATTTCAAATAAATCATGGGTTAGCCCAGCTTATGGTACGGTAGTTGATCTAGTAAGTACTGAACAACAACCAAAATATGTTGTTCCACCTGATACATATAACTTTTATGATCCTCCAACAGATATTGATGGCTCGACCGATTTAGAATCTTTGAAACAGAGAATACTAGCAAATCGTTTTTTGAACACACATGTTAGTGATCATTGGGTTGTAGAAGAAACCCTTGAAGTTCTACAACAAGATCAACCAGATGTTGTCTTTGTTCTCATGGGTTCGTTAGATGCCGCTCAGCATTATCTTGGTGCTATTGATATTAATGATTTAGGTCAGCCTGAATCTTGGGAGTATAATCGTTTTGGAGAATTAGTTAGTCGTCGTAATTATCGAGTTTATAAAGAACCTGTACTTGATGCAATCCGAGATGTTGATCAAGCTTTTGGTGATTTAATAACAGGTATAAATCAGATTGATTATTATGACAATGCCAATATTATTTTGCTCAGTGATCATAATATGGAGACTTTTTTCGCTAATCAGCAAGAAAGTCTTAATATTACGACTATTTTAGAAGATAATGGTTTAAATTTAACAGAAAACTCAATTTATATCAGTGGAGGTCTTTTGTCTTCTGTCGCTCAACTTTTTTGGGAAGACGATAACGATCCTACAATTCAACAAGCTGAAGATATTCTTGAGACATATAAGGTTATTAATCCACAGACTGGAATATTAGAAACTCCTTGGTATGTCATCAACCAAGAAGAGATGATTTTAGGGTCTTCTGAAGATAGTCTTCCTCCTTTGGCACTTTATAATCAATATTTTGATTATAATTTGGCCTGGCCTGATTTAATCGTATTAGCTAAAAATGGCTGGCCAATAGGAGCCAGAGAAGAAGTTGTCAATTCAAGGTTCGATTTCCTTGCTAGTCATGGATCTTTTAATACTCAAGAAATCATGTTAGCTGTTCAAGGATTAGGTTTACCAATAGGAACTTATGATGAAGAGGCTTTTATTTCTGATATAGGAGTAAGTATAATGGATTATTACAACTTGAATCCATCTTATCCTGATTTAGTTGGACGAAATTTAAAAAATTTAACTAAAGCAAGTGAGGAAAATAGTCCCGATATTCTGATCGGTGTTGACCCTAATTCAACCAATTCTGGAGTGGAAGAGATAGACACTCTGACTAGGGGAGGTGTTCCTAATTACTTCCTATTAGGAGATGCTACTAAGGTTTACTACAATGATAGTGACCCTAATACAATCGGTAATAGTGATTACGCCCTAACTACTGATTTTATGACTCAGGATGTCATCGAACTCAAAGGAACTGTTGCTGACTATGTATTGGCTGAGAACTATACCCTAGGTAGCATGACGGATACAGCCATTTTCTTCGATGATTCTGTGGATGAATTGATTGGTTTTGTTCAAGAAGTGGTTGGTCTTAATCTTAACGGTAACGATTTCGGTTTCGTTTCTTAGTCGGCATTATACTACGCTTACAGTATTTCTGGGATTCCTTCCCAAGTTTCTATGGGATCAGTTGATTTTACTCTGTGCATTGCTGCATGAGAAAAACGTTGAAATACCGCTTCTGCTTGGGGGGTAAAATCAATAATATCAGGAACCACAACAGGAGAAATACAGTCTTCCAACAAATAGACTTTCTGGGCTAAGTTTGGGTCTTTATTCTGGATTTCTGTCAATAAATTATGAAAAAATAAGGCTTCTTCAACGGATGAAACCAAAGCATGACCAATTCCTCCTAACATTGAATGATAAGGCCAGATAGTTAGGGGATATTTGCCATCTTCTGTTAGTTTTTTAACGTAATGTAGAGCATGATTTTCTAAGTCTATAGGGGAAATCTTTAAATTATGAGCAATTTTAGGATTGACTTTCCAGATACCTTGTTTCACATCTTCATAGGAAATCATAGTAATAGCAG
>JAAUYB010038589.1_pt1 | contig 12375 bp, 7 predicted proteins | sample 7278071 | NCBI WGS metagenome assembly JAAUYB01 (sample SAMN14350121, study PRJNA611818) | marine sediment metagenome | isolation source: surface marine sediment (1.8m) | place: French Polynesia: Moorea | collected 2018-08
GATGACATCGTCCACGGTCACGATCCCCACCAGGCGATTGGTCTCGTCCACCACCGGAACGGCCAGGATGTCATAGCGGGCCACGAGCTTGGCGACTTCCTCCTGGTCGATGTCCGTCCCCACGGTAAAGACATCCGTGGTCATGAATTGCTTCAGGGGCCTTTCGGCCGGCACCACCACCAGCTGACGCAGAGAACTGACCCCCACCAGTTTGCCGTATTCATCCACGACATACAGGTAGAAGGGCATCTCGACGTCATGGTACTCGGTTTGAATCTGTTCGATGGCCTCCTTGGCGGTGGCGTCCTGCGGAAAGGCCATGAAATCCGTGACCATGATGCCACCGGCGGTATCATCGTCGTATTTGAGAAGGCCTTCGATTTCTTCCGAGCCTTCCCGTTTCATTTTCTCCAGGATCGCGTCTGATTTTTCTTCCGGCAGACGCCCGATCAAATCGGCCACGTCATCGCTGGCCATGAGTTCCAGGACCTTGACGATATCGTCCAAATCGATGCGCTCGATCAGCGGCAGAAAGGTGTCTTCATCCAGTTCGCTGAACAAATCACCTTTTTTTTCGGTATCGTCGATCAGGCTGTAGAGCTTCAACTGGTTGCCCAGGGAAAGGGAGGGGATTACCGTCGCCAGATCCGCAGCATGGGTCTTGGAGATGATGTTACGCAAATTCGTCGTGGCCCCGCGTCGCAGGAGACGTTTAACGCTTTCGACCAGTATTCTATTGCTGCCGTTTAGCATGGCACCCGTGCCAGTTGGTTGTTGTCTTCCTGCCGACCGTCGCCGCGAGCCCTCGGGTTGCCGAACCTAAAGCCGGGGGCCGACCCGATCGTTGCCGCCGCGTATAGCAGGCTGTTGAAAAAAGATTGCGCTTGGCCATGCGGTGTTAAACTCCGCCGCCCAATGCTCATCTAGGCCACATAAACGGCGCGTTTTCGTTGGATTTGACCTTGTCTGGCCGGCTGCGCATAGCGTTTTTCAACACCCTGTTAGGGCAATTGGATATTCACGACCTGGCCGCTTTTCCCGGATACCTCCACCGGGGATCCGTTGAGCTGCAGTTCAACCCCGCCGGCATTGCCGATGAGAAGATTGAAGTGGTTGCGGGCTTCAATCTGTTTGGAATCACCCGATTTTAGCATTATTTCTTCAGGCTTCTGATCGTCAATGATGACCTTGAGCCAGGTATCTTCGATCGCCTTGATATCCAGCTGGAACTGCTTGGGGATGCTGGGTTGCGGCGGGCTTGCGGGCTCCACCGCGGCCACGCGGGGCGCAGCCGGAGCCGCGGGCGTTGCGGCCTTGGGGGCCGCGGGGGCTTCGGCGGCCGGGGTCGGGGCTGGCTCGGCCTTGGGGGACGAAGACGCGTCGGCCTCCGGGGTCGGGGAGGCCTCTTGCGGCAGTGCTTCAACGGTGGCGTCTTCGCCATGGGGCGCACTCAGCCGCGAGTAGCCGTAGAGGGTCAGCCCGGCCATCAGCAGCACGGCCCCGACAGCGGTCAGCATGACCAGCCAGAAACGTTTGGGTTGCGGTGATCGCGCGGAGGGACCGACACGGCCCACGTTGCGCATCGCCCGACTGGAGTGGTAGCGTTCCAGGGCTTCCTCGGCGTCGGCCCCCACCGCCGCCGCATAGGTTCGGATGAAACCCTTGATGAAGACCTCATCCGGCAGGTGGTCGTGCTCCTCGGCCTCAAGTCGTTTCAAGACTTCAACGCGAATCCGGGTTTCCGCCGCGAGGGCCTCGATCGATATCTTTTTTTCGATGCGCGCTGATTGCAGAAAAAGACCAAAAGAGGTCAACTGAGGATCGTGCGTCATGACCCCTCCACGGTTTGCGGGCGCAGGAAGACGCATACGCCAAGGTCGGTCCGCGGGCAATCGATTATGTTACGGATCGGCCGCCGCGCGTCCAACTCCCGGATGACCCGCAGAGCAACGAGGTTAGCGAATGATTTTAATATGCGATCGTTCACGAAGCTCGGAAAGCCAATTCTTGAATTTACGGTTGACGATCTGATCATACAATTGGCCTTCGATTTCTGGCTTCGCTTCCTTCAGGCTTTTTCCGGCAGCGATTTTCAGATCATCGATGTAGAAAATCTGCAAACCGCGATCGGTCTTCAAAATCGGGGAATAGTCACCGGTCTTGAGGCCCTGCAGGGCGTCGCGGATCTGAGCGGCCAGATCTTCGATCTTGAATTCGCCCAGAAGACCGCCGTCTTGGGCCATGGGCCCGTCGGAATATTCCTGCGCCAGTGCGGCAAAATCTTCGCCGGCATCGAGTTTGGCCTGAATCATCTCCATTTTCTGCCGGGCTTGTGCTTCTCCGGACGAGGGACTGACCACAATTTGGCGCAGCCGATAGAGTTTCTGCCCCCCATAGTCCGACGGGTTTTGTTCATAGACCGCCCGAATATCTTCATCGGTAATGACGATCTTGGATTTAACCTGTCGGTTGACCAGCCGCGATCTTAAGATCTGGTTTTTGATCTGCTGGCGATAATCATCGATGGTCATATCTTCCTTGCCCAGGCTGTCACGCAATTGCTGATCGGTCATCAGGGATCGTTTCTTGATGCCCTCCATGGCGTTGTCGATCGCCTCTTCACTGACACTGATATTGTAGCGGCGGACCTCCTGATCGGTAAGCTTGTGGTCAATGAGCTGATTGAGCATTTTTTCACGCACGTCGTAGAGCATCTGGCGTTCTTCCGACAGGGGGCGCCCCATGGCGCGCACGCGCCGCAGATAGGGCGCGGCCGCCTGATTCAATTCGTAGAGCGTAATGATATCCTCATTGACTTCCGCGACAATGCGATTGACCAAGGCGCGGTCCTGAGCCCGCGCGCGGGAGGTGTCGCCCGGCAGCACCAGATTCACCGCCACGGTCAGCACCGCCCCGTAGCAGAGCGCCCCTATCACCCGGCCTGATTTTTTCGGTTGCATGGCATCTGCTCCCTGGATTGCCATCCATTAACGGCGCGGCGGCATCTTCACGGCCCTATCGCCAGTTTGTCGTTCACCCGCCGTCAAGTCGGCATCAGGGCTGGTTGCGGGCATCGCGGGCGGAAGCCTTGGTCGTGCCGGTCGCCGCCGGCATAATTTCATTTAAAACGGTCTGGTTGATTTCAACCGGATAGCGCTGCTTCAAATCGGCCATCCACTCGGCGTAGGCCTTCTCGGTTTTCGATCGGCGCAGTTGATCGACGATGGTCTTGTCCGAGGGCGTTTCACTCTCCGCGGCTTCCGGCGCAACCTCGGTTGCCTGGGCATCATGGTTGAGGCGGGCCATGAAGGCCGCCATGTCTTCCTCGCTGATGCGGATATGGTCTTCCAGTTCCTGCCGGATCACGCGGTCGATGATCAAGCGGGTTCGCAGAGATGCCTTCCACTCATCCAGGGTGATGGCATTTTCCAGCAGCAACTGCTCGAAAACATCGTCCGGATAGTCACGCCGGATTTCTTCCAGAGCGCGCTCTAGTTCGCGATCCGTCACCTCGATGCCGATGGCACGGGCATGCTCCAGCAGCACGAGCTGATCAGCCATTTGCTGGACGAAACGGATTTGCGTCTCCCGGTCGGCCTCCCCGTTTTCCTCCGCGGAAATCCCGGTGGCCGTACGGTAGATATTCAGATCCCGCTTGTATTCATCGACCGTGACAACCCGGTCGCCGATCCGCATCAAGACCGACCGGTTGGATGTGTTCTCTGCCGGGCAGCCCGGCAATAGGGCGCACCACCCCAACAGCAGAACGCCAACGATCCACAGCCGCATTCGTGATACCCGATAATCGTGTTTGCCTATCTTCATGGACGCCTGGTGCCAGTTGCGAGCAACGTTAAAATCCTTAAAGATTCTAAAAGGATAATCGCGAATTGTTAACATAGCCGGCTATTTCCCGCAAGATATTTTTAATGCTGGTCAGGGGCTTTTTTAACTCCTGCGGGCGCAGTTTTATCTGCAGCCCCTGGTCCGGCGAGAGCTGGTAGCGACCCGGTTGGTCGACCGCCAGGGCAATGAGCTTGCGGGCATGGTCGGGTTCACCGTCGAACGGCAACAGGGTCAGGACACCCGCCTTGAAATCCAGGCGCTGAATACCGGCGGCGACGGCGCCGATCTTGAGCCTGATCTTGGCCAGCAGGTTACTGAGCGAACCGGGCAGGGGGCCGTAGCGATCGATCAGCTCGGACTTTATATCCGCCAGGGCCTCGGTATTCTGGAGCCGCGACAAGCGGCGGTAGATGGTCAGGCGCTGGTCGATATCCGCAATATAGCTCTCCGGTATGAAGGCCGCCTGGGTCAGATTGATCTCCGGGTCGCGTTCTTCCTCAACCGGCTCGCCTTTCAATTCGGCGACGGCTTCTTCCATCAGCTTCAGAAACATATCGTAACCCACCGCGGCGATGTGCCCGGATTGCGAAGCGCCCAAAATCGTTCCCCCGCCACGTATTTTGAGGTCGTTCATGGCGATTTGGAATCCAGAGCCAAGGTCGCTGTGCTCCATCAGGACTTTCAACCGTTTGCGGGCATTCGAGGACAGGTGGCTTTCTTGGGGGATAAACAGAAAAGCGTAGGCCTGCGCCTCGGACCGTCCCACGCGCCCTCGCAACTGGTACATTTGCGCCAAACCGAAACGATCGGCGCGGTTGACGATAATCGTGTTGGCCGCCGGAATGTCCAGACCGGATTCGATGATCGTGGTCGTCACCAGCAGGTTGATCTCCCGGCGATGAAAGGCCATCATGACGGTTTCCAGCTCGGATTCATCCATCCGGCCATGGGCGACACCGACTTGGGCGGCCGGGTTCAGCGCCTTGAGTTTGGTCGCCATGCGGTGAATGCTGGCAATGTTGTTGTGCACGAAATAAATTTGACCGCCGCGATCCAGTTCGCGCCCCACGGCCTCCTGGATGAGGCGGTCATTGTATTCCGATACGTAGGTAATAATCGAGCGGCGGTACTCCGGCGGCGTGGAAATGATACTGATATCGCGGACACCGGTCAGGGACATGTGCAGCGTGCGGGGTATCGGGGTCGCGGTAAGGGTGAGCACGTCGACATTGCCCCGTAATTTCTTGAGCTTTTCCTTGTGGCGCACACCGAAACGCTGTTCCTCATCGCTGATGAAAAGGCCGAGATCCTTGAAGCGGACATCCTTCTGCAACAGGCGGTGCGTGCCAATAATGACATCGACCCGCCCCTCGGCCAGCTGGGCCACGATATCGCGCTGCTGCTTTGCCGAGCGGAACCGACTCAAACATTCTATCTGCACGCCGAAGGGTTTGAAGCGCTCCTGAAAGGTGGCATAGTGCTGTTCGGCCAGAACGGTTGTCGGCACCAGCAGGGCCACCTGTTTGCCGTTGAAGACCGCGACAAACGCCGCCCGCAGGGCCACTTCGGTCTTGCCATAACCGACATCGCCGCAAATCAGGCGATCCATCGGAACCCGGGCGGCCATATCACTCAGAACATCGTCGATGGCCTTGAGTTGGTCCGGGGTCTCGGCATAGGGAAAGCCGCCCTCAAACTCCATCATGTATTCATCCACCGGCCTGAAGGCGACGCCTTGGCGCACTTTGCGGGCCGCGTAAAGCTTCAGCAACTCACCGGCAATTTTCTCGGCGGAACGCTTGACCCGAGCCTTGACGTTCTCCCAGGATTTTCCGCCCATCTTGTCGAGCACCGGTTCAATGCCCTCGACCCCCATATATTTCTGGACGGCGTTTAAACGATCGACCGGCAGATACAAGCGATCGCCCCCCCGGTAAAAAAGTGTCAGAAAATCATTTTCGCCGCCTTCCAATTTCAATTTGGTCAAGCCCTCGTAACGACCGATCCCATGATCCTGATGGACCACCAGATCACCCTGGCCGATGTCTTCGAGGGCCAGCAGACTTTGGCGTGTCTTGGCCACGGCCGGGCGTGGCGCGCGACGCCGTCCGCCGAACAACTCCAGATCGGTCACCAGCGCCCAGCGGACCTCCGGCCAGACAAAGCCCTCGGAGATCTGCCCCTCGATGGCGACGACGCGGGCCGACCGCAAAGGCTCGGGCGGGAAATGCGATTCGGTGGCCGGCACGATATGGTAGGGTTCCAGAACGCTGGTCACACGCTCGATCTGATTGCGATTGCGGCAGATGATCCCCACCGCAAGGCCCTGATCCAGCTGCCCCTGAATCCATTGGGCGGTCGGTGCAAATGAGACGGCCTTGGGTCCGGCGGTATCTGGCCCGGCATCGAAGGCGGCAATCTCACGGACGTCGAAATCAATCCGGGAGGCCGGCGCGGCGGCATCGTCGGCCGACTGGATGGGCAGCTGGCGGATATCGAGGCAATCATGGGACGCCAGCGTTTCCCGGAACCAGGACGCCGAATGAAACAGGGCCTCGGGTGTTAAGCACAAGCGGTCTTCATTGCGGGCGGCCTCATAGGTATGCCGGGCCTTCACCGCGATCTGGGCGACGGCCTTCTCAAGTTCGGCCGGCTCCAGGCGCACAACCACGGTCTCCGGCGGCATATAGTCCATCAGGTGGTCAAGCGCCGGATAGATCAGCGGTAACAGGCCGTCGATGCCGGCAAAACGCCCCTCTTCCTTGACGGCGGCCACCAGGCGGCGAATAACGGCCTTCGGCAGGTCCTGATCCGAGGCCTGAATGCGCAGCCGCCGGATGATGTCGGCCGTCTGGGAGGGCCTGATCACCACTTCACTCGCCGGCGCGATCACCGCCTCCTGGAGTTCACCCACTGTTCGCTGGGTATCGGTGGCAAAAAGACGAATGGATTCGATCAGGTCATCAAAGAATTCCACACGCAACGGGTCGTCGTACAACGGCGAGAAGATATCCAGGATGCCCCCGCGAATGCAAAAATCCCCCGGCTCCTCCACGATCGCAACCCGGGTATAGCCGCCGCTGATCAGGCGGCGCAGCAGGTGATCGCGGTCGACCTCCTCATTGGGCATGAGCAATTCCAGAAAGCGCCTCAATTCCCGTTTGGGAAGGATCTTCTTGAGAAGCGCGTCCACCGTTGTAACCACCAAGGGGGGCCGATCGCCTTCTAACAGGCGGCACAGCACCCGGATGCGCTTGGCGACCGTTTCACTGTGATAGTCTAACGATTTATAGGGAAGTAAATTGTAGGGCGGGAATTCTAAAAGCGCGCTGTGCGCCGCAACGCCGAAAAATTGCAAATCATTGGCCAGAGACTCGGCCGTGGGCCCATCCGCGGCAATCACCAAGGCGGGCCGTGCGGCTTCCCGCTGAAATTGGGCCAGATAGAAGGCGGCCGAAGCACACTTCAAGCCGGTGCATTCGGTTTGCCACGGCTGGCCCGACTGGTGGCCAAGTTCCTCAATACTCAAAATTTTCGCTTGATTTTGCAACATAAACAAAGTAGATGGATTGCCGTTGCGCCGGCGTAGCTCAGTTGGTAGAGCAGCTGATTCGTAATCAGCAGGTCAGCGGTTCAAGTCCGCTCGCCGGCTCCACCAGTGAATGCGGCATCTGTTGTTTGCCCGGCGACCGAGACGATCGCGGCACGCCGACCTATCTGCTCGAACCCACCGATGGGCAAAACCACCCTCCCTTAGTACACTTGCCTGGGGAATACAAGGCAGACTTTGGGTATTGATGCGATACGGCGCGCCATCGGGTAGCGAACTTGCGGCGGCCGCCGGGGGGGCGGGAAGCATCCCCTAATCGCCGTCATACGGGCCGTGAAACCGCCGGATTCCCGCCGTTAGGGATTCAGGATGTATCATACAGATTTTTTTACATTTTTATCTTGAAATCCACCCCGCTCTTTTATATGACTAAAATAATCCCTGGCCGAATCGGCAGAAAGCCTTGTATGATCCCCGGAATCACCCGGTAACAGTTGTTGAATTCCCACATTCATGGTTGGATCGAATGGATCTCGACGAAACTGCACTCAAAGCTGAAATCGAGCGGATCTCAGATAAAATTGACGACATCATGCAAAAGGTAAATCGTCTCTATCCCCAGCAGGAACTGAAACCGCCTTCAAACGGCAGCGCTTCCCAAAACGCCGACGAGAAAACAGGATTGTCCTGATAAAGGCAATTACCCGTTGACCTTTGGGGTCAAGTCATTTATTTATATAAGAATATTCGCGCTACGCATCATCGGAACTCGGTTGCTAGGAGGTGCCATGGCATTAACGAAAAGTGACATCGTCGCAAGGGTTCATGAACTTGGCTTCACCAAGAAAAAATCGGTCGATATTATCGAGTCGCTTCTGGAAATTATGAAATCGACCCTTGAACAAGGCGATGACATTCTCATTTCGGGATTCGGGAAGTTTTGCGTCAAAAGTAAAAACAAGCGTCGGGGGCGCAACCCCGCGACCGGCTCGGATCTCATCCTCAGAGAACGCAAAGTGGTCACTTTCAAATGCTCCGGTAAACTTCGCAACCGGATTAACGGGAATGGTTAATCGCCCGCCATGCGGATCTTCCTGCGGCGGCCGTTCCGGCCGCCTGCAATAACGGCTAAATTTCAATTCCACCTCACCTCAACTTAGCCCCCAATCCATAAGAGACCGGTCTTATAAACGGCAAATCAGGGAAGCCGCAGCGCATGCGGGCCGCATGCTTGCCGGCTCACAGGACGGGGCGCTTTTCCTAGCACGGTCTCGCGAACCAGAGCCTATCTCAATCTGATATTGCAGAATGCTTTTTAGGGATGGGCATGCTTTAGCAGGCTGTGGCAAAACGTCATGAGCGCAGGCAAGACAAGGCAAAATCTGATGAGAAAGCGCAGTTTATATGCAATAAATGAGCATTGGGAGGAGGATTTTACGCCGTATTGCCGAGCGTAATAGTTTTTCAACAGCCTGTTAGGTTCTACGGACGGTTGGCCCGCGAGGCGGGTCAGAGCATGATTTCATAGGCTTTTATTTTGCTGAGCAACGAAGGGATGCTGATCTCCAGTAACTTGGCGGCCTGCGTGCGGTTGCCCCCGGTTGATTCCAGCGCCCTGGTAATCAATCGTTTCTCGACGATCTTTTGCGCTTTTTTCAGGGAAAACCCCTCGAAGAAATCATCCATGCGGTTGGCCGCCCGCTTGATCCCGAACTCGGTCGGTAGATTTTCCGGAAGAATGATGTGCTTGTCGGCCAGGACAACGGCGCGTTCGATCATGTTTTCCAATTCACGCACATTCCCCGGCCATTTATGATCCATTAGAATCGTCATGGCCCCCGGTGAGATGCCTTCGATATTTTTGCCCAACTGACTTTTGAAGTTTTTGAGGAAAAGCTGGCACAGCAGGGGGATATCACCGGTCCGCTCTCGCAAGGGCGGCAGGTGAATCCGCAGGACATTCAAGCGGTAGAACAGGTCTTCACGGAAACGCCCCTGGTTGACCTCTTCTTCCAGGTCTTTGGCTGTGGCGGCAATCACACGCACATCGACTTGATGGGTTTTGGCACCGCCCACGGGACGGACCTCGTTTTCCTGGAGAACACGCAACAGTTTCACCTGCAGCGCGATGGGCAGTTCACCGATTTCATCCAGAAAAATGGTCCCGCCGTGCGCCTCCTGGAAAAGGCCCTTTTTGTTGCGATCGGCACCCGTAAAGGCGCCTTTGACATAACCGAACAGTTCACTTTCCAGAAGGCTTTCCGGAATGCCGCCGCAATTGACCGGCACCATGTTTTTATCTTTGCGGGTCCCCGCGTAGTGAATGCCACGGGCCACCAGTTCCTTGCCGGTCCCGCTCTCACCGGTCACCAATACGGTCGTATCGTACTGGGCCGCTTTTTCCGCCAGCTTGAACACCATCTTCATGCCCTGGCTGTTGCCGATCATATTCCCGAATTGGAAATTACTGCTGATTTCCTGAATCCGTTCTTTGAGCCGCAAATTTTCCTGCTTCAAATTCTCCCGTTCTTCGGCTTTCTTCAGCGCCAGATAAACCTCATCGGGTTTGAACGGTTTGGAAATAAAATCATAGGCGCCCAGTTTCATGGCCTCGATCGCCGTATCGATCGTACCATAGGCCGACATCATGATAACGGTTGAAGATTCCATCATCACGCGGGCCTCATGGAGAAAACGCATCCCATCTTTCTGCGGCATTTTGATGTCGCACAGGATATAGTCATAATGGCCGGACTGAACCTTCTCGAGACCCTCCTGACCGTTCTGGGCCGTATCGATGCGGTAGCCCATTTTTTTCAGCAAGGCCGAAAGCATGTGCCGCATGTTTTCTTCATCATCGATAACCAGAAGGCTTTTCGCATCATCTTTGGGCGTCATGGTATCGTTTCCATTTGGTCTGCGTGAGAATGGCTTGGGGCCGCCAAGGCTTCCATCAGCGGCAAACGGATGCACATCGTGGTGCCGTGTAATTCATTGGGCTCGGCCTGGATGGTGCCGCCAAACCCCTCGATGATCGCAAAGCTGACCGATAGGCCGAGGCCGGTACCGCGCCCGGGATCCTTGGTCGTGTAAAACGGATCGAATATATTGTCGCGGTGCTCGTCGGCGATGCCGGATCCGTTATCGATAAATTGGATGGTCAAGCGGCGATCGTGATCCGGCGAGGCGGCCGCCTCGATGGTCGTGCGAATGATCAAGCGGTTTTCATTCGGCGAATCCAGCCCCTCGAATGCATCGGCGGCATTGAGGATTAAGTTTAAAAATACCTGGCGCAGCTGGCGTCCGTCGGCCATAACTTGATCTTTATCGGCGCGCAGGTCAAGGGTGAAGTTGAGACCGGCGAATACCGGCTGGAAGTGGCACACCTCTTTGAGTTCCGCCAAGATCGCGTGGACGCCCACGACGGATTGCTCGTGGGCCGAGGGTCGGGCAAAATCGAGGAGCTGGCGGATGATCGAATTGATGCGCTCGACTTCAGCTTCCGTACGCCGGATGAATTCCTCTTTTTCCTTGGCCGGCAAGCCGTCATCCTTGAGCAAGTCCAGATACCCCTTGATGATGCCGATGGGATTGCCGATCTCATGCGCGATGCCGGCCGAGAGCCTTCCGACCGAGGCCAGTTTTTCGGCGCGGATCAGATCCAGGTGCGCCTTTTCCAGTTCACGATTGGCGCGCTCCAATGAGTCGACCGAAGACTCCAATTTCTCTTTATCCTGTGAAATCCGAAGCAGCATGCTGTTCAACGACTTCGACAATTTACTGAACTCGTTGTCTTCCTTTTCGATCAGAAAAACCGTATCGTTGCTATCGCGATAGGTTTCCGCGCGGCTGACCAAACGCTGAATCGGTTTGACCGTCAATCGATTGAGCCGGTAAATGCCCAGCAGGGTCAGAATCAGGGTGTTGATCAGAATATAAATCAGGAAAATATGCTGCGTATGGCGCAAGACGCTGTACAACTGATCCAGGGGAATCAGGGCCGCGGCGCCGGCCTTGATCGCGTGGGGATGCCGGAAGGATTCGGCAACGATGACATAGCCCGCCTGCTTCCAGAACACATCCCGGATGGAACTGTGGGTGGATACGGCGCCGATGCCCTGTTGGGCGGCCCGTTCGGCCAGGCGCACCAATTCCTCGCGGGGGCCGCAGGTGGTGCGGGCGTCAACGTGGCGTTGCTGGGGACCAATGAAAGCAAAACAAGCAACGCCGGACGTCTCCAGGACGTTGTCGATTTTAGTGACCCACGCCGGATCGATCGCCTGGTGCGGGTCTTGACCTCGCGCGCTGTGAAAGATGTTCTCGATCAAGAAAAGGGCATTGCGACCCTTGCTGATCTCGGATTTGATGAGAACTTCCTGTGAGACGATCAGCATCACCATATCAATAAGCAGCATGCCGAGCAGCAATAGCAGCGCCAGATTGACGCCGATGCTCGTTCTTAGGCTTTTTAGCAGCATATTTTGCGGTTATCCCATAACAAGGGCAGATGGATCGTCTAACAGCCGGGATGAAGACCCTCTGAGCGCCCCTCAGATGCTTTGATCAGGTAGCATATGCTTCTCCTAAAATCAAACCAAGCTCTCAATATATAGTGTAGATTCGATGGGTTTTACGACCAGCCCCACCCGTTCACCCGTATGGTGATGATGATCGGGGGCAGAGTGGTCAGGGCCTCGCGGATTCGAATCAAAGGCGTTTCCAGGTGGTGTCTCGGCAGGCGTGACGCCAAGGGGCCGGTGAGGTGCCCATTGACTTCAACGTGCGCGAATGCCTGACTTCGTCTTCGCAATTTAAAGCGCGGTGGTTGTAAGCCACCAATAAAAAAAGCCCGATGCCGGGGGCTATGCTGCCGGCATCGGGCTTGGCGAAAGATTTTCGGCGGCGTCCTACTCTCCCACACAGTCTCCCATGCAGTACCATCGGCGCTGAAGAGCTTAACTTCCGTGTTCGGGATGGGA
>JAAUYB010000647.1_pt1 | contig 12370 bp, 17 predicted proteins | sample 7278071 | NCBI WGS metagenome assembly JAAUYB01 (sample SAMN14350121, study PRJNA611818) | marine sediment metagenome | isolation source: surface marine sediment (1.8m) | place: French Polynesia: Moorea | collected 2018-08
ACAACGAAACTGTTAATGCGCCAAATTTCGGGCGCTACCACATTGCGACAAAGATATGTGACCCAAGAATGGGTTCGGGATTTTTTTCGAGGGAAAAAAATCATTTTTCAGGAATAAAAAACTGTGTACGTGCCATATCTATTGCCATAAAAAAATTCACTCACCTTCGGATGACTGAGAGGGCGCGCTGGATTATTTCCAGGTAGCCATCTGCACTGACGGCCCCAGAGGCGGCCAGGTGGCGGATCTCCGACTTGGCCTTGGCCAGTTTCCCCCCCCAGGCGCATGTTCAGCGCCTTGGCGTCTGTGGCGGATGGTGAGTCCGGCCTGGCGCTCTTCGTCACCAGGCCTGCGTGGGAGAAAAAATTCCTTTCCAATCTGATGCTTGAAAAGGCAGTAGTACGTACGTAGTGTGTGATTGATCACCGCGCACTTGCCTTTCCTAATTGAGGCTTTGAAGGGAATTTCAAAAATACCCCGTTCAAGCGGACAATAGAAATTGGAAAGGGGCTGGGCATGAGGGAACGTCGTCATTTTAACGCCATTCCAAAAGTTGGGACTATGATGGGCCGGCGTTTCTTTGGAACAAAAAGGAAATAACATTCGAAATGATTGTTTCATTCCACCTTTTCAAAGAAAGGAAAGGATCCAAGAGGGAGAAACTGGAGAGGGAGGATCATAGAAAGATCACCACTCTGCGCTGGAGACAGGTACAATATATTAACTCTCTGTGCGATTTTTTCTTCATTCATCCCTTCCCTGTTTAATATGCGCTTTTACGGACATACGAACTATACGACCAAAAATAAAACACTTGCACTTTTTAAGTACTGAAAATAGAACGACTTTTACAGCAAAAGGCAATTCGTTTCATGGAAAGGACAGGGAAGACAAATATATTTTTCTCACAAATGGAGAAAAAGTTTGGGGAAAATATTTGAGTAAACACACAGTTGAAGTGTCAGTTCTACTGATATTCTCCAAACATCCTTTGTTTCAATGGAAAACAAATTTTGTACAACACAACATGAAAACAAAAAATAAAAGTATCATCCTCTTCTCTTAATCCAACATTTGCGGGAGTTCAATGGGACCTATTTGCGTCAGGCAAACACTCGCTTTATATGCTCACGAATAAAACTAACGTGGTACCCAAAACAGTGATCCGGACCCTAGTTTGCTGTTGCTTTTTGGTGAGAAAAACTTCCCAAATAGTATTTTCTAAAGTAGGACGTAGACACAACCCTGCCAACCGTTGTTAGCTAAGCGATAAAAAAAATTAAAAAAAGGAGTGCCGGAATGCCGGCTTTTGACGCAGAAATTGCTAAGCTATAAGGTATCAAGAACAGACTTTGTTCAAAGACCTGCCAAATAGACAAAATTTTACGTAGTGAACATGTAGAATCAAAAAAACCTGACTGTACTTCTGAAACAGTCAGTACTGTATACATCCCCTGACAATGATTATGTAAAAGGAAATGTCATTTCCTTCTCCTTCCTATCCCGACCAACCACAGTATCCGTAGGACTTTTTGTACTGATTTTGTGTCCTCAATTTTTTCCAATTTTTACTGGCCCGTTTTTTTGCCTTTTTGGAAGGTACCGTTTTTGTCCCTTACCCGCGTTATGAAAAGATGACTGGAAGGCACTTTTTAGGCCCATATTAGGGTTTTCAACGGGTGACCTTCTTTGTCATCTCCTTTTTTTCCGTCAAAAAATTAGTAGTAATTTTGGACCAATTAAATTGCCCCAGAAACCTTATTATAAGCCGTATTTTGTACCATCCTAATGCCCTCCTATAGCTCTTTTTGGGAAGGTGTGGCAACGCTGGCGCGCACCAACGTTTCCGCATTGCATCAGCTTTTCCATTCTTTTCCATTCTGCTCATTCTGCTATCTCAGTCAAAGAGGAAATACAGACTCACTTTGACCTCGACTGCGACCTCGCCTCATTGGTGACCCCGACGCTCTGGGACGACTTCCTGGAGGTTACAAGCAGCCCCGCCGCCGCCGCCGCCGCCGCCGCCATATCATCATCTCTCATTTCTGGGCGCCCGACTAGGCGCGACCCGACGAACCCGGCGGCCAGACCCAGCAAACCTGGAGGTCTACTTAAGGTCAACCCACCACCACCATCATGGCTGATGAGGCTAACGCCATCATGCTCAAGCTTCCCCAGTTCTGGCAGACAAGGTCCCACATCGGGTTCGGCCAAGCAGAGACCCAGTTTGCCATGCACAACATCACCCAGGACACGACAAAGTTCTACCACGTCATGGCCTCCCTGGACCAGGACACGGCGACACATGTGGTGGACCTCATCACAAACCCCCCGGCAGCAGACAAGTACGACACAATCAAGGGCCGCCTCATTGCTGCATTCACCCCGTCCGACCTGGAGCGGGCCAACACCATCCTGGACATGCCTGAGCTGGGTGTTGACAAGCTCTCCTACCTCATGTCCAAGATGCTTGCCCTCATCGACGACCACGACCACTGCGTCTTCTTCCGCGCCATCTTCCTGCGACGGCTCCCAGATGACGTCCGCATTGTCCTGGCCAGTTCCCGCGAGACAGACAGGCACAGAGCCGAGGTGCCAGCGCGGTCCAGAAACGGCCACTGGGCACCAAGAGGGAACACTGAGGGGGGCCTGGCCAGCGCAGCAACCCGGCCTACTGCTACTATCACAACAGGTTTGGCAACGAGGCCAAGAACTGCACTCCTCCATGCGCTCATCCGTCTGCCAAGCCGCCAGCCCAGCAGTCGGGAAACGAACTTGCTGGCCACCAGTGAGCGCTGCAGCTGCCGGCCCCTCCATCAACAGTGCTTCCTTCACCATCCTCTACCACAAGTCCAACCACCGTTTCCTTGTCGACACAGGAGCAGAAGTCAGCGTCATCGCCGCCACTCTCATCGACAAGCGCCTCAACCCCATTGGCCGTCCCTTCTCTGCTGCCAATGGCACGCCAATCCCAACCTACGGCACACGTAAGGTCTCGCTCCACATTGCAGGTCGCACGTACCAGTGGCCATGCATCCTTGCGGCAGTCAGCCGACCACCTCTTGGTGCCGACTTTCTCCGCCATCACAGTCTCCTCGTCGACATCCACGGCCAGCAGCTTGTCCATGCCAGAACCTTCGCCACCGTCCCGCTTTGTTCTAGCAAGGTGGCCGCTCTACACTTGGAATCAATCGCCCAGGCTGACGACAGCTACGGCCGCCTCCTGGCAGAGTTCCCTGACCTCACCGCCCCCACGTTCACCTCCACGCCAAAGCATGGGGTGTTTCACTACATACAGACAACGGGTCCTCCAGTTCGCACGCGGGCCAGACGACTTTCCCCTGAGAACTCCCGCATCGCCAAGGCCGAATTTGACAAGATGATGAAGCTTGGAGTCTGCCGCCGCTCCAACAGCCAGCACTGCTGCCCACTCGTCCTGGTCGACAAGGCTGATGGATCCAAGCGACCTTGTGGCAACTACACCCTGCTCAACAATGTCACCGTGCCCGACCGTTACCCTGTGCTCCACATCCAGGACTTCTCAGCCAACCTGGCTAGCACGCACATTTTCTCCAAGGTCGACCTGGTTCGCGGCTACCACCAGATCCCTGTGGCTCCAGAGGATGTCCCCAAGACTGCCGTCATCACTCCGTTCGACCTCTTTGAGTTCCTCCGCATGCCTTTTGGTCTGTGCAACGCCACTCAGACCTTCCAACGCCTGATGGACAACGTCTGCGCTGGACTGGATTTTGCCTTTGTGTACCTGGACGACATCCTGGTGGCCAGCCGCAACAAGGACGAGTACAAGAAGCACCTCCGTCTCCTCTTCACCCGCCTGCATGACCACGGCCTCGCCCTCAACCAGGCCAAGTGCGGGTTTGGTGCCTCAACCTTGGACTTTCTTGGCCACCAGGTCAGCAGCAAAGGGGTGGTGCCCCTCCCCAGTAAGGTAGACACCATCAAGGACTTCCCAGCCCCTCGCTCGGTCAAGGCCCTTCAAGAGTTTGTCGGGATGATCAACTTCTACCACCGGTTTCTACCCTCCGCTGCCAGGATCCTGCGCCCTCTCTACCAAGCTCTCTCCGGCAAAGCTCAGAAGCGCACCTTCGAGTGGACGCAGGAGATGATGGTCTCCTTCAACGCCGCCAAAGCTGCTCTGGCCCAGGCCACCATGCTGTGCCATCCACAACCTGCGGCAAAGATCTCCCTGACCACCGATGCCTCGGACGTGGCGGTGGGAGTCGTTCTTCAGCAGCACGTCGGTGAGGTCTGGCAACCGCTTGCTTTCTTCAGCAAGCAGGTCCGCCCTCCTGAGGTCAAGTACAGCGCCTTTGACCGCGAGCTTCTGGCGGTCTACCTCGTCGTCAAGCAATTCAGCTACTACCTCGAGGGCCGGGACTTCACTGTGTTCACCAACCAGAAGCCCCTCATGTTCGCTCTCCGCCGCGTTTCCGACCCCTGGTCTAAGCATCAGCAGCGCCACCTCAGCTTCATCCCTGAGTACACCACCGACCTGCAACACATCTCCAGCAAGGACAACCTAGTGGCAGACGCGCGCTCTCGCGCAGTCATCAGTGCCGTCCAGGATGGACTCAACTTTGAGGAGATGGCGCAGGCCCAGCAAGCAGACCCGGAGATCCACGCCTACCGCACGGCCATCACCACCCTGCGCTTCCAGGACATCCCAGTGGGCTCGGCGGGAAGCAAACTCCTGTGTGACATCTCCACTGGCCGCCAACACCCTGTGGTGCCAGCGTCCTGGCGCCGCAAAGTGTTTGACGCTGTCCACGACCTCTCGCACCCCGGCATCAACACCACCTGCCGGTTGGTGGCCTCCAAGTTTATCTGGCACGGCCTGAACAAGCAAGTCCGCAACTGGGCCAAGCAGTGCCTCTCCTGCCAGCGCGCCAAGGTTCAGCGCTCCGCTCACAAACATTCCAGTTCCGAGCCGGAGCTTTGACCACCTGCACGTTGACCTGGTGGGCCCGCTCCCCCCATCCCAAGGCTACACCCATCTCCTCACCATCGTGGATAGCTTCACTCGCTGGCCCGAGACCATTCCTCTTGCTCAGACAGACACTGCCACCTGTGCTCGAGCCCTGATCAGCCGCTGGGTGTCCCACTACGGCCTCCCTGCTGACATCACCTCCGACAGGGATGTACACTGTACAGTTCACATCACAGCTCTGGGAATCCATGGCTTTCCTCTTCGGCACCAAGCTCCACCGCACGACTGCCAACGGCTTGGTTGAGAGGTTCCACAGGCACCTGAAGTCCACGCTGAAGGCCCGCCTCACCGGCCCCAACTGGATCAACGAGCTCCCCTTGGTCCTTCTAGGCATCCGCACTGCCCCCAAGGAAGACCTTGGCGCCTCCTCCGCTGAGATTGTGTTTGGCTCTCCTCTCACAGTCCCTGCAGACTTCATCCTTGCTCAGCCAACTGCACAGCAAGCTCCGGATCAGCACCTGCAGCGCCTGCGCAACACTGTCGGCAACCTCGCACCTGTTCCCACCTCGCATCACAAATCAGCAAGCCCATTCATCCCTCACACGCTGGAAGTGGCCCCTTTTGTCCTCATCCGCAGGGACGGGCACTGCAAACCCCTTCAAGCTCCCTATGACGGCCCCTACACGGTTCTAGACAGAGACGACAAGACCTTTGTGGTTGACCTGGGCAGCCGCCCGGAGCACGTCTTGGTGGACCGCCTCAAGCCTGCTCACGTTGACCTCTCTGCTCCCGTTCCTCTGGCTCAGCCACCTCGCCGCGGACGACCGCCTCTCCAGCCAGCTCAAGCCTAGACAAAAAAAACAAGTGCCATGCTGAGGGGGGCCATGTGGCATCGCTGGCGCGCACCAACGTTTCCGCATTGCATCAGCTTTTCCTTTCTGTTTCATTCTGCTCTTTCTGCTATCTCAGTCAAAGAGGAAATACAGACTCACTTTGACCTCGACTGCGACCTCGCCTCAAAGGCCCGCTTTTTTGTAAATTGTGTATGGTAGGGATGGTAATTACCATGTTTTTTATGACGGTGTGGATGACGTCAACGCGGCCTCCGTCGGAGACGCCTTTTCCGCCAGACTTTTTTAAAGCCGCAGAAATGGAGCCGCCGCTCTGTACGGCGTCGCTGGCGTAGGCACACAGAGCTGAGAAGGCTTCTTCCTCCTGTAAAAGAGGAAAAAATGATAATTACTGTAGAGTGGATAGAATGGTGCTTCCAGGAGTTGGTCAAGGAAAAAGCTCCATTTTCAAGAAGGGAACAAGAGACTGTTGGATACAAAAAGCGCTCCTACATGCTAAAATTTATCATAAAAATATTGAGTTGTGAGGTGTCTGTTTGTCTGTTCGAATTTGACTCCCAAACTACTGGATAAATTTTCACCAAATTTGGCATGCCTCCCCACCCCACCCCGGGCGAGCAATCATACCATAGGAGTTATTTCATTTCCCCTTCCCCTTCGAAATATATTCCGTAAAAGAAAAATGAAATAAAAAATTGAAAAACTTTCCTCCAAAACTAGGTTCTTCCAAAGTAATTTGAGCTTTTGTGAAGAACTTTCTAAAAATTCAAAAAAAATTCAAGTTTATTATTGTCAGCAAAGTTACGTAGTTCCCCACCACGAAGTCGGGCAAAAATAACAACTGCCGTCAGACAAACGCTAGAACGGTCTATATTATCAAGTATATTAAATTTTTTGACAGGCTCGTTCATACGGTAACATTAAAACGGTACCATTTTAAGACCCGTTTTTATGTCACAAAAATACCCGTCCAAACACCTTAAACAAACGCCTCGACGGGTGGAATGTTTTTGCATTTTTTTCAGGTTTTTTTTGCCTTTTTGGGCCCCCAAAACGGGTGTTGTTAAGGACAATTTACGGGGGAGGGTAGTTGCAACGAAAAAACTCGACGGATACATTTCTCGGTAGGGTTTATACTTTACACCTATAAAAATTTCTTGAAATTTCCGGGATGTCTCGAGAAGTACGTAGATCTTTTGTCTCGATTACCTGGGAAGAAAAAATGCCCGAAAAATGTTATTCCTTAGTCTCTATTGAGGGGTCTCTGTGTAAGGATGTGGGATGTTTACTTTTAAGACGTCAGGGTACGGATAAATCCCCTCCCACACCCCCACACCCCATGTGTGACTGCAACCGTTACAGCTGCAACATCTATGGACTGGGCTTCAAGGCAAAAAAAAACTTTCCCAATTATACCCACTTTCTTTGATGCGATGACGTGGCCGACCGAGATGGCGTAGTCCTCCTCCTCCCACCCTGCCCTCTTCAGCGCAGCCTCCCAGTCCGCCACAGCGCTGAAGGCTGCGCAGTGGCCGCTTGCTCCCTGGTCCTTCACGTCCGGGAGGAACGAAGCGTCGACCTTAAAATAATATAATACCGTAATAAATTAACTGAACGAAATGTGTGCACTGTGCAATATAATAAATTGGATGAAGGTGGAAGCTGGAGGGCGCATTTGGCCGGGACTGCGTCGATTCCCCTAAAAATGAAGTGTTCATCCCCCCCCCCCCCCTTGTCAATTCCCCTACACCCAAGTTGTCCTTTCCCCCATGCACAACCTAAAGCCTGCAAGCCTTAGGAACAGAACAGAGTACTACACGTACAGTCATTTTAAACTGTCGCAGTGCAAATTCACCCCAAATTGCCCTGCTAATTTTTTTTGAAGTTTTGTAGAACTCCTCCCTCTCCGCAACCTAAAACAACTTAGAAATGCTAGAATCTTGCAAAGATTTCAGACTTCTAAGTGTGAAAAAATAACAGACTACTAATTGTGGGCTGCTTCGAGGACATAAAAATATTTTCAAAGAATGTCCCCAGATATTCAAGATTAAACCAAAGAACTGCCTTGGACTTCAGTTATGCTAGCCTTTTCCTGTAAATTTGTCATGATGCTTTTTAACGAAGCCGTTAGGTGGACGGAGTTGTTTTGGCGGAGGAAACGGGTTTGAAGTGACAAGCAATGTGCACTAAATCTTGCATTTTAACTTTCTTTTGCTGTGGGATCCCTTCTCAACCGCCAAATTTTAAATTTTATTAATTTCCTTAGGAATGGGACAAATTCTATGCAGTAATAAATTAAGGCCTGAACTTTAGAGCGACATTTTTACTTTTATTTTGTATACAAGTCTCTTTCCCCCCCGCACCCCGGTCTTTTAACAAAGTGTGCTCTAGCTTTTGTAAGATTTGTGAGTCAAACATTGAACACGTCCGACCTAATTTGGAGGTGGGTTAACTTTCACATAATTGCCGTCGGAACTGCGGGGACACTTCTTTGACCTTTAATTATCGGGTAACTACATGGAGGAGAAGGAGGAGCTAGAGGAAGGTACCACATAATGTGTACGTTTCTTCCATAAATGCTTTTATGTATGAAAAAAAACAAGGAAGAGGAAAAAATTCCTACCAAAAAAAATTCTGCTCAATGACTCGAGAGGAGTGACAAAAAATCGCTCCTGCCTGGACGTCCATGTGGTGGTGCCCCACGCCAGGCACCCCGGAGGCTGCGTAGGCGAACGCGTTGAAGACCCTCCCCTTGGCGCGCTGGCGGGCGCCGGCCGGGATCTCCTCCCACCTGAGCTCCTCTTCCTCGGAGGAGGGGAGGGGCAGTGAGAGTGCGCGGAGGGAAGCGGAGGTCTCCTGGCGCTGCTGGACCGCCTGCTGCTGGTCCATGTTGAGCTGGAACTGGAAGGAAGAGAGAGAAAATATAGTAGGGTGATGCTAGACACCACCAGGCAAAAAAAATGCCATAACGAAGAACAATAATTCTTTTTTCAGAGAAATTGCCCAATACTAGTTTTCCTGACTACATTTAAGCAACACATTTTCTTCAGAAGCAGCAGAAAGAGTACCTGAATACCCAGTAGCCCAGTTGGAATGTTTATTGCGCCCCTGCAGTATATCCGCAGTATTGTCAAGCTAGCTTGAAAACCTGCACTCTGTCACGTTGACCATTCAAAACTTGTTATCCCTCCACAAAAAGAGGAAGACTCCTGCGATTCCTCGTTGCTTTTCCCTTTTCCCCTTCTTCACTCATATTATCATTCATTTCTTTTAGCCCTTTTTTTATCAACTGTCTCAAATAATCGAATGAGTGGAAATAAAATCGTGACTACATGGTAAAGCCACACATAGCATTATTAGTAGCGTTATTCGACAGTCCTATATTGAAGCTGTATCGCACATCTAATTGGCCGCCGGCAATTACTTATTTCTACTAGCGGTCTCAACTAAATGGCAGCAAGGGGGGCACGGATTTTCTAGTACTACCGCTTTATTGCAAACTCGAGGTAGCCATGTAGTACTGCTACTGGAGAGACCGTCGCGTAGCGGTGATTTTGCATTTGGTCATGTGGGAGACAATTTCGGCTTCGAATAAGTTTATTCCTATCGAAACCGTCGGTTGCTTAAACCTGCTCGAATCCTGCGACTCCGGAGATACTACGGGCAAAAGCGAACAACTGAAGACTAGTTATTGGGCCTCGCGCGGTCAGCCATGTTTCCAGAAAATAGCACGGAGGGACAGAATCCCTATCGAACTGGTTTCGATTAACGACTTCTTTCCTTTTCTGGGTTAATTTCCCTGCATTCCCAAAACAAAGACGAGGAGAGGAAAAAAGGGCGGAGATTCGCCGAGCGGAAGAATAGGAATCGACAAGAAATGGGCGTTGTTGACTCCTGGCCATCAATGCACAGTAGAGCCGCCGCGAAAAAAACTAGATAATGTTCAATTGCTCCCGCTGTGGGGCAGGAAGGGGAGCGTCGAGGAAAAATAACTAAAAGAGATCCTCTCTTTCTAAGTAATGAAAGCGAGGCAACACCGATGTCATCTCATGTGGAAGCTCATTCCTTATTTTTTGACAAATGCTCTTGTGGGCGGGAAGGGCACTACTGTCTCGGGAAAAGAGACTTCACGAGGAAGACGTCACTTCCGCCCATTTTTGACACGGTGCTCTCCAAGATCGGGTGCTCTCCGTGCGCATAGTTTTCATATACTGGAAAACCAGCATTTATGGCGATGTAACTGCTTCCACTCCCAAGAGGAGCATATTGAAAGTCGGGGAAAGGGGAGGGGGGTTTTCCTTTGCGGGGATAGTGCGATGCTAGCAGCACGTATGTGCCTACTCTACATATGGTTTGCACAAACCAGGCAATATACATTTTGGTGACGCTATACAAGTTTTCCCGTACTTTGTGGGGGAGGGGTACGAGGTTTGTTAACTTTATTAGGGGATAGAAATTGTGGAAGTTCCGTGTTTTCGGGATGAACATAGGAACTTTTTCGAAAAAAATGAGACGAGCCAAATATTTTAAATTACGTCTGCTTTATTAAGTTATTAACAGCTTTGACTCTTCACTCATTATTTTGCAAGTGTTATTTTACGAAAGGAAATAGCGGTTGTTTTGAAACTTATATCGCTGCTTTCGAGTTCGAAATTCAATTTGCCACATTACTAGCCAAGGCGGATGGCTAGAAATATTTGACAGCTGTCAAAACATCTGCCGGGCGTCCGGTTGCCCATTTGGTATTTTTGTAAACCAAAAAAAATCAAGGAAAAATACCTTTGCGTAAGGTAACAAACTAACAAGTCTAACTTAATATTATAGCAAACGTTCAGCCTAAAATTAACTTCAATATGTTTCATATCGTCGAAAAAAATTTCACGCAACCCGAGAGAACTTTTCAAGTAAAATATGAATTTTATTTCTCGTATCTAGCAACTCTGTCAGACTAAACGAAAAGTCGAGGACGAGAAGACACTTGGAGGACGACGACAAGGAGGACGAGGACGACTCCAAGTGCCTCTTGTCCTCCAAGCAGTTCATTCCCCCCCCGACTCCTGCTCCTGCTCCTGCTCCAAGTGGGATTTGTCTTTCCGCGACGCCCACAGCCACAGCCCACAGGAGCGCGGAGGGGGAGCACGGACAGAGCAAAGGCTGCTACGGCCTTCCTTAAGTGCATTGCGAACAAGAGCCGAGGCCATGACGGGCGGGCGGTGGACAGCCCTCGGCCTCGGCCTGGCTTCGCCGTCTGCGCGGCGGGGCGGGCGGCCGTGGCCTTGCACAAGTCAAAGGTGGAGGCGGGGGCAAAGAAAGCCGGGCGCAGTCTCAGTCGGGAGTGGGACCGAGCGACCGAGCGACCCCGCTGTGCCTGGACCGGCGGACGGGGAACAGGCCTCGTCGCAGACCAGTTGGGAGACTGGGACGGGGCCCTCTCGCGGCCGCCGGTAACAACGACTTGGTCCGCCCTGCTGGCAAGAGACAGACTGGCGTATCGACATCGAGGCAGAGACGGGCTGGATGGATCCCGAGGCCTGAGGACAGCAGCAGGACCCCTTCCGGGGCCGGGCGGGGAGGAGCACGAGGAGGACTTGTCAGATGAGTGCCCATGCTTCTTACTTTGAAGAACTGGTTTTTCTTTGTGTCTTCTACTCCGCCAGGCCGAGGAACTTCCGCCAGACGCACGCTGCTACGTACGGGGACCACGGAGAGGACGCCGAGCTAGGGGAGACGGCACCGGTGCCGCGGACGTGGACGTGGCGACGGCGGAGGAGAGGAAACAGGAACACACAAGAGTTCGACGACCTGCGGCGAGGATTTTTATTCAAAGGATTTCCTGAGATCTTACGGACTTTGCAGGTTTTCTTTCAAAAAGATCGACCAAACAAACAAAATTTAAGCATTTCTGGACCATTTGACGTCTAAAATTACCTTAAAATTCAAATTTGATCTGATCCGCCCAACATAATTTGAGGGGCCATGAGATTTTAAATTTTAAAGTTTCTTTCTGAGCACTTAATGAACCTTAAATTTATTGCAATTTAAATCTTTTTTGGTGGTTTTCTTAAAAAGGGTTTATCCCATCAGGATGCCATGTAGCAAATTTGTCGTAAATTTCACTTATCTACACTTTCTTTTAGCATGATTTTTTCTGACCCAGAAGGTCGTATTGGCATGGTATTTTTTATTGTTGATACACAGGATACACAGAAATGTACGTAATACATGCAATGCAGTGAGTGTGTAATGTGGAGGCACTGGAAAAAAATGGCGCGTTTTACAATAAAATGACACTCGGGAAAAAAATTGAAACAACAACTTCTTTCGGGGGTTTCTTACTGTGACAGTTGGGGAGGGGTTTATAGCAGGAACGTAATCGATCTCAAAAGGTTCTCGAGGTTACAATATTTTTTTGTCTCATTTCCCCTTCATAATGTGAGCGATGGGCTTCTTCTTGCTCAGGACTAGGGCTGGGAATAGTTAACGGTTAACCATCGGTTAACCGAATAAACGTCCCAAATGGTTAAAACGGTTAATTTTTTTGACCGAACGGTTAAATTCGGTTAAAATATGG
>JAAUYB010129827.1_pt1 | contig 12367 bp, 9 predicted proteins | sample 7278071 | NCBI WGS metagenome assembly JAAUYB01 (sample SAMN14350121, study PRJNA611818) | marine sediment metagenome | isolation source: surface marine sediment (1.8m) | place: French Polynesia: Moorea | collected 2018-08
ACAGTTCGATCCAGAGACATATCACTCTGTAAATTTTGCCAGAAATTAAATTGTCGATCGCCACGAGCAATAACTGCTGCTCGAATATTTTGTTGCACAGTCAATGAAGGAAATACACTGGTTATCTGAAAACTACGCCCAATACCTGCTTTAACAATTTTGTGGGGAGGCAAACTGACTAATTCTTTACCATTAAGTTTGACACTGCCGGAAGTCGGTTGTAATTCCCCACTGATGAGATGATATAGAGTAGTTTTACCTGCACCATTAGGCCCGATAACAGCAGTAATAGTCTGAGCAGGCAAATTGAAACTGGCATTATTAACAGCACGAATACTGCTAAAGTCTTTGACTAAGTTTGTAACTTCAAGCATTATTTGAATTTAGCTTTTAGCAGATAAAAAGTACGATAGCAAATTCCATAAATTATCATGGGAGCAAGTCTATTTAATAGTAGTTTTTCTAAAGTATTTTCATTTTTGTTGAGCAAATTTAAACCTCCAAACTATGACAATTGTTTAAATAGTGAAGAAATTAAAAAATTTTACCCAAAGCAATATTTCAGATGCTAAACTGTCAATAGTCTATCGTAATAATATTAAAAATGACTCATTTAATTCAAATGAACTGTGCTTGTGAATCATGTTCCTGCATGATTTGCCCCCTAGTTGCAGTAACAGTCGTCTCCATGCTATTTTTTGCCCTCAAAAAGGTTCTGAGTCCAATAAATAGTCAACCATCATTTATTGATGGCTATACTAATGAGAGTGTCAATCAGTACAACTCCATTTACAACTAATTTAACTACAAAATTAAGCCTGTGACAGACTAGATATTTTGTTGATTTTTGTCTAACTTTTAGCCAGCAAAAGTTTCTGATGTAGATCAAAAAAATACTACTGCTGTAACCTTAACAAAACTGTAGGAGTTCTATAGATTAACAACTTGCCACATATTATCGCTTCATAACTTTCAGGGTGAACTTCTACTTATAAGAAAAATTATTATTAACCTCTTATTTCAAATTTTTCTCTAATTTTTCAATTATTGGCAAAATCCACCTTTCTTTCTCAACAAATACTAAAGGTACTTTCTAAAAAAGAAAAATATTATACACCATATTGTACTATTATAATCTTCTATACAATTTATACTTAAAAGTTCTAAAAATTTATCAACAACTTTATTGGGTTTTCTATAGCACATTATCAAGTCAAACTAAAAAAACTTTCACACCATTAAGCTCAAAATCTCTTGATATTTCCTATTATTTTGTTCATCAGCTATTGAATTAGAACCAAATGCGGTCGATCCTTACAATAATTGAGGAATTATTTGGCAGAAGTTGGGAGATTATTCAAGAGCAATTGCTGATTATTCTCAAGTGATTTACTTGAGACCTAATGATGCTCAAGCCTATTTTAATCGGGGTATTGCTAAATTAGAATTAGGAGATAAAGAAGGAGCAATTGTTGATTATAATCGAGCAATTTAACTTAAACCAAATTATGCAGAAGCTGATTTAAATTGAGGTAATATTTGGCAAAAATTGGGAAATTATAAACAAGCAATTGCAGATTTTTCTCAGGCAATTAAGTTAAATAATAAATTAGCAGATGCTTATAATAATTGGGGTAATATCTGCCGTTTGTTGGGAGATAATCAGGGAGCAATTATTCACTATAATCTAGCGTTGCAAATTAAACCAAATTTGCCAGATACTTACAATAATCGGCGTAATGCTTATAGTGCTTTAGGGAATTATTCAGAGGCTATATCTAATTATAATCAAGCTTTAGAACTTAATCCAGATTTATTTTTAACTTATAATAATCGAGGTGCTGTTTATGTAGACTTAGGAAATTTTGAGGCAGCTTTAGCAGACTTTATTAGAGCCATTGAACTACAGCCTAATTTTGCTAATACTTATGAAAATCGTGGAATTATCTATCAGCAATTAGGTGATTTGAATAAAGCTTTAGAAGATTTACAAAAAGCTGCTGAATTATTTGAGCAAGAAGATAAAAATTCTGAGTCGAAAAGACTCAAAGAAGTAATTGATAAAATTCAGCGGGATAGTGAAATTAAATTGATTTAATTTCCTAATTCTTGGAGGAAACCAATATTGTAGGTTTGCTTGAGGAACCGAAACCTAACTTCAAGCTATTTCTACCATGAAGATTTACCCTACTTTTAATTAGGAATCCAAGGTCCGAGTATTTGTTTACCTTGTTTTTCTATTGCTGCTAATTCTAAGTTTAATTGTAAAATTTTTTCCAAAATATTGTCATTATTATTAAATTTATAAGCTTGTATTACTAACTTATCTAGTTGAGCATGAAGTTTAAATAATTGACTGGTAGGTTCGGTAAAAAATTGATTATAAAGTTGAGTTATTCCCCACTGTTTTTCTTCCATTTGTTCTGTACGATATTCATGTAATTGTTTGGTAATTTCTCGAATTTCCTGCACTAATTTTTGACTAGGGTTTTGAGGAAATGGAAAAGTTTCAAAACAGGTATTATGAGTGTAGGCAATATCTGCTTTAAGTGTAGATTTTTGAGCGTTCATCCAGATACGATGAACTTGAGATAAAAGAATGCCAAGAATGTAAAAATCTTCAGAAGCAACAACTACTGATTTATCGCCTGGAAGCCAATTAATAGATACTGGTAAAAATACCGCCCATTTAGAAACTCTAGGTACGGCAAAATAATATGATAAAGGAGCGATCGCTTTTCTCATTGCTGGTCTTTTTTCTCCATATTTCCACCAATTTATTTTTGTTGCTTTTCTCCGATTATTATCACGTTCTGGCTTGACTGTAGTTTTAATATATTCAAAAGGTAAATTATAATTACTAGCATCTTCTAGACTCATATCATTAAAATCAATAATCCATCTTTCAGGTTTACCTAATGGATTTTGAGCTAAATTTTTACCCATAGAAAATAGTTTCAAAACATCTTGATTTTTAGCATCAGCTTCAATCCAATTTTTTACTAATTCCTCAGTAATAATAAAACCATCACCTACAGGAATTACTCCTTGAAAACATTTATTTTTATTAGCCTTTAACTTAACAGCACCAGAAACATCAATAGTCGAAGTCAAAGATGAATTAATCTGACTAACTTTTTCATTATCCAAATAATAACCTTCCGGTTTTTCCCTACTCCAATTAACAATACTAACATGAACATTCGCTTCCCCAGACCAAGGTTGAGTCGAAATCGCCTCATGGATATAACCACCATTTTTAGTAATAAAATCCAGAGATGCAACTCTACTTTTTCCCTGACTAACAGAATTTGTTCCTACCAACCCAGCTCTACCATTTTCTCCTAAATATTCGTGAGCTAGTCGATACCAATAACAGCAAAAATCCACAGAATCTTTCACATCATAAAACTGTTCAAAAACTCTATCAACATACTCATCTCCAACAGCTAATCTAATATGTTTTCCCCCTAAAAAAGGAGGATTACCAATAATAGCATTAGCTTCAGGCCATTTATTAAATAAAGCATCTTGACAAACAATATTTTTATCCAGAGTATCCAAAGGTAAAGCAGCTTCAGTTAACTTAAATTTATCAATAGCAACCTTCCGAGCAATCATTAAAGTAACCCTTGCCAATTCCACAGCAAATTGATTATTATCCATTCCATAAAATTGTACTGGAGTAACAAAACTCATTTCTATTTGTTGCCCTTTTGAACGGCGACGACTAGCAATTTTTTCCAATAACAATTGTTCAATTCTTTTCAACTCCTGATAAGCAATATAAAGAAAATTTCCCGAACCACAAGCAGGGTCTAAAACTCGATAACCTTGTAGTTCAAGCTGCAATTTATTCAACTCTTTAATAGTAGTTGCTGCCTCAATTTTTTCCTCCCAATATTTACTAATAGTCGGTCTCACAATTTTCATTATGTCAACTTCAGAAGTGAAATGAATCCCATAACTATGCCGCTTTTTCTTATCAGTTGCTGCCTCAAATATATTGCCAAAAATTGCCGGACGAATTTGACTCCAATTTTGTCTACCACAAGCCTCCAAAATAGTCAATTCCGATTTTGTTAACTCTATCGGATGAACGACAGAAAATAAACCACCATTAAAATAATCTACTCCCTCATAACGCCCAGTCGGTGTAATACCAGGCTGATTCATTTCTCTAAATAATCCACCCAGAATGTCATAAGAATTACCATCTTTTAAACAGTCTTGAACACAAGAAATAAACAGATTTTCCGGTAACATCCCCCTGTCAGCAGCAAACATTGCTAAAACACATTGCAATACAAATCTCTGAGCGTCAAACTGATTAAATAATTGTTGTTTTTTACCTCTTTCTTGAAGCTCTTGAAAAAGTTGCCCCATCCGTTTTGCTGCCGTTTCTGTTACTTCGACCTGGTTATTTCTAAATACTGGCTGCCGGTTAGCTATTTCCATGAAAGTAAAAGCACCAGCACGTTCAGGTATTTTTGTCAATAAAATGCGGTCTACAGGAGTATCTAATTGAGTGTTGAAGTCAAAAATCCAAAATTCGTTAAAATTGCAAAGTATCACATATTTCGGGCGGTCAGGAATTAAACGTATCCAATAATCAAATGCTTGGGAATAATATTTGTTTAAGTCTTCCCCACGTTTTTTCATTTCTATTAAAACCCGTGGTTTCCAGACTAAATCAGCAAAACCTGTATTGCCTTTTTTACTACCTTTTTTAACTCTTTTTTCGTAAGTTGCTCCTGCTTCTATTGCTCCCTCATGTCCGAAAGCTTGAAAAAAGCGGTCTAAAAATATTTGTGCTTCTCCTTTTTCATCTCCAGTGATGTGTTGTTGACAGAAAATGACAAAATTGTAGAGCTTTTCAGTAGAAGTTGACATGATAATTTACAGGTATAGATTTAGTTAGGGAAGCCTTGCATTACATTAGGGATAAAAGTATATTTCACTTGTGCAATGCTATATTTATCAAAAATATACACCAAAACTTCTCAGTTTTTTCTCCATAGAATAGAACAAGACTATACTAGGTTAACTTGTTGTGCCAATTTTGCCTCTAATTTCTCAATTCTTGGCAAAATCCATCTTTCTTTCCAGTAGTTAACTAACTCTGTTTTTGTATATTTTTTAAACACAATTTGATTGGTTTCCCCTAATAAAAATTCTTCCCAGTTAGCTGCTAAAGGACATCGATAATACCCTCTTTTCCAACCAATACTGAGCATATTTGCTGAAAAATCAAGTTCTCGCAAGCCATACTTTAGTATTCTCATTTTCCAATTCGGACCATCTCCATATTTATAGGTATTAAAAATCTCATCGGGTACAACTTGTTTAATTAGTTCCCAACTACCATTAGCTGTAATATGAATATGACTTTGCCCTTTTGTATAACCTACAAATTCCCAATTTTTTAGGCGATTATAAATTGCTGATTTACCAAAAGCTCCTAATGTATCTATATAAGCTAAATAAGGTTTTTTCCCTTTTTCAGAAGCAGCTTGATAATATTTGTGATAAAAGGTTTTACGAACTTCTGGAAATAGCAAAGTTAGGGCAACTAATTTAGACCCAAGAATATAGTTGTAGGGAGGAATAGATCCTAATATATAGGCAGTCATACAATTGTATAACCGTTCTAATTTTTGTTCTTTTTCCCACCCAATAGATTTATTATCTCGAATATCTAAACCTATGATCGGATCGCATAATCCTGTAATTCCAATTAGCTTATGGTTTTGCCTATCAAATACAAAAAATCTAATCCGACGTCCGTAGCCTACAGTAACTGGAATTGACCAAAATGAAGTAGCATAAAACCATAATCTAGTATGTTCTATCGACTTACTGTTAACTAAAACTAAATAGGGTTTAATTTTAAGTATATTTATATCTTTTGATTGAGCAATAAAATCTTGAACTTGAGTTTCATAGTTAGAGCGTTCTGGGTTAGTTTCTTGAGCTAATTTGTATTGTAGTTCTCTAAAGTCTTGTGTGAATAACCTTTGTTCATCTTCGTTCCAAGAAACACCATATTCTGCTAAGTTTCCTAGAATTTTTTCTCTAATTTCAAGCTTATGGTAACGCTGTAGAAGTAGTGAAATTGGCTTATAAATTCCTTTTATTGCCAGAATGTAAATGGCAAAAACTACTACTTGTTTTTCTCCACAAAATTTATTATCTATATCCACATTCAGAGTTTTTGTTATTGCTTAATCATAATTATAACTTTTAGCTTGGTGTTGGACTAATTAGTTTTTTAAAATGTTATTTATTAATTTATTCTCACCCAAGTAAATCACCTATATTTAATTTTCATTTTAGAAGTCAGGCTCCTTTCTAGTGATTCTATATCTGTCATACTTCTCTGATTTTTTCTTAGGGATTTTTTCTAATATAAAAGGCAAATCATTATCTTCTTGAGCTAATTTTTTCTCGGTATAGTTAACTATGTTCTCATCAGGGTAAGAATAGCCACCACCAGATTTTTTCCCATCTTTAAATGGACTGTTAGCATCTAATTTCCTATTAACAGCACCCCATAATTTAGGCAAAGTTATTTCCTGTTCAGAGAAGCTATTAATAACACCAATTGTTACCTTCATAAAATATTCTTTATGTGTATTTTCATCTTCTAGAAAAGATTCCCATTTTTTTCTAGGTTCCTTCTCATCTACTTCCTTAACAACATCATCAAATTTCCTAATTCTTGAACTAAAAATTGTTGTAGTGGGTTGAATTTTTCCATCTTCTGAATAAACATTTGAATAGAAATAAGCAAAGCCACGCAAAGGTTCACTTTGAATATAATGAGCCACAGATTCATAGACAGGGTTATTATCTGTTAATGCTCGAATATCCCCTTTTGTTAATAAGTGCAAAACAAAGAAATTGTTAGTTTGACTCAAGATAGTATCATCAATTGCGGAAGGTTGTTGAGTAATATAAATTAATCCAAAACCATATTTTCTACCTTCTTTTGTTATTCTCACAACAATATTATCTTCTGACTTAAGAGCTTGAGTCGATAAAAAGTTTTGTGCTTCTTCTACCATGATTAACATAGGAATGGTTTCTTCACCTTTGACAAATTTTTCTTCATTTTTTCTAAATAGCTGATTCAAGATTACTTCTACTAATCCATTCGCTCTATCTAATGGCATTCTAGATAAATCAACTATTACTATTCTTTTGTCATTAACAGCTTTTTTAATACCTGAAATTAACTGAGAACTTTCATCATGTTGGCTATAAATAATTCTGTTTAATGTAGTTCTTAATGCAGAAGCAGTATTTGTATTTTGAGGGTTATGCTGTTGGCCTGAACGTCCAATACCTAAAGTATCTAGAATTATATCTAAATCAGTATCCAAACCATCTTTAGAAATCAAGTCAATTAGTCCATGCCATTTATTTTGAATATCATTTCGTTTAATAGAAAGCAACCAAGAAGTATAGTTTCTATTGAGTTTATCTACAGGAAATAATGATTGAACAACTTCTTGAGGTGATAAGTCTTTAAGATTTAATGAGGCTTTACTAGCAATAATTCCCTCATATTCTTTTTCATTTCTCTCAGTCGATGTAAATACTACCAACCTATTTCTAATATTATTAATATCAGCTAATCCTAAACTTTGCTCAGTTCTAAAACTATATTCACCATCAATATCAAAAATTATAATAGCCGTATCATCTCCATAATAGCCAACTTCTGCCATTACAGACTTAATTAAATTACTCTTACCAAAACCAGCTTGCCCTAAAATAGCAGTTCGTCTTTTGAAAAACCTACTAACACTTAACTTGACTTTTATACCCTCCAAAACTCGATCGCCCACTGCATAATCACCCAAGTAAGCAATATTTTCTTGCCCCTTATCTAAAGAAGTAACAATTTGTAGCTCATCCTAAGAAGGATATCTAACTTTAGCTGCACGATTAGGATAAATACGAATCACAGCATTTATATTTTTATCAGTTAAAATCCCAACTAATCTAATCGTGTATTCCTCACCTAAATATCTACCCTGCTCTTGCTCAGAAACTTCTTCATCTACAATACTTTCTTTCACTTGTTGTTCCATTTCATCTAAGGATACTTGCTTTTGATTTTCTACCCTAGCTACCCATCGAATATCTTCCTGTTCAACTATTAGTAAATCGCCTAAATGTGGAGCTAAATCTAATTTGTCATACTTGAGAATAAACTTAAAAGAGTTATTCTCAGCAGCACTACCAACAATATTAGTAATTTCTTGTCCAGTTATCGGTGATTGTCTAGGCATTATTTTCTTTCTCCTTAGTTGATATATTTTCACGAATTGTTCTTTGTATTAGTCTAGCTGTAATTTCTTTAGTATGAGCATATTCGTGAGCTTGAGCCAAAGGTTCTGGGGCACCATTAAAGCGTTTAGGTAACGTACGTTTAGGTAAACCAGCTATTAATCCAATAATATAAGCATAGCTATTTTATGAAAATTTGCGCTTCCGATCCTTTGGCACACCATCCCAATTTTTCTCTGCAAAATTTGGAATTTCTAGAGTGAAAAATTGAGCATTTATACTATTCTTAAATCTTGCTAGATAAAGGTTGTTACAAAAAACTACTTCTCCTTCCCGATATAGATCGTAAGTATAAGAAATCTCCATCATTTCTTCTTGATTTCCAACTTGAATTACAAAAGGTTTTTCACTCAAAAAAGTTCGTGTTTTTTTTAAATATTTGTAAGCTATTTCTCTAAGCTTAGAACTTTTAGCAATTCCTACTATCAAGTTTTGATTATTCAAACAAATTTCTTGAACTTTTGCCTGTCACCTTCGATAAGCGTAGTCTGGATCGCCATCAATTCTCTTGAAAATTTTATTTCTTAAAAGACCATCTTTAATAAGTATAACTTTCCTATTTTTATCAGCATAATCTAATAAAACTGACCATTCTAAACATTCTCTAAGAAACTCTCTTAAATTCCTTGGAGGTCTTTCTTTTTGTGTATCTACTAAATAGCTCAGTTCTCTCCAGTCAGTAAATTCTAGTATTTTTAGTAACTCAGAAAGTGGTTCCTTGTGAAAAAGATCATCTATAATATCTACTAAATCTTCAGAGGGAATTTCTTCTGGTATTGTTTCCTCTAAATAAATACGACCTTCTGAATCTGCACATTTCATATATCGAGCATTTGTGTATTCTAATTGAATTTCTTGGTCTCCAAAATCAAGAGAAAAAGCATGAAAGCGATAATAATCTGGTACTTTATCCAAGTATTCTCTACGTTATTCGATAAATTGTATAAACTCTTCTGCTCTTTTTTTATGCTTAATTTCAATATCTTCAAGTTTCTCTATTCCACTAATATTTTTCAGCATCTTTAAACTGGCAATAAAAAGACAAAAGTATAATTTAACATACAAAAAAACCTCCTACTACAAAGCAGGAGGTTTAAATTAATCTAACCTACTAAACCAGAGTTCAGCTAATCTCTAACAATTAACCAAACTTACCAGCAGTCGAGGCTATCAAGAACGCGGCGTAAGTCAGAACATAACCCACCGTGAAGTGAGCTAAACCAACAACACGAGCTTGAACAATAGAAAGAGCAACTGGCTTATCCTTCCAGCGAACCAAGTTAGCTAGAGGAGTACGCTCATGCGCCCAAACAATTGTTTCAATCAACTCTTGCCAATAACCACGCCAAGAGATGAGGAACATAAAACCAGTCGCCCAAACTAGGTGTCCGAATAAGAACATCCAAGCCCAAACAGACAAGTTATTAGTTCCATAAGGGTTATAACCATTAATTAACTGGGAAGAATTCAACCACAGATAATCACGGAACCAACCCATCAAATAAGTAGAAGATTGATTAAACTGAGCGATGTTACCTTGCCATACAGATAGGTTCTTCCAGTGCCAGTAGAACGTTAACCAACCAATAGTGTTTAACATCCAGAACATAGCTAAGTAGAAAGAGTCCCAAGCAGAGATATCGCAAGTACCACCACGACCAGGGCCATCGCAAGGGAATGCGTAACCGAAGTCCTTCTTGTCTGGCATTAACTTAGAACCACGAGCATCCAACGCACCTTTAACCAAAATTAAAGTAGTTGTATGCAAACCTAGAGCGATCGCATGGTGAACCAAGAAATCTCCAGGTCCAATAGTTAAGAACAGAGAGTTAGTACCACTATTGATAGCATCTAACCAATTTGGTAACCATACAGCACCAGGAGTGGAAGCCAGACTATCAGCGTTAGACAACAGCACATCCATGCCGTATAAAGCCTTCCCGGAAGCAGCTTGAACGAACTGAGCAAATACTGGTTCAATCAAGATTTGCTTTTCAGGAGTACCGAAAGCAACCACTACATCATTGTGAACGTAAAGACCTAGAGTGTGGAAACCTAAGAATAAAGAAACCCAGCTCAAGTGAGAGATGATAGCTTCTTTATGATTTAATACACGATCCAATACGTTGCCTTTGTTTTGCTCAGAATCATAATCCCGTACTAGGAAAATAGCACCGTGAGCAAAAGCACCTACCATGATGAAACCAGCAATATACTGGTGGTGGGTGTAAAGCGCAGCCATTGTAGTGTAATCCCTTGCCATGAAAGCATAAGGAGGCAAAGCATACATATGCTGTGCAACCAAGGAAGTAATTACACCCAAGGAAGCTAGAGCTAAAGCTAACTGGAAGTGTAGAGAGTTGTTTAGAGTTTCATACAACCCTTGGTGAGGCAAGTTAAACTGACCTTGACTCTTACCACCGATTAAACCAGCTTTGGAATCAAGCATTTCTTTAATGCTGTGACCGATACCAAAGTTAGTCCGGTACATATGACCAGCAACGATGAAGATAACAGCGATCGCCAAGTGGTGATGAGCCATATCAGTCAACCACAGGGACTCAGTTTGAGGATGGAAACCACCCAAGAAAGTCAAAATTGCAGTTCCCGCACCTTCAGAAGTACCAAATACATGGTTAACAGTGTCAGGATTTTGAGCATAAACGCCCCAATTTCCTGTAAAGAAGGGAGCTAAACCTGCGGGGTGAGGCAAAGTTGTTAGGAAGTTATCCCAACCAACGTGCTGTCCGCGAGATTCAGGAATAGCAACGTGAACCAAGTGACCAGTCCAAGCCAAGGAACTAACACCGAATAGACCTGCCAAATGGTGATTTAAGCGGGACTCAGCATTTTTGAACCAAGCGAGACTAGGACGGAACTTGGGCTGGAGGTGTAACCAACCAGCGAATAGCATGATGGATGCCAAGATCAGGAGGAAGATAGAACCCTCATACAAGTCTCCATTTGTTCTCATGCCGATGGTGTACCACCAGTGGTAAATACCAGAATAGGCGATATTTACTGGGTTAGAGGCACCTGCTTGAGTGAAAGCATCAACTGCAGGTTGACCGAATTGAGGGTCCCAAATCGCGTGGGCGATAGGACGTACATTTAGAGGATCTTTAATCCACTGTTCAAAGTTTCCTTGCCAGGCGACATGGAACAGATTACCAGAAGTCCAGAGGAAAATGATTGCCAGATGACCGAAGTGAGAAGCAAAAATCTTTTGGTAAAGATTTTCCTCTGTCATGCCATCGTGAGTCTCAAAGTCATGAGCTGTAGCAATCCCGTACCAGATCCGCCTGGTGGTTGGATCTTGTGCCAGGTCTTGGCTGAATTTTGGGAATTTTGTGGCCATAAATCTTTGATCTAAGTCTCGCGCGTCTTTGAGAATTTAGTCAGAATTTAGATTGAAATAGGGGATTGAGGATTAGTCAACCCCCAAGGAAGAATGTTTGTTAAAACGTTATTGGATTCTTATCCTACTGCAATTATTCTCGCCAGGAAGAATGCCCAGGTTGTAGCAATTCCACCTAGGAGATAGTGAGCTACTCCTACTGCACGACCTTGAGTGATACTTAAAGCACGAGGCTGAATTGCTGGAGCAACCTTTAACTTATTATGAGCCCAAACAATAGACTCGATCAACTCTTGCCAGTAGCCACGACCACTGAACAAGAACATTAAGCTAAATGCCCAAATAAAGTGTGCGCCTAGGAATATCAAACCGTAGGCAGATAATTCAGAACCGTAGGATGTAATTACATTTGAAGCTTGCGCCCAAAGGAAATCACGCAACCAACCATTGATGGTTATTGCACTTTGTGCAAAGTTACCGTAGGTAATGTGAGATACTGTACCGTCTGCATCTACTGTTCCCCAAACGTCTGACTGCATCTTCCAGCTAAAGTGGAAAATCACAATTGACAGAGAATTATACATCCAGAACAGACCTAAGAACACATGGTCCCAACCGGAAACTTGACAAGTACCACCACGACCAGGACCG
>JAAUYB010032069.1_pt1 | contig 12329 bp, 11 predicted proteins | sample 7278071 | NCBI WGS metagenome assembly JAAUYB01 (sample SAMN14350121, study PRJNA611818) | marine sediment metagenome | isolation source: surface marine sediment (1.8m) | place: French Polynesia: Moorea | collected 2018-08
GAGCTCTTCCACCATCAAGAAGCAGCCTGAGCAGTTCACCATCAGCAGAGACGAGCTGAGCACCCCATTCTCATACCTCAGGAAGCACCCGGCGCCGGTCAAGAAAAAGTAAAAGAGAAGCACCCAACAACAGATATATTTAAAACACGTGCACCAATGTACAAACAACACCCACAAAGGTCTTCGGTGTCCTCCAAGTCAAACGGCGTTAGGAACGGGGGAGGGGACGAAGCGGACGGGGCCGAGGAAAACGGCGGAGTGACCGTCATCGTGCACAAGGAGGCCGACGGTGCCCTTACATTCACGCGGAGGAAGCCGCTCCCTGCCACCAGGGTCAACGAAGATGAGATCACCAGAAACCTACTGGTCAAGCTGGAGTGAGAAGACGGAATCCTTCCTTTCGTTCAATGTCCAAACTTTCTCCGCCCGTCGGATTTCTCCCTTTTCTTTTCATGCGACGCCTTTGCATCGCTATATTCTCTCGATTCCTTCTTGTCCAGATATTTCTTTTCTCGATTCAAGTCGAGGAAAAACATCCCCGCCACCACACGTCCGATTCGTCGTCGTCCGTCGGAATTCCATTGTCCGAATGCCAGTCCGTCCGTCCACCCCTATTTCAAACATCGAACATGGGAATGGAAAATGCATTAAGGGAACGGATCCAAACTTTCTTTTTCTCTACCCGAAAACTTCCTTCATGCAGCACGGCGAAGAAGGTTTCCCCTGTGGGCGAGGCCTCCGACAAGAGCCGCGTGGTTTACGACAGCGGCGAGGGCGCAAAGGACATCGTTCACCGCTGGGAGAGAGAGCACCCGGGGACGGCGGAGAACGTCAAGAGGAACTTTGGAAAGAGGAGGAGCGTCAGCGGCTCAGGAAGCAGCCGGCACATGGCCGACGTCGTCGTACTGGACATTGCCACCAGGAAGAGCATGGGATACAGCGGCCCCACGCCCTACGGTGATAGGCCAAGGACTACCGGCACAGGATCCAGGAGGAGCTCCGTCGCATCAAGCGTCACTTCTCCCACGCCGATGTCGCCCGAGCCGGTGCAGATGAGGAACAAGGTCGACATGGTGGACATCGAGCCCAAGAAGCGGACCTCTGACGTTTTCCGCATGTCCACCATCACAGAGTCCAAGACGGACTACGCAGAGCTGCTGGGGATCAGGAGGAGCGGGGGAGTGAGGGGGCAGTCGCTCAGGAGGAAGAAGAGCGAAAAGAAGGAGAAGGAGAAGGAGCCGGAGGAGGAGGAGGAGCTCAGGCCGCAGCCGCCAACGCCGGCGCCAAGGAGGCAGGAGTCACAGAGGGCAGAGGAGGAAGCAGACGGGCGCAAGTCCTCTTCCTCCTCCTCCAATTCGTCTTCCTCCTCGTCGTCCTCCGGCGAGAGCGACCACGAACAGGAGGAGGCGGAGGAACACCACGAGGAAGAGCATGAGGAGGAGGAGCACCACGAAGAGGTGGAGGAGGAGCGAGAGGAACGAAAGAGCGAGAGTGAACACGAGGACGAGGAAGATGGCGACGCCGGGCACGAAGAAGAAGAGGAGGAGCACCACAACGAGAGTGAGGAGGAGGAGGAGGGGAAGGAGGAAGACGAGGAAAATGAGGGAGGCGACAATAAGTCTTCTTCTTCATCCGATTCTGACCGTGAGGAGGCGGAGGAGGAAGAGGACTTGAAATAAATAGGTGGGAATGCAACAAAGGCCTGTCCTGCCTAAATGTCCGTGAGGCTTCAGAAAAAGGGTTTTCCATCTGTCAGTCCTGCCTTCAGGTGCATACACATCATGTACAGCGACACATTTCATTTCGAGTTTAAAATAGAAAAAGGGAATATAACAGCCCGTCGCCCGTCCTTATCGTCCTCTCAAAAGTTTTCTCATCACCGGCGAGGACGACGCCGAGTTTCCCAAATCCCTTGGGTGCTGCTACGCTGAGATTGGAAAGATGGGTATCCTTCCGTGCATTGGGGCCGACAGACCAAGTCCACCTACCAAGAGAAACGTCTATCTACCGTACTTGTGCAGATAACCTAGTCGGGATTTAATTATACTTTGTGCTATTTACTTGTCATCGTCTAATCTCTTTGTGGGATTTTGTAATTAACATACCTTTTTTTCCCCCTTTACAGATGTGTCACCTTCGTTCCCAAGGTCGAGGAGGCCGCGGCGGAGACGGCAGAGGAGGGAGAGAAGAAGGCGGGGTGAAGAAAATGGAACTGTCACCACAGTTCGCGCATATATTTTTGTTACTGGAGTGAAAGTGAATTTCCTACTACCTAGTACGATCAAGGAGCTGTTTGTTTTTAAAAAGTTCGCTTTTACTTTGCATTCAGTGTATCAGAACGCTTGTTTTCCGAATTCTTAACTTTGATGATAGGAGATGCTGCCACCGGCCTTGCATCCTCGCAAAAAATGTGATTACGAAACAAGTCATTTCCGCAAAAGGGGTTAAACTATATGACCTCTACAGATTTGAATAAAAGCGAATCAAGGCAAAAAAGTGTCCACATTCATTTATTTTTTGTCCTTTGCGGGAATAACTACCGTCCAAGCTTTAGCTATACTTGTAGCACCCCTTGTTTTTAGAGCCAAGTCACATAACTTTCCATATTCCTTTCTCGATGGAGAACACAGGGGAGAAAACATATCATTTTTCAAACTTCGGAACACACCTCCGGTCTTCAATTAACGCCTTTGGGTAAAGGGTTGCAATACGTTATACGTTGTAGATCTGGGGCAGCATTGCTTTGGAGAGGTTGGGGCAAGGTCGAAAGAAGGGATTGGCAACATGCTTATTTCGGAATAAGTATTTCATTCTATGCTGTATGTAATTTATGGATTAACGTATGTTTTTGCTTGCTTGTCGGGCAGTGGCGTTCTGCTTCCATTCCGGGAACGGGAAATATTCTGTAGGTCATACTGTACGTAGTTGGGTTTTTAGCTATAATGGTAGGTCGGCAGTATTCCTTTTCTTCAATTGCTCTTCCCCCCTCCATTCCTTGTCTCCTTGTGCAGCCTGCTGGCTTGCACGGCCTTCACCAGAGAACGCACCGCTTCCTCGTGACCCTAAAGAAACAAACATTGTTCCGCCACTCTTCAATTTATAGCATTTTAAAATTCTACCTCGAAACTGTCCGTTTTCCTGAGCGGTCTTGCCCTCATGAGCAACTCCCTGCTGTCCCTTGCTGCCCCCGCCCTGAGAGGCACTGGAGGCGGGGGGCCGCGGGGGAGGCCCCCGGTCCTGACTGGCTGGTGGTGCTGAAAGTGCCTGTGGTGCTGACCGTGGTGTTGGAACCTGATTGGCGACCTCGCCGCTGCTGCGCTGGCCTCCTCGCTTGCGGACTCCTCCTGCTCGTCGCCGGTGGAGCAGACGGACACTGCGTCGCGAAGCTGGTCCAGGCTGCGGCTCTGCATAGACATAGCGGGGGAAACACTGCGGAAGACAAAAAAGGAAATTCGATATTATTGCTATAGCACATTTATCTTAGTTATGAAAATGCACCTTTGTGGGAAGGGGTCGAAATCAATCTCCGGCGCCGATGACCTCCTGTGGTAAGGGCCGGCTGGGATATCTGCATCGATCACCAGGCGGGGAGGCGGTGGCAGGGGCCGACTCTGCTGGTCCTGTTCTTCTTGTTGCTGATGTTGTTGTTGCTGCTGCTGCTGCGCGCTCCTCCTGTACCTAATTGTGTTGAAGGGCGACCCCTCCTCCTCGAACACCCTGGGATGCCTCTCCTCGTCCTCCTCCTCGTCCAGATCGCTCTCTCCCATCCTGCCTCCGTTCCTCCTCTCCCCGTCCCCTCCAACGCCACCTCCTGACGTGGCCGCTGCAACCTCCTCGCTGTAGAAAGAGTTGGTGTCGGAGGAGCAGAAGCTGCCCTTGTCCTCGTCGTCCTCTTCCTCCTCGTCGCCGTCACCGTCTTCCCCGCTCCTGATGCTCCCCTCCTCGCCCGTGGTCGTGGCGGTGGTGGAGGTGCTGTACTTGGGGCCGGGGGGCGGACCGAGTCTGGGCTGAAGCGGTTGCTGGTGTTGCGGATGATGATGCTCCACAGTCACTCTATCGAAATTAAAGTATCGAGTAGAAGAAGCGAAACAGAAAATGGCTTTAATTGATTTTCCCCCTCTACCTCAATCTTTGGGGCTCCTCGTTGAGAGGCGCAACCCGAGAAGTTTTCCCCAGGCCAGGAGGCTCGAAGGTGCTCAACGTTTTCTGCTGCTGCTGCTGCTGCTGCTGTTGCTGCTGTGCTGCCTTGTCCAGTATTGACGTGATGAGCTCCTTCTTCTCTGCCTCCCTCCGGTCGATCTCCGCGCTCTCCTCCTCTCCAAGTCGGTGACGGTGATCGCGGTAGTCCAAGTACTGCATCTTTGCGTTGCGAAGGATCTCCTCGATGCGTTCCTAAACGGAAAGGATGTTCTTTTCTGCTCCTTCCGAAATAAATGTTTATTGATTACCTGGTCAATTGGACTTGGCACCGATGAGGGCAACTGTCCCTGCTCGTGGTGCGGCGGCGGCGGGAGGTCCATCTGGGAAGAGGAGTCCCTGATGGGGAGGTCGTCCGAACAGAATGAGAGCCTGGAGTCGGCCCCTCCCCCACCACCGCCTCCCTCTCTTCCATCGTCGTCCTCGTACTGCGCCAGCATTCCCTTGGCCTCGAGCAGCCCCCGACTCATGGCCCCTCCCCGCTGGTGGTGAAGGTGGGGCGGGTGGGGCGGAGGGGTCGCGCCGGACTGGTGGCGGTGGACCTCCACTGGGTAGGAGGTGGGAGAGGAGAAGAGAGGCGGAGGGGCGGTAGCGGCGGCGGTCTCTGATTCCAGCATGGCTCCCGCAGAAGATCGGTGGTGCTGGCGACGGTGGTGACGGCCGTTCTGGTTCGGTCTGCTCGGTAGGAGGAAAATATTGTGGGCATGGTGAAAAAAAGTACGGAGGCAAGTGATAAGCCTATTTATACGGTACCTTGGCAGGGTGAGCTGACTTCCCCCAGCGGATACGGAGGCCTGGTCCTGACTCCTTTTGGCCGGGAGTGTCTTGCTGCTATACTTGCCCTCGCCCTCCTCGTTGTCTCCATTTCCCCCGTTCCTCCTCCCGCTGCTGCTCCGCCTCTGACCATTCCTCCTCTTTCCGCCCTCCTCTCTGGAACGGCTCCTCCCCCCCGTCCCTCCCCCACCGCCTCCTCCTCCGCCGTCGCCCCCTCCTCTCCCGCCCCCGTCCAGACCCACCGACCCTGAGCTGACGAACCTTGCCAAGTGGTCCGACAGGCAAAGGATCCTGGAGACGTCGTCCTGCATGGATGAGAGCTCCGACAGCTGGTCTCGAAACGACTTGGAGTCGGCCACGATCCTCCTCTGCTCCTCCTCCCAGATTCCCTCAAGGATCTTGTTCTGCTCGTCCGCCAAAACCTTGACGCGGTCCAGGTTGCCCTTCAGCTCCTGGCAGTCCCCCGTAAGGTTGGTGACCTGATGTAAAAAAAACAATGTTCATCATTCAAGAAAAAAAACCGACAAATTGATGTATTTCACCTGGGAGAAGTCTGACAAGCACCTCTTGGTCGATATTTCCCGGTGAAGTTGAGACAATTGGCCGCGGATGCCTTCTAGGTCTTGTTGGAGGTTCTGTAATTGATGGACAATATTGGTTTCTGTTCGACCACGTTGAAAAAGTTTTTTGTGAACCATACCTCCACTTGCGCTCTAAGCACGTTGCTGCACTTCCTGAAGTACCTGCCGCTTGGCGCTCCTCTCCCCCCTATTCCCCTCCCGCCTTCCCTGAGGGCTTCCTCCTCCTCCTCTTCCACCCCTCCAGCGCCCCCCTCCTTCCTGCCCCCCTCGCCCTCCTCCCCGTCCGCCCCCTCCAGCCTCCGCTTCTCCTCCCCGGCGATCTTGGCGATCTCCCCCAGCGACTCCACGAAGCGCGCCTTGAAGTTGACGGAGACGTCGTCGACCTCAGGGTGCTTCTGCGGCACCGACTCGGACATGAGCAGGCTCAGGCGCTCAACGATGTAGGCGGCCAGCGTCAGGAACTCGAACTTGTTGGCCCTGGTGGCGAAGATGGCGCTGAGGATGTGGTGGATCTGGACTAGCGGGAGGTTCACCGTAGACGTCTGAAGCTGCTGGTGGAGCTGGCTGTTCTTCACCTTGTGCTCGCTGCGGAGGAAAGGAGCGAAAAAGTGGGTACTGTACAGCGGCAATTTAGTCACGAAAATGCCCTCACTTGTCAGACGCCCTGAGCACAGCCTCGTATTGCTTCCTGATGTTGTCGTACAGGGTGGTGTAGGTGGCGTGTATGGCCTCCCTGTCGGCCACGGTGGACTTCTTGAAGCCCTCGATGATGGCCCGTAGCACGTCGGAGTCGTCGCGCATCGTGGACTGCATGTCGCGCATGTTCTATTCAAAGGAAGGAAGCAAAATTACTAATAGCCCTCTTAATAAGGATATCGCTCCATTACGGCTATGGTCCTTTCGAGCTTCTTCTTGGCTTGATCGTAGGCGATGTCGACGTCCACGCAGTGGAGGCGGGTCTCCAACGAGGCCTCGCTGAAGCACTTCATACACAGGAGGGCCCGAGTCGTCGTGCAAAACATGGTCAGTTGCTCGCCGTGAGCTGGGCACTAGATTCAAATTGGAATGGAAACTAATCGTTCGTAATCACGTAAATTTCCCCATTTTTTATTTAAAAAATATCGGCTAAAAGCACATTTTGAAACGGAAATTATTTCTTCCCCACTGTTTACGGCAAACTCAAGTCAATGGGAGAAAACATTGAGCACCGCTTTAAAGATTCCTTTACCTTTTGACTTCTCTGCTGAGACTTCATGGATATGTGAATTATGTCGTGTTGGGAGAACATTTTGGCCTTGTGGGTGTCCTCTCTACATGGACCGCAAAGGGACTGGCCTGCAAAAAATAAAAATTCAAAAGAGGTATCAAATACAAATGCTTCGGACGCAATTTTCCCTACGGTAGACTAAAACAAAGAGCACAATACATCAGCTCTCAAGAACATTAGAGGGCGATGATGCCCTACCGCAAGTGTTGCAGAAGAACATGGCGACGGTGGAGACCTCCCCGATGGTGAGTCCGGTCTCCCGGTTGATGAGACTGAGCAGATGGTCGCACTCCCGCTGGCTGGACCAGCACACTGTGAAGGCATACAGAAAAGGGGGAAGGGAGGGAATAGTAATTAAGTAGGATGGTGGAAGGGTAAAAAAACATTACGGTGAATACGGGATCGTACAGTATGGTACAGCACCAAGCAAATATGAAATGGTGGTGGCTAGTTGGGAATTACGGTACATTTTTGAATGCTGCTAGGGTGGCATGAAGAACAGAGAGTTCGAAAGGGTCAAATGGAATTTTTAATAGGATTGAGTGAGCTTAACGTACATCAATACTATATGAAGAGGAAACCACGAGAGCTGAACAATAAATACTAATAATTTTCTCTTGTAGCGAAGGGGAGCTCAACAACAGGCCGGCAACAAAACACTAGATGTTTTTGCCAACCACATACCACATGTGTTGCAAAAGAAGACTGGGCTCTTCTCGTTGCGGTCACAGTTGGCGCACTTGGGGAAGTCCAGGTTGGAGGTCTGGATGAGGAAAGACACCAGCTCGTCCTTTGGCGGAAGGGCGCTGTTTTCGCGGAGCTGCGTCCGACGCCTGCAATTGATATTTCCAAAAGAGACTGATGCAATCGCGGAGAAAAAAATTCTTCCTGTTGTTCCTCACCCGCAGAATGGGCACGCCACATGTCTCTTGGTGGCGTCGACGGTGGGCCTGAGGCACCTCGCGCACACAGTGTGGAAGCAGTCGAGGAGGCAAGGGTCGGAGTAGGGCTGACCGCAGCTGCCGCACTGGAGCACGTTGGGGGAGGGCGCGTCCACGGCGCCGCCCGGCAACAGCAGGCCTCCGCCGCCTCCGCCGGGCTGAGGCACTGCGGTGGCAACCACCGCTTCAAGTGTTGCCGCGGCGGCGCGCGGCGGCGGCGGCGGCTCCATGCTGGCCGCCGAACCTGCAGAGGCCGCGGCTCCATTTGCACCTCCTCTGGCCGCAGCGCCGCCGTTCATGGCGGGGTGGAGGAGGAAGGCACCCCTCCCGACGGTTGTCCTACAACAGTCTTTGGCAGTGATGGAGAAGGCAGTGATGTTGGGGCATCTGGATTTGCCACAGGAGAAGGAGGAAGAGGAGGAGAGTCTGTCACTGTAACAGAGAGAGAAAGTAAGAGGGGGAAGAAGAAATAGGATGGAGGCGTGCAGAAGAAGACACGGCGACGAGGGCGGCCTTCAAGGTTGCTCTCTCTTCTTCCCGACTGCTAGAGAGGTGGATGGGGGGAAGGGGGTACCTTCTACTCACCCCTCTTATTTGACGAGGGGGAGGGAGCTGCTGGTGGAGAGAAAGAGAAAGTGGAAGAAGTTGGAGGAGAAGGGGAGAGACTGCGGCGGAGGACGATTTAGAGAGAGGTGCCTAAGGCTCGTCCCCCTTTCGCGAGGCCGTCACACTGAGGCCGCCTCTTCCTCCTCCTCCAAGACCTCGCACGCATGCGCGACCGACCAACGACCAACCGAGGTCTGTCCATCCGCCGAGGCCCCTCTCCACCTCGCATAGCAAAGAAAGCAAGGAGGGGAGGATGGTGATGGTGTGGGCAGGAAAAAAGGGGAAAAGGGAGGAGAGGTCGTAACTCGTCGTCGTCCGTCCGCCCGTCCACCCGTCCACCCGTCCGTCGGTCCCCGTCTCCTCTGCGATAAAGCAGTGGAATGGGAGGCAGGAAGGGGAGGGGGGCCGGATCGAGGATAAATTGATTTCGAACTGAGAGAGGGGAAGAAGGTCGAGGGAGGAAGACTCCATGGAATGTGGGAGGGGCGGAAGAAGGCTGTGTGTCAGACGGGTGATCGGAAGAGGGAAGAGCAGTTTTATTGGCGTTTATTCCTCCATTGAAAGCCCACCCTGCTGCACAAGATGGTTTGCGCCCACGGGAAGAGAGGGGATAAAAAGTTTCTCCTGGCACAAGGAATGCCTCGTTTCCTCATCAACTACTCTCTCTTCTCTCTTTCTCTCTCAATTACGCCAATGCCGACGCCGACGCCCCTTCTTCCTTCCAGGGCCCCATTCTCCTTTTCCGCCACGCTTTCTAACTCTCTCGCAGGGGATAAAGGAAGAACGTGGGGAGCGGGCGGAACCAACCTCAGTTCTCTAAATGCGGCGGCGGGGAAGGGGGGGAGGAGGGGGCGCGATCTATGGAGTGGATTTCATAGTAAATCAATCCGTAGAAACGGGTGGATTTGAAGACAAATGACTTTCTTTTCTACATTTCAGGTTTTTTTAGGGGGCTGGAATCCCTACCAAGAAATAATGCAGAGATTCATGAAAACCTCCCCGGAGATCCCTTGGGAGAACCGGGAGGATGGGAGGGAGGCCAGTTGGTGTGTGCGAGAGGGGGGGAGTGCACAAATGGGCAAGGGGGGTGGGTACTCTGCTGACGGGAGAAATGCTGACCCCCCCCCCTCCTACTGCTGGGTTTCTTGCCCGTGTGGGGGAGGGGAGTGCGAGCGAGAGTTTCCTTTTTTTCTGGCTCTCTCGTCTTCTGTGGATTATCTCGGGAGGAGGAAGAGATGGGGTTAATGGTCCGTAGCCCTGGCAGCCTAAAGCAGGATGGCGTTGGATAACAACAAACATCTGTAGTGCTTCCCACTCGCGTACAGTGCTCTACACAAGGATGATGTCGGTAAAGAGGGCCAAAGTGGCTTTTAGCATTTTATTACGTGTACCACAGGTAGGTTATACAGGCTTTTTTCTGCCAAAGAAACAATCAAAGCAATTTGACCTCGCTCAATCCAACGGTACGTTTACGCTAAGCAAATCAACGCTTCTTTCCCGATCTCGAAAAGAGCCGCCGCGATCCCCTTTTAATCCGATAAGATAAGGCCCTCTGTTTTTTCCGAGGCAGATTGCAGATCCGCGTAACTCCCCACTAACTTACGTAGATATATCGACCGGGTGCCGCTTATGCATTGCAGCTAGCAAGCAAAGCGAGCAAGCCCGGCCCATCTCTCCCCGTATCTGGTCTATTCTGATAAATATGTGTCACCCATCACCTCGGCGCGACTTGATCTTCTTCGTCATCGTCGTCCAGAGCAGCGAGAAAAGAAACTTCTGATAGATTGAGGACAAGCGCAGGTGGAGAGTGGAGACGTCAAGAAAAAGTTGTGGTGCCAGAGAAAGAAGAAGTGCCTATCAAGATGGGGACAGAAACGCTGGCAAATAAGATCATTGCTGGTAAGCCTCAGTGCCCACAACTTTGTGCAATAAATGTATGGCGCTATTTTTTCTTTATTCCAGGTGTCCTCTTTGCCTCCTTGCTCGTGCAGTGTGCTTTCAGCGCTGCCCCCGGGGCCAAGATCATTGGCGGCTCCAAGGCTGCTGAGAAGCAGTTCCCCTACCAGGTCTCCCTTCAGTACCGAGGTTCACACGTCTGCGGCGCGACCATTTACGATGAGAAGAACATTGTCACTGCTGCGCACTGCTGCGCAAGTGAGAGCTTTTTGTGGAAGTTATTTATTGGGAGGTCGAGACAGTTTGTTTCCCCCAACTTTTTCTGGCAGTTGGCGATGCTGGCGACTTTGCCATCAAAGTTGGACTGATCGATCTCTCAGACGCTGGAGATGGAGTTCAGAGGGAAGATGTCGACTGGCACAGGATGCATCCCAGATACGATGTAATTAATTGTTGGTACCTGTACTGGTGTTGCTGCTTTACAGCTGTTGTTGCAATTTCTGTCTCCTCCACTTACACCCCATTGACATGAAAGAATACCATCATCCATTATAATTTTGCTTTTCTTCTCTAGCCTGACAGCGAGACTGACTTCACTGACGACATCTGCGTGATGCACTTGAAGGGCAAGCTGGACCTGAGCTCCTCCTACGTGGACTCTGTCCCACTGGCTACCAACTCCTCCTCCTCTGCCGCCGGCACCCAGTGCGTGGTGGCAGGATGGGGCGTCACCAGAGTGGGTTCGGATGACCCTTCTGACGATCTCATGTACCTGTACATGCCCATCCTGGAGGACCAGTACTGCTTCACTCGCTACCCGGCCACATTTAAGAGCGCAAAGATGCTCTGCGCGGGATTTGAGGAGGGTGAGCAAAAATGTCCTTGTCTCCTCCTCCTCCTCCTGATGCTGTTGTTATTGATGTTGTTGTTGCTGTTGTTGAGGTTGCTGATGTTGTTGCAGGAGATGATATTGGTTTTGCTCAAAGTTCATGGTGCTTATGCTGTTGCTGCTGCTCTACTTGGTTCATTTTTTAAAATCAGTCCCCTTTATTTTTCCTTCAGGCGGCAAGGACTCTTGCCAGGGTGACAGCGGTGGCGGCCTGGTGTGCAATGGGATCCTGACCGGTATCGTCTCCTTTGGCGCTGAATGCGCCATGAGGGGGTTCCCCGGCGTCTACACGGAGGTCTCCTATTACTCAGACTGGGTGGAGGAAAACGGGGCAACAGTGGACACTTCAGTTGTGGCATTCACTGCTGCATCACTGCTCGTTGCTCTGTTTGCTAGATAATATTTATTTGAGTCAGGAAATGAGCGCTGTGACTGACATATCACCCCTCGACTGGTTTACAAATTAAATGTGTCTTTCCAAAACGTCTATCGCATTAAAATTGTCATGCGAGGGGTGGACATTTTTCTCTGTTCCGTTCATTGTTCCTCGGTCCGGTTTTAGCTGCGTCATGCTTTTTCCGACAAAGTGTGAGCTCTAGCGGCGGCCACTTATTCTTTCCCGTTTCCACGCCCGGGCTTCCCCTTCCCCACTGTTGTTGGGCAAAAAATATTTTTCACATCCAGTTTTTTCCCGGCTTCTCCGCAATCCGCAGCTTGAAAAACTTTTGTTAAAAAACTACGGGAAATGATGGCGCGACTTTCCGCCCTTTTGTTGGTTCTTCTCGCTTCCGAATCCTGCCTCTCATCCCCTTCTCCCACATCGGTGGTCGAGGTCGTCCTTCCGGAGGACGAGGGAAACGGAGACTTGGAAGATAACTTTGTACGAATAATAAAAATGTGAGAGAAAAGGAGCCTTAGTAAACGAACTACGATCTTAGATTCCAGGAGACTACCTTTTCTCCTACGATGACGACATGGATATCTTCACCACCGGCACCGGCGGCCTCGCCTCCCCTCCGTCGGGCGACGAAGAGGAGACAGGGCTGACAGCCTCCTGCCCCTGCAAGCAGTTGCTAGTGTCCTCCCTGGGCGAGGCCCAGCACCTGCAGGCCGGAGCCATGGGCGTCTACAAGCTGTACTCCACCTACAACGGCCGCCCCAGCTACCACGGGCCGCAC
>JAAUYB010079201.1_pt1 | contig 12326 bp, 10 predicted proteins | sample 7278071 | NCBI WGS metagenome assembly JAAUYB01 (sample SAMN14350121, study PRJNA611818) | marine sediment metagenome | isolation source: surface marine sediment (1.8m) | place: French Polynesia: Moorea | collected 2018-08
AGCAATCAGGTTAAACCTCACGAATAATTGATGCAGCTCTAAGACGCACAAGAATGCAAGCAAAGAGGATTGAATGAATTTAGCGCAGCAGCAACAACAAAAGCACTTGGCTTACAGAAACTGACTGCAATAGCGTGTGGTTTCTTCTTTTAATATTACAGTAGTGTACGTAAACGAATCACAAGTGACCAAAGGCAAAAACAAATATAATACAATAAAAATACAAAATATATGACTCCCCTCTCCAGGAGGTCTCCTAATTCGCACCAATCATTTGAAAGGAAATACTTTCGTACATGTAAAGAAAAACAAAAATCACGAATTTTACTCCAGAGCCCCTCTACCCGGTCATTGGGTCGGAAGGAAAAAACCAAAAATGATGAATTCGGCGAACTACTTATCATCACAAGGCAACAGCAGCAACAATAACAGCAGCGTCAACAACAGCACAGCAGTGATAAGATCATGTTGGAAAATTTTCTGTCACATCGAGACAACACATAAAAAGCCACTTCTTCGCTGCTGATCGATGCATGATGTGTGTGGCGTCCAAGAGGAAAAGAAGGCATTAGAGCCCATTCCTTCCTTCTTTTCGTGTATTCGGTCCTTCTCTTCCACACTACTGTCTTTTTCGGGGGGAAGGAGGAAGAAAGCCCCTCCCAAATTGGCGCCTGACTCCGATTTCTCCCTTTCCCCCCCCTTGTCAATGCCTGCCCACAGTATAGCTCGCTCTGAAAGGGGGACGTCTGAAAGTCAGGGGACTGGTTCGTGTTGTTGTTCTCACTGTTGCATCTTTTAATCCAACTTACTTTCACGTACTTTAAAGGACACATAACAAAATATGAACTAGTTTTTATTGGTGCTTTGTGATTAGCCTGTTGTAAGCGAGTTCTTGTTTTTAGCCCTCCCTTCCGGCTCTGAACGGAGAACCGTCTCCGCCGCTTTTGTCCTGAGTCTCGGTCTCTCGGTCCGTCCTTTTTTTGGTCTTTCCCCCCGCTACAGTACACTAGGTTTTGGCATCGAGAGGGAGGGGAGGGAAAATCACACACGGGACAATTAAAAGAGAGAGTGTTTTGGTAGAGGAGAAATGCCTATCAGCGTAGGAACAATCTGCAAGAAGCGGCAAAAATGCAAAATATTTTGCCGGTAGTCGCATGCAGTATATGCAAAATCTCTTCATGCAGAAGTGCTTATTCGTGATCCTGTTTAACTACTACCACTGCAAATTGCAGAGGTAGAATACGTTGTACCACGTTCGCCTTTTCCCCTAGTCTGCGTTCTACGGTACGACCAACTAGGGGGCGTCAAACCAATCCATGGATGCAAACAACGGGGTCATGGGCTTCTTGATGCCAAGTGCCAAGTGCCAACAAAGGGGGGCAGTGACATCAATAGCGCACAGCGGAACACTGGGGAAAGATGGGGAAATGGCCACCCTACCTCTTCCCTTCTACTGGCATATTAAAACTCTCCTCTTTCTCTGCATTTTCTTTTCTTCGTCGACAGGTCAGTTTTCGAAGGTGCTTTCCAGTAACAGCTACGGGAAAGGGATTATTTATGGCAAAAGCAAAATACTCGGGATCGGGAACGTACAAAAATTATTTGTCAAAATGTAAATAAAGCTTGTTTGCTGAAAAAAAAATGTTAGTGGGTGCGGCTGTGTCTCACTATCATAAGGATACTTTTTCAACTGTACCGTACATGTAGACAGGGAGCTGTAGGTATGAATGATATGATCCTCTCCTCTCCGAACCAGAATAACAAAGAGGAGGAACAAACTAGGGAAACGCCGCTTAAAAAGGACAAAACCAAGATTAAAATACAGAAAACAGAACTTTTACACTTGGAAAACACAGACAAATGAAACCACTCTTTAAAAGGAAAACTACTGTTAGGTGCATAGTTGATGTCTTGGCTTTTTGTACCACCTAGCTATATTTTCTACGGACGTGATCCGATAAAGTGGAACGAACGCGTTCTCTTCCTTTCTGATTGTTGAGGAGCAGCGTGTCTAAAGAGTTTCTTGAACAACCCAATCGACATACTTTTATGCCTATTGGAGAAATTGCGTTTGATAGGTTGAAACTTTAATAGTTAAAGATATTCCATTTTAAACTTTTTTCGGATACAAAGCATTGTCAAAACGTATTTTTCTTTTTTTGCTTCTTCCGTACTGTAAGTGGAAAAGCATACTTTTGATCTTGGCTGTTTTATAATCAACAATCTGGTAACACTTTTCCGCTTTGCCGCGCCGCTCTCTCTCCTCTCTCTCTCTTCTGCTGTTGTTAGCTTTAGCTGCTGACTCTCGCCGCCCGCGCCCGGGGACGCCCGCGACCGACCAAGCCGCCGCACAAGAAAAAGCTGTTTATTTGGGTTCGCAAAAAAAAGTGTTCCAGTTGACGAAAGCCTCGCTCTCGTTGGCCCTCGCCTCCACTTCCCTCTCCATCCCAGTCTTCTCCGCCTCCGCCGCCATGGCCAAGGGCGCCAAGAAAGACGCGGCCAAGGGCAAGGCCGCCGATCAAGAGGCCGTCAAGGAAGAGCCCGCCAACGACGTGGCCGGGACGGAGGCGTCGGAGGAGTCCCCGCCGTCGCCGTCCTCCCCCTCCGTGGCCACCACCACCACGGTGGTGCTGAGGGCCCCAGGGGAGGAGGTGGAGACCGAGATGCTGGAGGAGCAGGTGGTCTCGGAGCAGGTCATCTCCGAAGAGGTGGTCACGGAGGAGGTGATCGAGGAAGAGGTTGGTGCCATCAAGACGGAGGAGGTGACGGAGGAAGAGGACGCCACCGTGCAGGGCGGGCAACAGATCTACATCATCCAGACCACAGACGGCTCCATCCCTATGGAGACGGCTGAGGTGGTGGTGGCCGACGACGTGGCCGTTTATGAGACAGTGTCTGCTCTGGAGCAGCTCTCCCGGGGGAACGTGGTCACAGCAGCAGGAGAGAGTGGCGAACTTATCCAGGTATGAATGTGCTTTTTCCCTGGATTTGTTCGTTGCTGTATGATGTTCATTCTTTTCAATTTTAATGCATGTGTCAGTAAGATGTGACCCCATTTCTTAAGCAAAGTACATTCAATTTCTTCACTTGCTTTTGTGCCTCTATTTGTAGGTCTACGAGGAGGTGGTGCTACCTGAAGGAAGCACAGGGACAGTCATTGACCAGTTCGTGGATGTGGCAGAGGTTGAGGTGGGTGAAGGGGCCGGTGCTGCCCCCAAAGTGGAGACCGTTGTTCGCAAAAAGAGAGGCCGACCTGCAGCCAAGGCCTCCACTATGGTGGCCAGCGCAATGGCTGCCAACACCAACAACATTGTCTCTGTTGGGGGAGGAGCTGCTGGGCCAGAGTTCCACATCTGCCGGCTGTGCAACCAGATCATCCCTCAAGGGGAGATTGCCACACACAATCAACAGCATCATGGGGCTGTGGGCGAACTCACTTGTGGTGACTGTGGCAAGGTTTTCAAGAGCAAGCGCTCTCTTTATGGTCACTGCAAAGAGAAGCACTCTGGTGTCACAGAGGTCCACCACTGCCCCGAGTGTGGCAAGAGTTTTGGAAGGAAGAGCAACCTGAAGGCCCACCGCGAGTCTTTGCATTATGGCAAGAAGTTCCCCTGCTCCTACTGTGAGAGAATCTTCACCAACCGGAGTAGCATGAACCAACATCTCAAAAAGACCCACATGGTTCCAGAGGCAGTAGCGGGAACCAGTGCCATTGTTCAAGAGTAAAAAAAGCTTCACCAAACCGAGAAGAGGTTCGCCGAAAAAACAGACTGAAACTCGAGGATAAGGGCCAAAAGGTGGCCTAATCAGTATATTTTGTGGACACCTCGAGTGCGCCCAAAAACACTTTCAAGCAAAGTTGCTATACGATTTCTTGTGTACGTTCACATGGCGTCAATAGTTATTTTTTTCTAACCTGAGCAAACATACGGTAACGGTCTCTGAGGAACAAACAAGGCACAAGATTTTTTCCCCTTTCGTGTATAAAAAAATATGTGGAATAAAAAACTGCATTCCACAAAATCGTTGTTCCCTCTTGTTTTCTCCGCTGCTGCGCCCGTTTGTCTGAAGTGATGTCCATGTTGAGCGCAGAATAATGGGTGGGATGAGAAACAGCAACGCATACAGATACCTACTTGGTCTCCGGGCTTCGCCGTTTTTCTATGGAGAATTTGCAAGCTCGGGTTTATACCAGCTTCATTCCTATCGTTAATTGAGAAAAAATTCCATAAAACAGCATATGGGAAATTTTCGTTTTCCATTTTCCTTTTCCAATCGCTCTAGGCAAAAGAAAAGTAATTTTCTTAAACAGTGCTGCCAACTAGCATTTTTCAATGCCATATTTCAAAAAATTGGCATTTTCTAAAAGTGTTTGGCATGGAAAATTGTCATTTGGCATGCTTTCAAATGCGGCATTTTTCTGGCATGTTGGTTCAATAAAAAAAGTCAGACAATTTCAGACAAAGTCCGGATACCCAAAAGAAACATTTTCAACATTTTTCTGGTTTGTCACCACTTTTCTGTTTCTTTTTTTGGCTCACAGATTCCCCTTGTTAATAAAAATGCCATATAAAATACTTAAAATAGGGTTTTTTGGGCGTTTGTGCACTTTGGCATTTTTTCTGGTATTTTACGTTCACGGTAGTGATGGGTCGAGTCCAGATTTTTCGAGTACGAGTCGAGTACGAGTCTGAAGGTGTCGAGTACGAGTCGAGTACGAGTCGAGTCCTCAAGATTCACTCTCTAAAAATGGGTTCGAGTCCAAAAATCTGGTCCTTCGAGTCCAACCATTTTCACTTTTTATTGCATTTTTAATAACAAAAAAAAATCCGCCCCGCCCCCAAGAAATTTTTATTATTTTTAATTGCCTTTTTTAAATAATGAAAAATTACTTTTCTAATGAAAACCCATTGTTTTTCAAACAGAAAAAAATGAAATGAAAGATGTCCAGTTGGATTAAGGGCTTCCCTCTTCATAAAAGGAAAAATGATATTTTGGTCCTATCTCAAGAGGCCGCCGAAGGCAGACAAAAAAATTACTTTTTTGAAAAAAAAACAGGCTTTTTTTGTATTTTTTCAAAAAAAAAATAACTTGAGCTCAGCCCGTCCTATATAGTCCCAGACTCGTACTCGAGGCCTCAGACTCGCGAGTCTGTCGAGTCCATGAAAAAGTGGCTCGAGTACGAGTCTTTCGAGTACGAGTCTAGACTCGACCCATCCCTAGTTCACGGATTTGGCATTGAGCTCGTTTCAAAACCAGGCAGGCAGCAGCACTGTCGGAAAATGTGAAAAACCAAACTAAACTAAGTAAGAAACTAAGAAAAGAACTAAGAACGTAAGAAGTAAAAGAAGTTTTAAAGAACTCCTCCAAGAAAAAGCCCCACTTGAAGGCCGTTCCTGTCGCCCCCTCCGCGTCCGCGTCCGATCTCCGTGACCTCGTGACCTCCGCCATGTCCCTCCTGCTGCCCAAGGCGCCAATCTCGGCCTTCTTCTTCTTCAGCCAGGAGCAAAGGGCTAAGGTCAAGGCCAACAACCCCGAGATGTCCTTCGCAGAGGTGGCCAAGCACCTGGGCAAGATGTGGAAGGAGATGCCCGAGGAGGACAAGGCGCCGTACCACAAGACGGCCGCCCAGGACAAGGACCGCTACGCCAGGGACGTCCAGGCCTACTGGGAGATCCACGGGGAGAGGCCGCCCACGCCGGCGCAGGTCAAGAGGGCCAAGGGAGAGGACGCCTCGGACGCCGTCTCCAAGAAGAAGCGCCGCTCCGCCGCCAAGGACCCCAACCGCGTGAAGCGCCCCACCACCGCCTTCTTCTTCTTCAGCTCCGCCAAGCGCCAGGAGGTCAAGGAGGCCGGGCCCGAGCTCAAGACGACCGAGGTGGCCGTCAAGCTGGGCCAGATGTGGAAGGACCTCTCGGAGGAGGAGCGCAGGCCGTACATGGACCTGGCGGACGCCGACAGGAAGAGGTTAGATAATCAAGTACGGTAGTTCTCGTTATTGAAGTCTCTGGATCACGGTCGTGGGCCTCGTGGCATAGTACTGATAATACGTTGGTAAACTATCGGGTTCGTCAAAAATGCGTTCCGAAACGGGAAAAAATGACCTGCCGTTGGGAAACTTAGACTTTTATAATAAATTTATTTTTGCAAGAAAATTATGATATTTTGCTGGAAGGAAGTCCCATCATCCGGTACATAGGGGTTTTAAGCTCAAAAATTATTGTATGCCCCTCCAAAAAAGAATAAAATGACTTGCTTTTTTATATTAAAAGCACAGAATCAATGCTAAAACTGTATGTACCGGTCAGATGGAGTATCTTCTAATAGAATATTAACAAAATATTGCAAAAATTGGCACAACACAAAAGTTTAAGTTTCCCTACAAAAGGTCCTTTGCCACTGTTTCGGAGAGGCTTTATGACGATCGTTGTAGTACCGGTACGTATGTAGAGAAGGGGGGGCTGGGTAAAAGATCAAACCTCTAAGTACCCAAGGTCTTGTCAACCGTATTACACACATGTTTTTTCTCCTCCCCAAGCAAATTCATAAAAAAAGGCATGGTCAAGTTCCCAAATTAGCTACTCCACCTACATAGTTTTCAGCTTTAGTCGATGTTTCCTTGCGTTTCTTTCCTGCCCCCACTCCAGTGCCCAGTCTTACTCCAACCTTTTAAGCAACTACGCTCGCAAAGAGTTTTTTTTGTCTCAATGATGGAAATTGTACTGCCGGACAATGTCGTCGTTGGCTGTCCAATATCCATGCGTTGACTTTGATTTCGTTCCTCCTTCCTCCAGGTACGAAGACCAGATGCTGCAGCCCTCCTCTTCCTCCGCCACTGCTTCCGTCTCCGGCTCCTCTCCTCCGGCGTTCCCCCCGGCGCTGGTGGCCATGATCTCCACCCCGCCCTCCTCAGCCGGATCCTCGGCTGCCGCCAACGCCATAGGTGCCAGCGGAGACAGCGCTAAACTCGTCTAAGACAAAGAGGCCTTTTAGGTAGGACAGAAAAACTATTATCTTATTCGACTAGCATTCCCCCATATTCCGGTGATTCGTGTTTTCCTAACCTTGATCTCTAGAGAAAGGTTATTTTAGTTTTTCAATTCTAAAGAAAATATGACATATGTAAATTAGCAGTTCTGTTCAAAATACAAAGTTCCTTGGGAGAATAAACCTTGCGATGTTTCTCTCAACCTCTTTTGGGGCTTTCGCCGCTTGCTAGCAGTAAGTACGGTGCGGTGCTGAAGGATCTACAAGATAGCATTTCTCTTTGTCGCTTTGCCGCAATCACGTTCGCGATGAAAGTGCTTTTGTCGTCTGTCGTCTTTGACGATTTTATTTCTAAACTCGTGTTCGGTACAGCTATTATGCGTCTGCCACCTTGAGATCAAATTTGGAGGAGAGCAACTCTCGCGCAACTAGAAATAAGGGGGAGGGGAGGAAAAAACACTCTTGCTTATTTGTACAATCTTTGTTGTCCTCTCATTATTGTTGTGGGGGAAGGAATTCCTTCTTCATTGCACCAGCCCCGCCGCCCTGCTAGGGTCGGTCCCGCTGCTGCCCACGTTGTAGAGGCAGTGGGCCAGCCCGGCGGTGGCCGAGGTCCCTCCGTCCGCCGGGACCGGTGAGGGGGAGGCGTCCGCGTCGCCCTTACCCGTTCCGCCGTCGGCAGAAGAGCCGCCATTGTCTGCTGCCACCGCCGCGGCGGAGGCGGGATCCACCACCCCGGGGATACCCCCGTATCCGCCCGCTCCGAACCCCGCTGCCGCCGCCGCCGTCACTTGCCTCGCCTTCAGCCTCAGTGAGGCGATGGAGCTGTTCATTGATGTTGTAGCGGCGGCGCCCGGTGCGGACGGAGAAGTGGCGGCGGCTGGCATGGCCGCCATTGAGGCCGCCGCGTACATCGATCCGTATCCTGCCGAGGCGCCGTACGGGTAGGAAGGGGGAGTGGTGGAGGGGGTGGAGGCGGAGGCCGTCGCAGTGGCGGGAGGGGTGACGGTGGAGGAGGAGGCCGCCGTGGTGACTGAGGAGGATGTGCCGCCGCCTCCTCCGTTGCTGTTGGTCGTCGTGGTGTTAGAGGTGGTGGACGAGGTGGAGGCGGTGGAGGCCGCCGTGGTCATGGAGCCGAAGCCCTGGTTGGTGTAGTGCGTCGCGGCCATGGCCCCTAGCCCCCACGTGAACCCCTTGGTGAGCGAGGGAGTAGAAGCCGCCGCCGCCTTGGTAGCCCAGTTGTTGTAGGTGGAGGTGTAGCCGGAGTAGAACGAGTCGTCGAAGGGCTGCATGAGGCCGTTGACGTTGAACTGGCTTCCGGCGGCGAAGGAGCTGACGGCCTTGGAGAAGTCGCCGGCGGCGTTGATCAGGTGGCGCTCGCGCTTCCGCCACTTTGCCCTCCGATTCTTGAACCAGATCTGGAAGAAAGCAAGGAACCTCATTAGTTTCGATTTCGAAAGGGAAAGAAAATGTTTTGCGAGCGATCTGTGTAGATCATTTTCTAGTTTGACCCCTTGATACCCATTTTCGCCCAGAAGAGATAATCCTCCCGACATATGTTCAGGGTTGAAGTGCGAACAACATGGCGTTATTCTCGCATCGAGCTGATCGCAAATATCGTGCGTCATTTGGCATGAGTGATTTGCACGAGTTTTCTTAACAGGCTGTGTACGAAACGTACGTTACTTCGGTTCGCTAGTCCTAATTGACAATGATTGTCTGAAGGTTGTTTTGCCACCAAACGTCGTACAGATGCTAATTTCCTCCCCTTTCGCCTTTGCACGGATCCTAGCACCTACTTCAGCGACTATTTATAGTCTGGAATAAGAGAGGCCTTTAAGCAAGAGAATCTCCTTTGCTCGAGTTGATCTCTAATTCCACATTCTTGAATCGTTCAAACAGAGAACAGAAAAATATTCTTATCACTTGGGCAGGCACCGTAGAGGGTCCTACCGGCGCCTCCGGCCCTCCTCGTCCTTTCTTCGGGCAGCAAACATACATACATCAGACTTTGTACAAGATTTACACTTGTCAATCGATGTCGCCTTCTTCTACAGTATCGGCATTTGTGTAAATTTTTCAAGTGCCAGCGCTCCTCCGCCTTCCCGGCCTGCACAAGGGGCATTGTCGATGAAACGTGCAAATTGTCTTATCGGTCCTGTCCTGATCGCGAGGAAGCCTCGGTACGTTTCGACCCGAAAGAGAAAATAGAATTTTTTTCCAAACTCGGAAGAGAGCCTAGAAGAGGGCAGACGAGGAAAGGGAGAAAATTCTTTTCCCATTCATCATATGCTGCCGTAAACCCTCCTCAAACATTGTCCGTTTTTACCGCGAATGTGTGTCTGGGCGCCCCTGGGAAAGCAAACAAGCTACTCTTCTTTTCCTACTGTTCCTACGCCCAGAATTGCAATCTCAGGTGGCCGCGGGGGCAAGCAAGCAAGCCCACTTTTCCATTCTTCCCCGTTTGCCAATGATAGTAGCTGCGGTGGCGGCGGAAGCGGCTCCGTCCTCATCATACGTGTAGATGAGAAAGGAGCAACGATAACAAGGGGTGGCGACCCCGTTGGTGGTGGTGACGGCGGCTGAGCGATTTACGAGACGTGTGGTGAGGGGGGACAATTGCCAAGACAAACAGCACCAGAACACAACACTGCTTCTGCTCACCCTGATGCGTGGCTCCGAGAGGTTGGTCCACATCGAGATCTCTTCACGCGTGCTCATGTCAGGGTAGCGATTCCTGGCAAAGAGTGCCTCCAGCTCCTGCAGCTGCGCCGAGGTGAAGTGCGTCCTTTGCCTCCTCCCGTTCTTGCCCACCGCCCCAACGGCGCCCTTGCTCTTCTTGCCCTTGCCGGTGCCAGCGGCTGCTGCGGCCGCCGCGGCCGCCGCGGCCTCCACCGCGTCGTGCTGGCTGTCTGGGTTGGGCGGCGGCTCGTTCACGGTGGGATCTGGAAAAGAGAGAGAGAGACAAATGACAAATTTGGCCATGTTGTAAAATTCTAAAGTGCGCTTGAAGCCGCCGCCTCCATTGTTGCTAGGCTTTCTCTCGACGCCCAAACCCGTTTTGGCCGCTGCTCTTGCGCGGCTGTTGTGTATAGTCCCCTTTACTTCGCAGCCTTCCATTTTATTTTCCGGGAGCAAGGGAGAAAAGGGGAAGAAAGGCAATCATCCAGCTTTTATTGCTCCTAATTGTGATAACTCGTCTTCCACCCTCCCTTTTTCTACCCAATATAGTGGTGGTGAGTTGCACCCACCTCCCTTTCCCTCCACCCCCGCAGTTCACCCCCCTTGTTTTATGGCCCTAGCAAAAGGGGGAGGGAGGGAGGAAAGAGGCTGCAGCAATCTGCCAGGGAAAAAAAGAGGACCGTCCGCCCGTCCGTCTGCCACCGTGAGAATCGGACGAGAAGGGAGGAGAAAGACGCATTTGTCATCCCCCTCTTTAAGCCTCCCTCTTCCATCTCTGCAGTGGAGGAAGAAGGGCGATTTTTGCCGCCCTTTTCCCGTTTAGGACTTAATGCCGTCGCCCGTGCGTGTCAGACCCTCCTACCCAACCGCCTGCTAAAGTCATTAGGGAGTTCTGGAGTGGAAGAAATTCGAACGAACGAGCGAGAGACGGAGGAGGACATTTAAGTGTTGCTCTTTCCTCTCCGCGTTTAGTTCCAGGCGGCGGATCCAATTTTCCGGCGGGTTATGTGTGACCAAATGAGTGTCCCTCCGACCGACCGACCGCACCCCCACTCTATTTTCTCCTCCCCCCTCTCTCCCCGAAAAAGCAATACCCTTCCGCCTCACTAAGTGGGTGCCAGATTGGATGAGTTTGTTTTCCCCTTCCTCTCTGGGGAACGATACAAATGGCGTATGAAAACGAAATGAATCCTCCTCCTCAGCCACCGTGGTTTCGCTTTTGGTTGTAACGGCGAAATGTTTGTTTGCGCTGTTCTCTCTGCTCACCTGACTTTATCTTGACTGTGGAAGTGGGCAGGTGGGAGGTGCTGTTGGGGGAGTAGGAGTTGTTGGGTAGGACGGTGCCGCCGCCGCCGCCGCCGGTGCTGTCTATGGCGGTGGAGTGGAGCTGGTGGCTGCTGAGGGCGCCGGGCGGGGTGAAGGGCCGGTGCGGGGGGAGGGGCTGGTTGGGAGGGTGGTGCTGGAGGGCGGGGACGTGCGGGTGGTGAGAGTGGTGGTGGTGGTGATGGTGGGCTGCGGCGGCAGCGGTGAAGTGGTGCGGGTGCGGCATGTGAGGGTGGTGGCCAGTGGCGGCCGCATGGAGGTGGTGGTGGGTGGTGGCGGCAGCGGCGGAGAGGTGGTGGTGATGGTGGTGGTGGCTGTGGGGGTCGACCGCGGCGGCGGCGGCCGCTGCGCCGTTGTTGACTAGTCCCTCTAGGCCGCTAAGGTCAGTGAGGGCGGCGGCCGCCGATGCCGCGGGGGCCAGACCAGCGGCAGCGTGGTGCATGAGGCTGGTGCTGCCCACACCGAGCATATCCATGGTGAAGCGAGTTGGTGCTCTGCTGTTGCTAGTGTTTTATTGTTTGAAAAATCGTCGCTTTCTCACAACGAGAAAAAACTAACACGTCGGACAGGCCCAGAAGTCCCTTTGGCTGGAGATCCCTTGGCTCTGGGATGGGACGAGCGACTGATCCCCCAGCTTTTTTTTTTCGCAGGGGGGGGGGGGGGATCGCACGGGCAGACTTTTTTCCCTTTCCCTTTCGACCAAGTGATCACATCAAACAACAACGTGAAGTCAGTGTCGCCGTCGTCGTCATAAGTCACTCACTCGCAGGCACACTCACTGTCGCGGGCAGGAGGAGGGAGACAAAAAGGGATCTCCGCAAAAAAAAAGTCAAAAGCAAGCAAGAGGATTTGCTGTTTGTCAACACTCTTCTCCGTTCCTCGACGGTGTGCAGCTCAAGACGACGGGCGGGAGGGGCGAGGTCGGGGACTGGCGCCATGCCCGGGAGGGGGGCGAGGGAGGCGGCGGCGGCGGAGAAAGACAAGCGCCTCTCGGTTTCGCTCAAAAAAAGAGCAAAGGGGGGGAGAGAAAACATCCGCATCGACCCGGCGTCGCCTCTCTCCCCTCTATCGGCGTTTCGCGCCGCCGTCCGCCGTTCGGAGTGAATAAGTTAGGAGAGGGGGAGAAAATCAAGCAAAAAAGAGACTTCACCTCCAAAAAGAAGGAGGGAGAAAGAAAGTGGGAGGGGCTTAGTTGGCAGTGCCTCTCCCTCCTTCCCTCTTGCTTTCCTCCTCTTTGCAGACCGACCCCCGAGGCTGAGTACGAATAACTACTTTTTTGGTGCCGCATGCCTTCCTTTCCCTGCCTCGTAAATTTTTGTCTTTTCCTCCGCCCG
>JAAUYB010070561.1_pt1 | contig 12324 bp, 13 predicted proteins | sample 7278071 | NCBI WGS metagenome assembly JAAUYB01 (sample SAMN14350121, study PRJNA611818) | marine sediment metagenome | isolation source: surface marine sediment (1.8m) | place: French Polynesia: Moorea | collected 2018-08
AAAAAATTGCCTACACCTAATGTATTGGAAAGTGCGGCGGAGCAGAAGTTAAACTACTAGGTTTCGCTTTCGATGCAAATTGGAGAGGAGTTAAGGAACGAAATGGGGAAAGGGGGGGGAGTGTGCCGCCCGTCCAAAAGTTGTCCGCGTGAAGAATTCGGGAAATGCAAGTTGGGGAGGAGGTGGGGACGGAAGAGTAATGAATGACGAAAGGAGAAAGGGAAATAGGGTGAAGTCGGTAGCTTTTGTCTAGAGGAGGAGAAAGGAGGAGAGGACGAATTGACTGATGATAACGGAAGAGGAGGAAGCAAAGAGGTCGCCTCGCCCGAATTGTCACACATAGAAAGCAGAAAACTCGACAGCACACACAACCGGCTTTCCCCACGTAATGGAATACAACAATAATTCCCCTTTTTTGCGATAGCCCCTTTTCCTGCCTTCTGGTGAGGGATGCTTTGGTGTGGGTGTAAGGGGAAGTATAAAGAGGACATTATCCCTCTTCTGGCTCTTAGGAAAGGGAGGGAAAGGGTCTTGCTGGAGCTGGTTGGCGGAAAAAAGAGCACCTTCTGGAGCTTGGGAGTTATTGTTATAGGAGGGAGAAAGAGGAAACGCGCTTCCTGAACCGTTTTTTAGGGTCTGCTCTGCTGCCGCTGCGACGCGTAAAAAAATGAGGACGACAGTCACATATGGCGCCAAGCCACGGCACTTTTTCTACAACTATGGAGTTTCCCAGTTGGCAGGTTTTTTTTAAAAAAAATCACAATACGGCGCACGTGTGAATTTGGGAAATCGAGTTGTCGGGATCTGGGGTCGGCTACAGGGGGCTACGCTTACAGTACGTACAGCATAGGGAAACGCTGGAGGAAAAAGGGGGACCGTGAAAATACTGCAAATTGAGTTTTGCATCTGGAAAGGACAGGGATAGGGTAGAAAAGGGAGATCCGGCGTTTCGTCCTTATCTCATGAGTGGTTGTGGGAGGGGAGAAAGGCGGAAGCGGAAGAAGGGAAAACGGGGGGAAGCATAAAAAAGGCAAGTGTCCCCCTCTCCCCTTCCCCTCCTGTGTCTCCCATCTTTCTCGAAAAAAAGAGGAGGATAGCAGGCAACAGAATCGACCGTTAAAAAAGGGATATCTTTCTCCATAGTGCAGTAAAATCAACAAACTCTTCTGTGAAACCCATACCCGGTTATGTGAGGAAGAGGAGAGAGGAGGGGGATCCAAACTCGTTCTTTCTCTTTCCCTCTCCCTTATCCCCTTAGGAGGAGGAGGAGGAGGGTTGGATACCCCGGTTGAGGGTGGGGGTGGGAGGAGGGGGAGGAGGGAACGGCTAATCCCACTTTCGCGCCATAGGGAAGGGGGAGATGGAGGAGGAGGGTCCGAGAGAGGAGGAGCAAGACAGATTTATTATAAGTTTCGTCTGTTTGTTTTCTCTCTTTCCCCTTCCCCTGCTGCACATTCAATCTGCCGCCGCATCTCTTTCAGCTAGCCAGGTGTTTGAGCGGTAAACAAACGCAACATATTTTCTACGTTTTATTGCTGACTCAATAAAGAAAGAAAAGAAGCCTTTCTCTCTTGGTAACCGAAGGGTAAAAAAATCTTCCTGCGATTTTTATCGTCCCCCAATGGCTCCGCGGCCTCCTAAAAATGGATGTGATGGGAGAGGGAGGGATATCGTCCTCTCCTCGCTCATTGCAGCTAAACGGCCGAAAATAGGAGGAGGGGGGGACGTCTATTTCCCTCTAAAAAAGGCGAGCGATAAATCCGCTTTCTTCCGCTTCCGCGTTCCGATGTATTCTTTGAGGGAAACTTTGGGACTCGATCGAAACTCCGTGGGGGGGGGGGAAGGTCTAAGGGGACACGGGGGACGACGACACGAGCATTTCCCCCTCCTTCTTCCCGGGGAAAAAAGTCGAGAGATAAGGAGATGGCTGCTGTCGTAAAAATCTGCATTTTGACAGCACTTTTCTTCCCTTCTACTCGACCCTCCTTAAAGAAGTGGCTCAATTTGCGTCGTCTTTTGACTCTTGGGCGCTTTGAAGTGGAATCTGAACGATTTCCCCTCCTTTTCTTTCGTCAAGGCTGTTTGCGGCTATACATCGCAACTTCAAACTTCGCTCGACAAATACGAAATTGTGCATTTCTGAATCCCGAATGAGAGGAGCTCTCATATCTCTCTGGTGACTATGTTTCAAAACCTGCAAGTGGGAGAGAGAGAGAAGAGCTTAATTCAATTTCTCCCAAGAGACGCGAGGAAAAGAGAGAGAGACTGCAAAACAGACCCGGAACAATATCTGACGGATCTGGCGCTCCACCTTCAATATCCCGAATTGATTCATTACCATAAAGGCGTCATAAAACTAAGCCCCCCCTCCCCCCAGGATATGTCCTTTTCCCGCGCCGCCCCCTGCATGGCCAACCAACTTTCCAGATATTGTGGCGTGGGTCTGGGGAAATAATAAAAATATCCCCCCTTTCGGGTCACGCCGACGCATATTTGCCACTTTTTTTCGTTTCCTTTTCATTTCGGGATGGGCGGGAGGGCGCTATGGGCACGACGCTTGCCAAACCCGGAAGCATTTAAGGGCGGAGTGAGAAACACCCCCGCCGCCGCAGCCACCCTTTCCCTTTTCCGGATTTGCCAGGAAATAAAAGACGGGGAATAGGGGAAGGAAGGGTGGGGGTGAATTCTCACAAAGGCGTTTTCTTCCTCCCCCTCATTTAGATTCACCCCCTTTCCTTTTCTTCCTTTCCTTTCTTTTTCCGTGCGCTGATCGCTCTTTCTCCTTCCCCCTTCCCTTTCTGCCAGTCCTCCAACCTCATTGAAATTCCGCCCAAGTCATGAAAGTCATCTATCTCAGGGGCGCAGCTTGGGGAGTGGGCGTGGGGAAAGTGGGAATGGGAGAGCCACACAACCAACCCCCTCCCCCCCTCACATGCAACCCCCTACCAGACCCCTCAAAAATGTATCCCCCTCTCGATCTCAAGGGAGGAATGGAGGAGAGAATTGGTCTCACTTCTCTTTTCCCGGACGGCGAGAGGAACTCCTAGCCTAACTCCATTATCTGAAAATTAAGTGAGCAGCCTACTCATATGTGTCCGTTTTCTTTAATTTCATTTTCTGAGGAAAAGAAGAGAAAAGAAAATTGGGAGATAAGTTTTTCCTTTTCCTCTTTCAGTGGAAATCTGGGATCCGGGCCATTTTTCACGGAGAATAGATAAGGGGGAAGGGGGCAGAAAGTTTGGACGTGGAAACTGGGCGGGAAAGGATGGGAGGGGTGACTTGGCTCCATTGTCCAAAAATCCGCTTACCTCGCGCTCATGATCGTATCCTGTCTTCTTCCTTCGCGCCAAAAAAGGGGGATGGAGGGGAAAACGATGATTCAGCTTTCTGACTGACGTTTCGGGAAAAGAAAGGGGAAAACGGGGATGATGATGAGAGCGTAAGTCCGCCCACCTTACATTAATGGAAATTTGCCGTAATGGAAAGTTGGAAAAATATAATGAGGATTGATAGAGTTTTTGTTTGTGGGAGCTTCAAATATGTTTTTTTTCGTTTCAGGCGATTTGCTCGCTGCAGCTTGAGGTTGAGGACCTGAGATGCCGCGTGAGGAAGACAGAGTCAGAGAGAGACTACTTCGAGTCGGCCCTCAACAGGATGCAGGCTTGAAGAATATTTTTTAAACAATTATATTGTTACACAAATCATGTTGTGATTTTTTTCAGTTGGAGAAGCTTCGTCTGCTTCAGTCCCGGGACGATCAGCTTGAGTCCCAGTCGTGCCGCTACGAGGAGCGTCTGGTGGAGCTGCACTCGGTGATCGCCGAGCTGACCAGGCAGCTGGAGCAGAGGGAGGCGGATAGGATCCAGGAGGAGGAGGAGGAGGAAGTAGACGAGGTGACCACGGTGGAGGAGGAACAGGAAGTTGAAGCTGCCGAGGCTGTTGCTGCGACGGAGCTGGACTCCAGGACCAGCACCGACATCCTAGACGCGGAGGCGGTGGAGGCGGGGAAGAGGATGATGGAGGAGGAGGAAGAGACTCATAAGTTTGCGGACAACAATAGTAATCGCCGTCGACGGTCAATACCTTCCAAGGGGAGATCTCCCTCGCAGCGGAGACAGCAGCCCTCCTTCGCAGACCTCTCCTTCCTTCGTCTGACGGCGGCGGGGATGGTGGGCGCATCGGGGGAGGAAGAAGACGAGGAGGAGGAGGAGCTGGAGGAGGAAGAGGAGGACGGGGAACGGCTCAGCGTCAGCCCTTCGAGCGCAGACGCAAGCGGAAGCTTCCAGGTGAGGGAAAGTTTTCAGCCAATAAATATGCAGAAACTCTGAAAAGGATAGAAACGTCAATGACGTCAAATAATTAGAGGAATTAAATCTGAGAATCCAGCCTATAAATTTAATTTTCGTCGACGTATGTAAGGCAAAAGGAGGTGTTGCTACTCTTCGTTTTCTCCAGGCCCTGGCCCTTCAGGAGGAGCTGTCTGACGCGAAGGAGCGCAACCTTCGTCTTCAGGCTCGGCTGCAGCGGAAGGAGAGCGAGCTGGAGGAGGCGAGGGCGGCGGCGGAGGCGGCGGAGGGAGAGAGGGAGAGGCTCAGGGGGAGGATTAGGGAGATGGAGGAGGAGGGAAAGGCAGAGAAGACGGACAAGGGCGTGGCGGAAAGTAATTTAGATGATCAGAACCAGGTGGGAAATTGGACTGCTGAACGTAGAACTACTTTAATTAGCAATTTATGTCGGGAAAATATTTCATTAGGTGTCCTCCTTGGGTGAGCTCGGCTCCCTGGTTCCCATCCCAGACCCCGATGAAGGAGGAGGAGACGACTTTGTTGGAGGAGGGCCCTCCACTGCTCTGGTGGCCAGGAAGCTCCGCGAATTGGAACTGGAGCTGGAGCGGGTAGGGAGCAGAGCGGAAAATCTCAGGGCTCAGGTAATTGGCGTTTCGCAGACATAAAATCCGCTTTCATACTATAAGTTTGGTTTCCCTATCTTTTCAGAATGATATCCTCTCTTTGACTTTGTCCGAGTCCAAGTGCGCCTGCGAAGACCTGACGGTGGCCATCGGGAGGTACGAGTCCAACCACACCGCACACCAGCTGGCGGCTCAGTGCACCGACCAATTGGTGAGTATTATTCTTTTTTTAAAAAAATCTGTTTTCCCCTATACTGATAGCATACCTGTTAGGTGGCGACGTTGGAGGTCCTGCTGTCATTGTCGGAGGCATCCTGCTTGCCGGAGGGCTCTCCGCGGCGGAAGAAGCGGGCGGCCGCTGCGGCAGAGGCATCTGCGCGGAGGCTGCTGTCGAGGCTGGAGGAGGCCTCCAACAGGCCTGACTCTGGACTCTCGCTTCCGTCCGCGGAGGGGGAAGAAGGGAACGCCACCACCTGGTGGGTGGCGACGGCGACGGCGGATAGGAAGGTGGCAGTCGAGGTGGAGGAGGAGGAAGAGGATTCTTCCGGATATAGTCATACCACCAAGTGAGAATTTTTTGTAGTACGTATACGCACAAAAATATTAAATAATCTCAAATTCGCTATAACAATATTGACAGCTCCAGCCTCGACTCAAAGAGCAGCTCCGACTCTGAGAACTTCAGGAGCGGAGTGGATCACCGCCACCAGCAAAAGGCGTCATTGAAACCCTCGCGTCTGGTGGAGGCTCGTCTGCGCTGGTTTGCCTCGCGGCTGAAGAGGTCCGCCGCTTCCGTGAGAGCCACCGTCGTCGCGGAGATGGAGGGGGTGCATATGGAGAGGGGAAGAGAGGGGATAGACAAGAACGCATCATCGTCCTCTGGGAAAGAGATGACCGCTAGAGCAAAAAACGCCGACCTCGAAATGGCTGTTTTGGTTCAGGTATTATCTGAATTATCACATTGGGGTAATTTGATTCTTCATTTATTCCTTCAACGATTTCTATGCAGGAACTAATGTCGATGCGTGAGGAGCGCTGCGACCTGCGGGCCCGTCTCTTCGCCACGGAGGGGGAGAGGGAGGCCTTGGAGGCGGCGCTGGACTCACAGACAGCCCAGGCGGCCGCGCTTAGGGCCAGGATCGCTATGGACTCCTCTTCAGACAGAAGGCAAGCAAGCAAGAAAGAGTCGTATCAATAGTTCAAGCTGCGAAAATAATTATTTATCTGCAGACTTGATCGGGACAGCGAGAAAAATTCGTCCGGACCGGCTACGGGGGGGAAGGAAGAGACGGAGCAACTGCTGGTAGCGATGGAGCAGTTCAAGCGAAGCGCGGACATGCAACAAAAGCACAACGCGGAAGTCATAAATGATCTCCGGAAATCGAACGCGTAAGGAGCCCATAACCTTTAGTACGATGGCGGGTTTTATTACTACATTTTCCGATAGGGCCCTTTCCGAAAATTTGCAACGGACTCGACGGAAATACCAGACGAAGCTCAAGAAGCTGGAGCAACAAATATTGCAAAGCCTAATGAAGAAACAGTTTGGGAAATCTTTTACAGACATCAATTGCCACAGTGTTTATTCATCATTATCCACAGAAACAGATCAAACGACAGACTGATTGATAGTATATATGGTACTCTTTGGCAACTCTTGAACGTCTTTCAAAGAATAGCGTAAAAATACTCAGGGCTCACTTCAAATAATAAATTAGTATCATTTTGTTACTTTTTTACACGCTGTGCGGGATCTGCTCCAGAGCGTCCAGGAACTTCCCTAAAAAAGAATGGTTCTGCATGATTAGAGGCAAAGAACAAGGCTTTTATTAGGAAACACAGCACATATTCCAGAACCACGCACTCGCGACATCGAGTTCGTCTTCCCCGAATTTCCGAGTCCGTATCTGAATCATCTGAGACACTGGCACATCGGGCGTCTTTTTCGTATCTTTTACAGTGGTTGCAGACGCTGCAGAAATTGGCTCTTCAACCCAATCTTTCGGATTCGTGGATATTTTCGGGTTAATCTTCCCCCAGTCAGGCGACGTCCATTCGATGCCGTTAGGCTTTTCCTTCTTCCTTTGCTTTCTGTACTTTTCAATTTTATCTTTGTACTTGGCCGGCGAAATAGACTTGCTGTAGGACCGCTCCTTCTTCCTGGGTGGATTCGGCCTGGTTTTCGCCTGACGCAAGTTCTGTATTTCGACAATGTTAGGATCTGAGCGCTCGGGCTCCTCCGGCTCTTCTTCTGGCTCGGTTTTCACTTCATCAATTTTAGATGCTGAGGCCTCGGGCTCTTTTGCCTGTCCTTTTCCTCGCTTGTTCCGTTTCCCAGCATTTTTGGGAACAGGGGCCTTGGGCTTTCTAACGGGTTTCTTAGTCTTCATAGCCCCCTTGCCTCCCTTCTTGCCTGGAGCTGCCTTTGCCCTTTTCGCCTTGGGCGCTGACGCCTTGGTGCTCGACGCCTTTGACGGCGTGGCTCGCGCCGGTGACGCCTTTGCTGGCGTCGCCCCTGACGGCGACGCCTTTCGGCTCCTTTTCCCTCCCGCAGCTTGCGACGAGGAGGGTTTCCTTTTCGCCGAAGACTGAGTTTGTGACACCTTCCTGGCAGGAGATTTCGGTGCCGCCGACAGCCGCCTCTTAGGTCTGTCGCCAGCATCCGACTTTAATTGTGGAGCGCTTTGAGTTCTGGTGAGGGATGTCTTGGGCTCTTTCTGATTGCTTACTGTAGTCCCAGCCTCTTTGGACCTCTTGCTGCTTACAATTATTTCGATTCCTTCGGGTGGCGCACGTGCTCGCTTGAGAGGGGCGGACGGCGATAGCTTCACAACAGGAACTTTGTCTGAAGTACTGAGAACTTTCCTCGTGCCGTCATCTTGGTAGAGCCTAATCGTAACAGGGATTCCACTTGTGAGTAATTTCAGTATGTTCTTCATGTCTGCTTTTATTTCTTTCAGCGAGTCGCAGACATACGTAGTGGTACACCATTTCTTCAGTCTCTCGCCCTTAGATCCTTCCTCAGTGCTGCTTTCTTCATTAACACTTTTTTTCCTCGGAGACATTGGTGACTACAAATTTGCAAACATTTAAACGCACACGTACATTCCTAGTACAAAAAACTCATAAAATAAACAAATAAAATTCTATTCAAAATTCAAATTAAACAAGAACAGACTAAGTTCGACGTCCTGCGGCGTATGGGTCCTCACCGCAGTGGCAAGTCAAAATTTCTAAAAAATCATGCCCCTGCCGGGAGGAGGAATAGGGAAGTAAGTACTCCCCGCAGCAGCGAAATTTGGGGGAATTAGCTGTCGCAGTGGCGAGTACTACATAAAAAACTATCCCCGAAGCGGCAATCCGGGGCCCCAAAAAGGGGCAAAATGGTGGCTTGTCAAATTGCAGCAGCAAGTAAATTTGAAAATGGAATTACTGAAAGAGATATTGCGAATTTAAAATTAGGAAATTGGTGCTTAACAATGAGCTCCTCAGCAGAAGTCTAAGAGCTTGAAATACATAGAAGAGCCTTCAAACATGGCTCAGATAAAATGTTATATCACAGTTAGTGTGATGGCCTGTGGGAAAGATTTCATTCTTTTTGTGAAGCAAAACAAAAGACCTTGTCAACGTTATCAAAACAAGCATGGGCAAGAGAAAAACACACCAGGGCTGAAATATGTGGGCAAGGATAGGCAAAAAAGTGCTCCCCCCTCCTGCCCAAAATGGTTTTGCTAATGTTGCCCCTCCATGACATGGCTTAAATGCAATACAACACTTCATTTCCCAATTTTAAATTTAAAATGTTATAAGAAACTTGCCGCTGCGGGGAAACATGGCCTTTCCCCCGTTTTGCTCCGTCGTTTAAAACTCAATTTTGCCGCTGTGACGAGGCAAAATTATGTCTCTGCGGGGAGCAATTCCTCACTGCAGCGGCAAGTGCTTTAGATTTGACTTTTCCTCCATTTTTTATTTACTATTTGCCGCTGCGGTGAAAAAAGTGCACTTGCCGCTGCCGGTAGTTTCAATAGGGGGGCTACATATCGCCTACAAACCTGGAGTATCCACATACTCCCCAGATTTTCCAAGTGGTCAATTTAGCTCACTATTTATATACCCTACAATATTTGCACTATCCACATAGCCTACAACCCTCACCTTCCTTATAGTCTACACACAAGTGGAGCTTTTGAAGCAAATCCCATACTTTGCTTCCCATTCTTTTACATGAGAGCACTGGATCTCTGCTCATTAAAGTTCTTTTTCTAAAAAAAGGTTTAATTGGTACTTGAGTACTGGTATCAAGCAAAAAACTTTTGCCAAATAGCTTGATCAGTCCATTTTTAGCCTCTTTCCCATACTGTCACCAGAAAGGTATGTCCTGTCCCTTTATTTTTTACAGAAAGAACATAACACTAAAATGATTTTTTAAATTAATGGTCTAAGTAAAAAAATCATCTATCTCTATCTTGGAAATGGGATATTTTTGGTCTGTAGCCTATATTGTTAGTAATACATATGTAGGCTATGTGGATAGTATGGAGTGTAGACTGTGTGAAGGGTGTTGATGTGTAGGCTAGAGGGATAGTGTTCAAAATTACTTTCTGATAGTGCTGTTTTGTAGGTGATCTGTAGGGGCCTCGTACCAATACCTGCGGCGCGGATTTTCAAAGGATTGTCATAATTCTAAAGGCGTTTTAAATTGTTTTGCTTTCCACAAAGATCTCAAAAAAGCTCCATAAAATTTAGCAATTGTTCGTTTTTGGCCTTTTTGACCCTTAAAATGACCTTGAAATTTATATTTGACCCAATCCGCCCAACATAATTTGGGGGTACCCAAGATTTTCAATTTAATAAAATTTTCAGTCTGAGCACTTCCTTGACCTTAAATTTGCAATTTGAATACTTTTGGGTGGTTTTCTCAAAACTGGGTGGTCACAGAGACAGGTCATTTTGGAAAAGTTGTCCTGACTTTTGAAGATGTACCTAAGTTATTACTACAACTTTGAGCTGCAATGTCATTTGGGGGCCCTACAAAAATGCCCCCCCAACAACAACAGGAACAACAACTGGGATCATTATTTGACCTGACGTAATATAAACACTATTACTATACTATGTGGGAAAATAACAAGAACAGACTAAGTTCTACAACCTGCGGCAAGGAATTGCAGAAGATCTTCAAAGATGGACAAAGTTAAAACTAAGTTTCGCAAAAACCACCAGAAAAACTTTGCCATTTTAAGCTATTTGCGTTTTTGACTGTTTTTGACCGCAAAATGACCTCAAAATTCAAATTTGACCTGATCCGCCCAACATAATTTGGGGGTGCCAAAGATTTTCAATTTTATAAAAAAAATCTGTCAAAGCATTCCTTGGACATTAAATTTGAAATTTATTTTTTTGTGATTTTCTCGGAGTTGTCTGCTCACAGAAAGGAAAGTGACCAATTTGCAAAAGTTGTCCTAACTTTTGAAGATCTACCCAAGTTATTCCTACCACTTTAAGCTACAAGGTCATTAAGAGGCCCTACAAAAACATCCCCCCCCTTGGACCATTACTTGACCTGACGGCTGTCGGCGCAGGTAGAAAAGAACGATTTCAGAACCAAAGCGGTTTCCTAAAAATCCGCACGTACGTCTAGCCAATTGTTGCTGGCAATGACCATTGCAAAAAAAAAGTTTACCAGTATGCTTCTCATGTTTCTATCTTTGGCAAACTCATCAACCTTACCTCTTTTGAACTCCACTATTCTGAACATGTCTTCCGAAAGTCTGCCATCACGACAGGCGTCCTCCAAAAGGGCACCCAGGACCATTTTGTACGACCTCAGTTGCAGCTCGAAGTCTTCACCTAAAGACAAGGCGCAGTGGGGAGGGGAACGAGTAAAATAGACAGAATGGTACATTGAGTGCTCTTTTTCCTACCACTTTCCTCGCTTTGCTCGAAATATCTCTGCAGCCCCAGCAACGGTCTGTTGTCCACCACGAAGTAGTAGCTATAGGACATCTTCTCGTCGTCGGACGCGCTCACCTTCCTCCCGATAGAAAACGTGTTGATGGAGCAGTGCCTTTTCTGCCCCGCCTGGTCGACGTACTCTTCAGTCGCCTATCAAAGAAGAAGCACCGCAAGATGCAAAGTATGTACAACTAGTTACTTTTTCTGTTTCCCACCTCATTGGCGGCATCCAGCTCCACTCCACTGTCTTCTGCCGCCTCCCTCTCCACCTCCAGCACCCCGCTGAGTAGCCCCTGACACGGGTGCCTGAAGGAGTCCTCTCGGTGCTCCCTCCCGCTGACCACGTAGGAGGAGAGGTCGGGGAAGAGGATGAGCGGGGTGAAGGACGCCACGGAGGAGCAGTTGCTGTCTCCCAGCTGGTGCTCGGCGAAGTAGTTGATCTGCTCGCAAGCATCTGCAATAGATATACTGTATACTCCAAGTAGAAATAAATCACCACTGCAGCATCTCTCACCAATGAGTGCATTCTCCAGGAAGGCGAAGAATGATCTAGCGAGGCCCGGACCCAGTTTCCCCTGCGAGAGCACCTCTCGCTGCCGGGCGGTCTGCCAAGAAAGATACGGTATTTCCAAGACAGCAAAGTTAGAGGGTATAATTTCAAACCACTAACCGAGCTGTGTGGCGTCACCCTGTGGGCGAAGTAAGCCAGAAATAGCACCAATCGCCAACCGTGCGATACCAGAGGCGCGGCGGAAGATCCTCCAGGGGACTCTGCTGCCGCAGCCCACGTCAGAGCCGCCCAGGCGCACGACACGGGGGCCAAGAAGCCGAAGAAGAATCGGGAGTCGAAATATCTCCAGCAGCCGAACAAATGTCGCCTCCACGCCCTGCTCATGCTCCCGCCGCCCCTCCTCACGTTGGACGCCGCGTCTCGCAGGAAGATGGCTGCCCTGGAGGCGGCTTCGCAGGCAGCAAGGCCAAGGCAGAACTCCAAAACAGACTGCATCTTATAAGAGGAAGACAAAACTTCAGCTTTTTAATGGAGAGTGAGCCAATAGAGACAACTCACCAGAGTAGGATACCCGCTGGCCATTGTTCCTCAAGAAATGTTGAAATGGAAGTTATAAAAAGGGAAATACTGCTTCTACAAGGGTCAAGGGTGACGAAGCTTCATGTCCGAAGGGTGAAACACTTTTTTGCACACACACGTCCCCCCCCCCTGGTTGGCTTTCTCCGCTCAAAGACAGTCAAAGTGGTGGAACAGGTGCGCGTGCGCGTGCGCGTGCGCTGGGGCGGATTTGCTGATTCGGTTTCCTAGGGTCCAGCCCAGTGCCCAGGCCCCAGTCCTTCCTTCCCTTATTTACTCGAGGTTTTCTAGAGCGGGACAAACAAAATATGGATTGCGGCCTAGGAATAAGCAAGGTTTAATCTATGAGGAATAAGGAAGGATTGCGGCAAAC
>JAAUYB010109487.1_pt1 | contig 12324 bp, 20 predicted proteins | sample 7278071 | NCBI WGS metagenome assembly JAAUYB01 (sample SAMN14350121, study PRJNA611818) | marine sediment metagenome | isolation source: surface marine sediment (1.8m) | place: French Polynesia: Moorea | collected 2018-08
CCTGTTCAAAAAGTCATTAGGAGTAATAATTTTAATATATCTAAAGGTATTTAATACTAATAAATATTTATCTCCTGTGATAATAAAATCAGCTTTTCCACTAACAGCTACTTCAAGAAATTTATTATCTTTGGGATCTCTACAAACAGAAATTTTTTCAGTAGTTTCTATTATCTCTGCTTCTGTAGATAAACTAGCTAGAAAATCCTCTCTAATCTCTCTAGATAGATAAAGGTAAAATTTTTGACGACTCAATACATCAATAAGTTCTGATAAAATTTCAGTAGAAATCAATATCACACACTTTTGTTTAGCTTCTCTAAAACATTGCATTGTTGTAGAATTAGAGAAAATTAAAGCACTGACTATTACATTAGTATCAATAACAACTCGTTTAGTCTTTATCATGGAGAATTGATTCTAAAATTTCTGGAGTAATTCCATTACCGATCGCTTGTTTGCTTGCTTCTTCCATTACTTCTAGTAAAGGTTTGGGATTGATAGCTTTTTTGAGCATCACATTGATAAACATTGAGATTTTTTGCTGTTTATCGGTGTCAGCTTCTCGATAAGCTTGAGCAATCTCATTATCAACTTCAATGGTTATTTTTTGCATTACAATTTAGTAATTTAATTTTACACTAATCTATTCTATTGTATCATAATATGATATTATTCTAGAATTAAACAATTACTAAATGCCATATCTCTGAAAAATCTAACATCATCAATCAATATTATGCTAAACGAAACCAATCTAGAAAAAAGATTAATCGATATTGAACAAGCGATCGCTGATCTACAAACTAAGATTAATGATAAACCTAATTCTAATAACTGGTTAGAAAAGATAACAGGATCAATTTCTGATGAATCTGCTTTTTTAGAAGCATTAGAATATGGTGAAAAATGGCGTAAATTTGAAAAATCAACAGATGAAATAGATGAGGAGACATGAGATATTTATTAGACACTGATCATATTAGCTTCTTACAGCGAAGATCAGGAAAAGAGTCCACAAACTTGCTGACTCGAATTAATCAATATCCCGTGGATGAATTTGCTTTTTCCATTATTAGTTTTCATGAACAAGTAATAGGGGTTCATAGTTTTATTAATCGTGCTAAATCAACTACTGATGTTGTTAGAGGTTATAAATTACTATCGGAAGTTATTCAAGGATTTTCTAACGCTCATGTTTTATCGTTTGATACCCAAGCAGCAGAAACTTTTATTCAATTACGAAAACAAAAAGTAAGGATTGCAAAAATGGCTCTAAGAATTGCTTCAATTGCACTGTCAAAAGAATTAATTTTGTTAACTCGTAATGTTCGTGATTTCCAACAAGTTCCTAACCTGGTAACAGAAGATTGGACAATTTAATATTCACTCAAAATTTAGAGGAATAAATAGTGAATTGGTTTAAAGATAGATTAACAAATTTTCGTTTAACAGTTTCACAGGATAACCATAGTTTAGAACAAGAAATTGAGCAAAGAGCTTATGAACTTTGGGAACAAGGAGGAAAGTTAGAAAACACATTGAATTATTATCGAGAAAAAGCTCGTCAACAAGTAAAACATAATTTTTGGAAGAAACACTATAATCCCTATTATTTACTAGAAAAGAGAATTCTAGAACCAGGGTTAAGTTGGATCAATAAACAAGCATTTTTTGATATTTTAGAGAGATTTGGGAATTTAGCCATTATTATTGGTGTCATTAGTTTTATTGTTACGGAAGATTCTCGTCGTAATGCTGAGGTTTTTTCTACTTGGCAAACTATTACCAGTGCTGAAGGACAATCAGGAAGTGGAGGACGAATTGAAGCATTAGAATTTCTCAATTCTCGACCATTAAGATTACCATTAATCGGGTTTACTAAAGAATATTGGTACTGGAATAAATGGAGTAATCAATGTAAAAAATCATGGCGTTTAGGTTATCGATTTCCAAGACAAAGTTTAAGGGGGTTATCTGCACCAAACGCTTATCTTAATAAGATTAAATTATGTGGGGCTGATTTGAGTAATTCTAATCTAAAAGATGCCAATTTAATAGAAGCTAATCTAAAAGACACCAATTTAATAAAAGCTAATTTACAAGGTGCTGATTTAACTAAAGCTAATCTAAAAAATGCTTTTTTATGGGAAGCTGATCTAGAAGAAGCTATATTATGGAAAGCTAATCTAAAAAATGCTAATTTAGATAAAGCTACTTTGACAAATGCTAATTTAATTGAAACTAATCTAAAAAATGCTAATTTAACTAGAACTAATCTAAAAAATGCTGCTTATACTAATTCACAATCACATTTAAAATTGTGTTCTAAAAAAGATAATTGTTCAACAATTTTTCCTAATGATTTTGACCCTCAACAAGAAGGAATGATCTTAATTACGGGAGACAGAAAGTATTATAACTGGTTAAAATTTCATCAAAAATAATCAGCTTGTTAAAGTAGGGTGGGCAAAATTTAATGAGTAAACTTTATTATCTGAAATAATATTAATTTGCCCACAAAATAAGCTATATATAATAAAAGATAATAAAATATCAGGTATTTTCATGTTATTATAAATAAGAGTAATCATGAATTAATTTAAGAAAGGAAAAGCTACAATGTCACAAGCTATTCAATTTCATCAAATTTTAGAAATGTAGAATTATAAATAGCTAATAATTTGGAGTATCAAACAATCTTTTCAATCTTCTTTTTCAAATCAGGTAAATTATCTTTAACAATCATCCAAATAATATTAAGATCAACCCTAAAATATTCATGAGTAATAATATTTCTAACATCAATGGTTCCCAGCCAAGGAATATCAGGATATTTTTCTCTAGTTTCTTGAGACATTCTACTAGAAGCTTCACCAATAATCATTAAATGATGAATAATCCAAGTTTGTATTAATTCATCTTCCATAAACTTATCTTTTTCCTGTACTGCATACTTTTCTATTTGATTAATTGCGTCTAAAATATCTCTTAATCTTTCCCTGTCATCCCTCATAACTTAATCGCTTCCTCTAATACTTTATCTTTAACTCTTTCCCTTAATCCATTTACTGTAACAATATCTACCTTTCTTCCTAAAACTGCTTGTAAATCCTGCATTAAACCTGAAGGAAACCAAGGCGTAATTTTGTCTAAATGATAATCAATTAATAAATCAATATCACTATTTTCTGTTTCTTCACCCCGCGCAACTGAACCAAACACGCGCACATTATACGCGCCATGTTTAGCAGCAATGTTAATAATTTTCTCTCGGTTTTCTAAAAGTAATTGTTTAAGCTTCATGTTTTTATGTTATTGCTTATTTTTTGCTGACTTAGGAATTAAATTAATTAAAGTTCGTAGTGCATGATTAACTGATTCAGAATCAGAAAAATACGCTTTAATATCAGGATCTAACATCATTGTACCTTCTTCTAATGTAAAATTCTCGACAACTGTTGTTCCATCTTCTTTATTGATCCTTACACTATGTCCCTCCCGATAAGCTTGATAATGTTTCCCTCGAACTCCCTTACTAAAATCATATTCAGGTAACATTTTTTGATTTGTATAATCATCTTCAATCATATTATACTAAGAATAAAACCTTTATGAAGCAATAGAAGGTTATTTATCAGTATATTACAATAACATTAGAGCAACTTAACTTTGGTCTATGAATACTCATCCTTTAAACTCAGTAATTTCTCAAAAAGAACTCTATGATCAAGATTTTTGTTTATGGATAGAAACAACCATGAAACAAATTCAAGCACAACAGTTTGATAAAATTGATTGGGAGAATGTTGTTGAGGAATTAGATAGTTTGGGTAAGTCTGATAAACGAGAACTCAAAAATCGCTTAGTTGTTTTATTAGAACACTTATTAAAACTTGCCTATTGGCAAACAGAAAGAGATTATAATCAAAGAAACTGGAAAGGAACCATTAGAGAACAAAGAAGACAACTTTTGTTATTGCTTGAAGATAGTCCGAGTTTAAAACCATTATTTATTGATAGTCTTCCTCAATGTTATGAAGAAGCGAGAAAAATAGTTTTAGACAAAACTAACTTATCTGCTGATATTCTCCCCCTAAAGATTCCTTTTGCTGATGATGATGTTTTAAATTATGATTATTTAACCTAAATTATTACAGGAATGATTTTAATTAGAACTAATGAAGATTATGACAAATGGAAAGAATCTCGTAGAAAATAATCACCCTAATAGTATAATGAATATGAGAATAGAATAAGAATATAAAATAGACTATCCGTAATCAAAATCATCCATAAAAATTATGTTAAAGGAGACTAATTTAGAACAAAGATTAACCGATATTGAAAAGGCGATCCTGATTTTTCGTAACTTTTATAATAAAATGCTATACTGTTTTGATCTTTAAACGGTGTAATTATTGCTTTATAGATTAATTTTCATAGATAGTGAAAAAGCAACAGTACAGATTATAATCTAGATAATTCCTTGAGCAAAGGTTTAATAACTATGGTTGTCGCACCTCAACTAATGTCTCTAGAAGACTATTTTAACTATGACGATGATACAGAGACTCGCTATGAATTAGAAGATGGAGAGTTATTAATTATGCCCCCTGAAAGTGACTTAAATCTTCGGATTGCTTCGTTTTTATTTGCCTATTTTGCTCAACAGGGAATTCCCTCTTATCGCTTAAGAATAGGTACAGAAGTCGTAGTCACAGGAACAAGGGCAACAGTACGTTTACCAGATTTAATGGTACTCACAGAAGAATTAGCCATTGCTTTACAGTCAGCCAGTCGTTCAACGGTAACGATGGATATGCCACCCCCTCAATTAGTAGTAGAAGTGGTGTCCCCAGGCAAGAAAAATAGAGATAGGGATTATCGTTATAAGCGATCGCAATATCAGGCGCGAGGAATTTGTGAATATTGGATTGTTGATCCCATGGAACAACAAATTACAGTATTTAAGTTAGTAGAAGGTTTGTATGAAGAAGCAATATTTCAAGGAGATGAGGCGCTCGCTTCCCCAATACTATCAGAGTTAAACCCAGAATCTCAGGTAACAGTTGGACAGGTTTTAAAAGGATAATAGTAAATGTAATTATTTTTTGTAATAAAAGGCGATTTCTTTCTCTTTAAGAGGAGCAAAATCTGCATCAAGAAGCATCTGATTTAATTCGTCTTGGGGGATATGTTTCGCTCCAATTCTAACAATACGAGAACGCATAGTGTTACTAACTCCACTCCGTTGTCGTTGTGCTTCTAAAGCCATAACATTATTGTAGAGTTCTAGCTTCGCAGTCGGGATCGGTGTACCATCAAGATCGACTCCCGCAGCGATCGCCCCATCAACAGCATCAGCACCAGTGGTAGAGGTTGGAGAATTCATAAAAATAGTGACCATGAAATTATATTCTTGATTATTATATCAATTAATTTACCCTAAATGCTGATACCAATTTATATTTTTAGCAAGGGTCTTAAAACCAACGTAATGGATAATACCTATCCAACTACTTATATGGACTGAACCAAACAATGATACAATGAAATATTACATAAGTATAACTTGTCATTAAATTAGGGATTTAAAGGATAAATTATGGAACCTAAACGAGAATTTTTCCCCAGGGTGAAGAAAACTATAATGCCTCGGCCTTATTTTGCCACAGAAAAAGATATTCTAGGACAAAAAGGAACAGCGGCCGCAGTAGATGCTGCAATTTATGGGTCAAACTGGTATTTAGACAAAGAACAAGGGTTACTTGAAGTTTACGAAGCCGGGGCAGCAATTAGCTTTTTCAATCTCCTTCCTCGAAAAGATAAATATGAAAAAGAAGGGCTTTATCTCCGGTTAAAAATTGCCTATAGAACTACGGAAAATGCCAATGTCAATATCCGTAACTTTTCAGGAAATCATGTGACTTTACCTAACAGTTTAACAGGAGCGATGTACGATGATCCTCAAACTTTTTGGTGGGTAACAGATGATTTAACCTTGAATATTAATTCTATTTTTTCAGGGGAAAAACTTTGGCTTCAACGAGTTGACTGGGAATGGATGAGTAAAGAAATTATCTATGAGGATGAGGTATTTGGTAAAAATACTTTACTCTATCGTTCTTTTGAAGAAATAGAAGAACTCTACTCAGAAAAAGCGATAACTGATGAAGATGTTAAAGACTTTTTAAGAGATAAAATTAAAAATGATGATTGGTTTGCAAAACGTTGTCTAGTTATGTTACGGGAAGAACAGTTAATGGGAGAAAAGCTGGTTAAACTGTTTGAAGATAGTGGTATAGAAATATAACTTTTTCGGGTGGGTTAAGCAAATCAAAAATACGAAACGAACTATTAGCAATAACCCACTATTAAACCGCATCTACTTTGAAAACCGTAGTTTTTCTTCTTCAGGATCGAGGTGTTTTTTAACCCATGAGCGGTCTGATGATAGTCGTGGACAACCCCAAAAATGAAAAATATTTTATTGTATCACAAAAGACTTTTGCAAGAGGTCTAATATAGCTGGTAAGTTATTTAAACGCAAGTCCCTTTTTTCTTTGCTTTTACTTTGAGTATTATTATTGGATTAGTAAGTGCTAGAATTGTTTGGCAATGGTTAAGAAATAATCAATGATTATTCTTATTGATTCTTACTAATTATGACTATAAATTTAACAGTAGAAGACAAAGGCGATCGCTTAGATCGTTGGTTATCAAATCATCTCAGCGAAATCTCCCGTTCCCATCTCCAAAAACTGATTGAACAGGGAAATATTACTTTAAATAATGAAGTTTGTACCAACAAGAAAATCAAGGTAAAAATAGGCGATCGCCTACAAATAATCCTACCATCTCCTCAACCCTTAGAACTAGAACCAGAAGCCATTAGCCTAGATATTTTATATGAAGATGATGCCCTAATTATTATTAATAAACCTGCGGGTTTAGTGGTACATCCTGCCCCCGGCCATGAAACAGGAACCTTAGTTCATGCTTTATTATATCACTGTTCTAATTTAGCGGGAATTGGAGGGGTAAAAAGACCAGGAATAGTCCACCGTTTAGATAAAGATACCACAGGAGCAATAGTGGTAGCAAAAACAGATTTTGCTCATCAAAACTTACAAGCACAAATCAAAAATAAAACAGCAAAAAGAGAGTATTTAGGGATTGTTTATGGTGTTCCCAAGAATAAAGAAGAAGAAGGAAATATCAACAAAGGTATCATTAACTTACCCATTGGCCGTCATCCTATTGATAGAAAAAAAATGGCAGTTGTTACTCTCGAAAAAGGAGGAAGAGAAGCAGTAACCCATTGGGAAATTATAGAAAGATTAGGCAATTATAGTTTAGTCAAATTCACCTTAGAAACAGGAAGAACTCATCAAATAAGAGTCCATAGTAGTTATATTGGTCATCCTATTGTTGGCGATCCATTATATAGTTCAAATCGCTCTCTTAAAGTTAATTTATCAGGTCAAGCATTACACGCCCATAAATTGACATTAACTCATCCTATAACATCAGAAACAATTGAAGCGATCGCCCCTTTCCCCCAGGAATTTACTAAGTTATTAAATTACTTGCGACAGACAAAAAAATAATAAATAACTACATGATTTTGTGATAAGAAAACTATCAACTACTCCCTGATTACTTGACAAGGCCGAAAAGAACGACGATGATGAAAACAGGGACCATACTCTTGTAAAGCAGCACGATGTTTTTGAGTCCCATAACCCTTATTATTAGCCAAATCATACTGAGGATATTTAGCCGCTAAACGAACAATTAATTGATCCCGCCAAACCTTAGCCAAAATACTAGCAGCCGCAATAAAAGGAGAAGAGCGATCGCCCCCTATAATAGTTTCTTGAGGAATAATAATATTAGGAATCTTTTTATTACCATCCACTAAACAAAGTTGAGGTGTTACCGATAGTTTATTAACTGCTCGTTGCATTGCTAATAAAGAAGCATTTAAAATATTAAGACGATCAATTTCCTGCGCTGAAGCATAACAAATATGATAAGAAATAGCTGTATTTTTAATATCTTTAGCCAAAGTCTCACGACGTTTAGCAGATAATTGTTTACTATCTTTTATTCCCATCTCTTGAATACTAGAAATAGTAGCAACCGGAAAGACAACTGCAGCAGCAACCACAGGGCCAAATAAACAACCTCGCCCCACTTCATCAACCCCAGCCAGTAAATCAGAAAATAATTCAGGAGACATAAAGCTAATTTGATATAATGAAATAATCATCTAAGTTCCAAAAATACTATGGCATTTTTTCGTCAATACATCGCTCCCCTGTTTATTGTTTTGATATTTTTGGTGGCCTTAGTGGCAGTCACTGCCCGTGCTTTCTTACCATCAGATTTATCAGCCCCCGCCCCCATTGATGATGTCAGTTTGTCCTCTGAATTAAATATTCATAAAACCCAGAAGCCTATTAGTAAAGCTTTTTTTGCTTAAGAAATTAGACCTAGAGAGTGAAGCTTTCACCTTCTAATTCTCCATAAAGCTAACTTCAATAATAGATAAATCACCAGGGAACATTCCCACAGGAAGACCAGGAGTTTTCAGTTGAGTTTCAATAAGTTTTTCATCTGGGGTTGGCGTTAGTAAAATAGCCGGGGGATGCCCGGCACTAGAATAAATAAGCTGACGATTTTTGCAATTATAAACCCCATACCAGATCGTAAAATACTTGTCATTATAATCACTCATTTGAAAGGTTTTATTGAGTCCATTTAAAACTTCATTAGGACGATAATAATTAACCTGACCTAAGTTTTGAGAACGCAGTAAATTAATCACGGCTAAAGCAGGTAAAGCAGCCCCTAATCCATGACCAGAAACATCCAAAAGATAAAGAACTAATTGATGTAACCTTAATCCCGCCCTAATCCTAGCAATAAATTCGTTCATTTCACTGGGTTTACAGAGGAAATCATCCGCCCCTACATCCAAGCCTTTAACCCGATCCTCTACCGATCCTAAAGAAGTTAATAAAATAAAAAAAGTCGTTGCTAATTTAGGAACACTTTTAATCTGACGACAAACCTCTAACCCACTCATTCCTGACATTACCCAATCACAAATAATCAAAGCAGGATGTAATTGTTGCGCTTTGATTACACCCTCTTCTCCACTCCTTGCACAAACCACCTCATGACCCTGACGTTTAAGGATTCGTTCTAGAAGTAAGCAAATATTGTGATCATCATCAATCAAGAGGATTTGAGCCATAATTCAGTGAGATCAGTGTTTTCAGGAAAACGGGTTTCTCGAAGCCAGCGGAAATTACGATAACCGTTTTGCTGGCCATAGCCAAGAACTTACAATCCTACAAAAAATTGACGCCCAATTGAGTTATTTGCGTACAGACGATGAGCGCAATTGTTTGTTAATTGTAAAAAACTTTTCCCTTCCCTAAGCTCATCGGTTTAAGATGTTAGTATGTCTAACCTTAATCCTGTTGTTTCTGGTGAATGGCTAGCCGGCCAGCTCACTGATTCTAAGCTTGTTATTATTGATTGTCGCTTCCGTTTAGGAGAACCTAACTGGGGATATGAACAGTATCTCACCAGTCATATTCAGGGAGCTTATTATTTAAACTTAGATCAAGATTTATCGGCTGTGGTGACTGAACATGGTGGCCGTCATCCCCTTCCTGAACCCTCTATTTTCGCTGAAAAATTAGAAGCTATAGGGGTGACATTAAGGGAAACCTTAGTGGTTGTTTATGATGACCTGCGCATGGCTTTTGCTGCTCGTTTATGGTGGTTATTACGTTATTTAGGCCATGAGCAAGTTGCTGTTTTAGATGGGGGTTGGCAAGGTTGGCAAACCCAAGGCTATCCCGTAGATAATTTTATCCCAAAAGGGAGAGCAGGGCATTTTATTCCCCAACCCCATCAAGATTGGATTATAGATATTGAAGGAGTTAAAAGTCGTCAAGACTTATCCAATGTTATCTTAATTGATTCACGAGACGGCGATCGCTACCGAGGAGAAAGAGAACCTATTGACCCCATTGCTGGTCATATTCCAGGGGCGATTAATTCCCCTTGGAAGCAGGTTACTAATGAACAAGGGGTTATTTTGTCAAAAACAGAACAACAAAGCTTATGGGCTGATTTTGAGGGTTCTGAGGAGATTATTGTTTATTGCGGTTCTGGGGTGACAGCTTGCGTTAACCTTTTATCGATGGAATTAGTCGGTATTCAAGGAGCAAAATTATATCCTGGTGGTTGGAGCGACTGGTGTTCTTACCTGGTTGAAAATTAAGTCATTATATTTACTTAAATTTAACCCATCCTACAAATTTGGTGAACTTTTAAGGTAAAATTTTAGTTAAGTAACCTTCTAATTTAAACAATTAAGCTACTTATCTATTTCTTTATTTCTATTTATACTTAGGTCTTGATTTTATGGATGCTACGAATAATTGTATGTGTCAGAAAGAGCGTCTTTCTATATTTGTTGATGGTAATAATATGTTTTATGCTCAACAAAAAAATGGTTGGTTTTTTGATCCAAGACGGGTTCTAGACTACTTTACTAATGATCCTCATGTTTCTTTAATTAATGCCTTTTGGTACACAGGATTAAAAGATTCCCAAGATCAACGGGGTTTTCGAGATGCTTTAATTAGTTTAGGTTATACAGTTAGAACTAAAATTCTTAAGGAATATTATGATGATACCTCTGGTAGATATTCCCAAAAAGCGAATCTTGATATTGAAATTGTCGTTGATATGTTTAATACGGTAGAACAGTATGATCGGGTAATTTTATTTAGTGGAGATGGAGATTTTGAACGAGCGATTGAATTACTAAGATCAAAAAATACCCATATTACTGTTGTTTCCACAGAAGGTATGATTGCTAGAGAATTACGAAACGCTACCGACCGTTATATTGACTTAAATGATATCAAAGATAGTATCGAAAAGCAAGACTATTGACTGACTAATTATTATGGAATCTCCCAAAAAGAAACCTAGAAAATCCCTTCCTAGAAGAGTAGATGAACAAGTGGAAAAAATTATCTATAAAGTTATGACCAACGAAGGACTAGAAGAAACTATTTCTAGAGCGGTTGTCAAAGGGTTAATGGTGTTAATAACACGATATTTTTTCATCATTTCAGGGGGGATCTTTTTATTGTTAGTGTTACAATCAATTTTAATCGGTCTTGCCTTTAAAATTATTTTGGATCTGAGTTAATTTACCATAAAAATTAGCTAGGATCACAACGAATTTCTAACATAAATCCATCAGGATCATAGAAATAAATTCCTCTTCCCGTAGGACGACTTACAGGCCCATGATCAATCACTACCTGATGATTTTTTAACACTTCTACAGCTTCATCAAATAAGTTAGAATCAATATGGAAGGCTAAATGATTTGCACCGGTAAATTGTTGTTTAGGATCAGGATTTGGGGGTAATAAATTTGGTTCCCAAAATAAGTCCAAAATTGTGCCATCAGGGGTTATAAAATTAGCAACTTTTCCCTCAGCTGCCAAAGTTGTTAGGGTACTGGGAATTTCGTCCCCTATTAATTCATGGAGTCCCAAAATTTTGCCATAAAAATGACGAGAAACTGTCATATCTTTAACATTTAAAGCAATATGATGAACTCGTTCTAAACAGCCTCTGGCTAACCCTTGAGTTTTACTTGATTGATCAACAGTCATAAAAGAATATAATATAATGCCATTTTTTCTATGATAAACGAGTCCCCCAGAAATTGCACTGAGAGACTTAAAATTTAATCATAATAGCAGTAAAATGTGGAGGAGATAAGATACATTAAGCAGTCATAAATAAGGATTAATTAACTATTCAACTGATTCTCCTCCAATACTAATGCCTGTGTGAAAAATTTGTGCTTCATCAATAATCAATGCCATCATTGAGGCACCTGTCACGTCAACATCATAAACCATGGCTTTTGTGAGGTTAACCTGATCAAGAGTGGTATCATTAAGACTAGCATTGGTAAGCAGAGAAGCAGTAAGGTTCGCTCCTTGCAAATTTGCCCCTGTGAGGTCTGCGCCTTCGAGGTTAGCTTCTGTAAGATTAGCCCCTATGAGGTTAGCTTCTCTTAAGTCTACCCCAATTAGATGGGCTGCAGTTAGATCAGCCCCTGATAAGTCGCATCCTTGACATTCTCTGGTGGATAATAACTGTTCGATATGATCAGGGTTCGCTGCTTTGACTTCAGAGGTCAATAATAACGGGGTAAGCAGTCCTAAAATGGCGATGATTGAGAATTTCATGATGTGTCTCCAC
>JAAUYB010163703.1_pt1 | contig 12318 bp, 13 predicted proteins | sample 7278071 | NCBI WGS metagenome assembly JAAUYB01 (sample SAMN14350121, study PRJNA611818) | marine sediment metagenome | isolation source: surface marine sediment (1.8m) | place: French Polynesia: Moorea | collected 2018-08
CCAGATTCAGTGACTGGCTCGCCAAAGGCGCGCTTGGACTAGTACAAGGCTCGCATGAAAGATGCAAGGAAAGGACTGCAGTGAGAAAGAAGGGGTTTATTAGGGTGCACCAGATGCATCAGAGGCCGATCGCCTACTTTCAAAGCCAAGGAGGCCTTTGTCTTAGCTTGGCAGAGAGTGCATGACGAGAATGTTTTCCATCTGCATTCGCATATTTTAGGCCAACCAAGTTCTTCTTTTGTTTTTCGCCTGTCATTGACAGCCCGTTGTAAAGCGGAGGCAGACAAAAAAAACCCTCCTGCTTTATGCTACAGATCAGAGAGACAGCCCGGAGGCCTTTTGGGGTCGAAACGGCTGGCAAAGGCCTCTCCGCAATCGTGTCTTCTTCTTTCGCAAGGTTTTAGGTTTTTATGACTTTCCTCTCTTGGCGTACCTCGCCTCCGATAAAGAGAGGAAAAGAAACCTTTTTTGCTGTGCAGTGCTGTGCACCTGTCTTTTCCCTGAGACTGTGCCAAAGAAGGGGGAAGGAGGCGGAGGGAAAGAAAGCAGATACAATAGCAATACGACGGACGACATTTGAGATCCACGGCCGGGGGGGGGGCAGATCGGGCGTTGTAGGTACAAAAGGCCTCCCACTTGCCTACTGTGGTATCCGTATAGTTACAGACTGACAATACACTTCCTGACTGTTATGGCGAGACCATTTATAGGAGAAAAATATACAAGAAAGCAGCGCCCTACGGAGTGCGTAGTATTATAGCCACCTGGCGGCCGGCGCGCCAGTGCTTTTTTAGCGTCAGTGATGCCTGTCATATCCATTTGGTAAGCAGCGCGCAGGTGCCGCGCGCAGGTGCCGTCCGCAGGTTTTGTTGGGTAATGTCACCTGCGCGGGTCACGGAGGGCTAGAGCGCGCAAGTGCATGCACGTTTATTTGTTATCCTTTCCCGACACGGACTTTCAGAAACAAAGGACAAGGCTAGAGCGCGCAAGTTCATGCACGTTTATTTGTGGTCCCTTCCCAGGAGGGACCTTCAGAAACAGGGGACAAGTTTCCCCGAATAAAGCCCGTATTTTACTAAACACTACATAGTATACGTATTACATACGTAATGTTGTGACGATTCGTTTTTTCCCTTTTGGTTATTGCACTGCCGCGCCAGTGAAATACTATTGAAAACAATTTCGTTTTTATACCATTGCAGCATTATATCTGGTGATGTTTTCATTTCTGCATGTGCACTATTTTTTCAAGACTATAGTATAACATTTTAACACTTTGGACTTTCTTCCACGTGTTACGGTCTGTTTTAATTCTACAAAAATAGTTCGGTTGCTGACCTTAACTCCATCTATCGACAGATATTGTCTCGACGCCCTCTATTGGTTTCACGCTCGAAAACCGTTACGTTATTTAGTTGCGTGTGCGAGGGTCCCGTTTTTGGTTTAAAAGCATTGCAGCATTATATTTATTCGCTAACTTACCGCCCTAAGTCTTGCTACTATTGCATACGCATGTTCATGATTGAGATTGCGTTTTTCACTCAAATGTAAGTTCCTTTGTTGTCTCATTCGAAAAGAATTCGACAACTGGCGCTTCTCTCTTCTATCTGAAACTATCAGAAACCTATCGAAATTTTGCACGAGACGTACGTTCTCGCTGTCCTTTGTGCAATTTTGCAACACGGAAGTCATTTGCTTTTGTTTGTAGAAGAGGGGGCGCGTGCTCTCTCTCTTTTACAATATTTTTGTTTGCCACACGCGCGCGGTCTCTCTTCTTATTCATGAGAGAGAGACACACGTGCGGTCTCTTTTCTTGTTCAGGAGAGAGCGACACGCGCGCGGTCTCTTTTCTTGTTCAAGAGAGAGCTACACGCGCGCGGTTCAAGAGAGAGCTACACGCGCGCGGTCTCTCTCTTTTTTCAAGAGAGCGCGTGCTCTGTTCTTCCTCTCTTTCGTGCAATATTTGTCCGCAAACCGCACGTTCCGGAGTATTGTTCCTTGTGCAATATTATTTATTGGTATGTTTTCCCGAGTCCGGAGCGCGCTTTTCCTTCTTCGGGCGGTGGAATCCAAAATGTACACGTACGCGTTGTATGCCAAAATCAGTGTGTTACACGAGGATGGCAATAATTAGTTATTTATTAGAAGATCACTTTGTTTGATCCAGCGATTAAATTGAGGGCCATAATGCAGATATTTCACATAGATTAATGTTTCACCTTTCCTTATTTTCTCCTTCAACACTTTCTCCACTTTGAAAAATTCATTCTTTTTTGGCGCTTCTGTTTTTTGAAGTTGTGTAGCATAATAGTATCCGTCAATTTCCGTATGCCTTAAATCCTCCAATTTATATAATTCTGGTTTTTTTCCGGCATCAACCCGGATAATTCGGAATATTTGATTCCGTTTTGTATCAAAACTTTTACTGAAGGCTGTTGGTACAAAGTCAAGAAAGACATAATTACCAATTTGCAGCTTCTTTTTGTCCTTTTCGTAAAGTTTCTGATTTTTTTTTTGGTTTGCAACGGAAACATCGTCCCGAAACCCGATTTTCCTGTCAATTTTTGGATCATCCATGGGTGAATTTATTTCAGATGGACGCAATCCTCCAATAGCAACATTTGGTGAATTGTTAATTGCCCTAACAACGGATTTAATATATTTAGGCCAGTTTTGTGTCATGAGTGTCCGCATAAGTCTATAAAGTCTAGTCTTTACCAATAAAATTCCATGTTCAGCAAAGCTTAAAATAAACAAATATAAGTCATAATAAAGTGAATGCATAACATAAATATATTACCTGGCTTTATTTGCTCCAACTTTTATTTTCAAATATATATTGTTTTTTTCAAAAAAATTTCTATTATTGTGGAATTCCGAGCCTTTATCAGTCTCCAATTGTTGAGGCTTTAAATTTGCCTCAATAAAAATCGATTTAAATGCTTTTTCAACTTCTTCCGCCCGTTTAGACTTTAATGGCCGACAAAAGAGCTTCCTCGAGAAAATATCCACACACAGTAAAAAATAGACATAGCCATTAAAGGGGAAAAGTTGTCCTAAATCGGACTGAAAGAGAATGCCATACCCGTGCACATTCATAGATCGTCTTGGTATGCGTTTTCTTATTTTTCTCATTTCCAATAAAAAATTGCGATCCTTTTTTAGGATATCATATATGTCCTTTTTGGAGACAACAATGTTTTTTTCAAATTGCAAAGCAGTTTTAAAGTTTGAGATTCCGGAAAAAGAGCCAGAAAATTTTGGATCTCGCCAAAGTCGTTGTATCTCGTCAGGATTTACCATTTTAAACCTGATGTCTTTATGCGTAGATTCGAGCCATGGAAGCTTTCTTTTTGGTATCAGAAGTCACGTGATTTTTTGTCAGTTTTTTGTAGGGGGCGTTTCGTCCAACATTAATCGAAGCTTGAAGCTTGAAGTTGGTGGGACTCCATTTGTGAAAAGAGCAGCCAAATTGGATAAGTGTCAGAACTTCCGCCCCTTTTAGAGAGTGTGAGTTCTTTTTCTCCTTGACAACAGATAAATGTCCTAGAGAGGGCTAGGGAAAGAATTTAAAATAGCAACATCAAGTATCAAACAGAACAGTAAGCGTAAAACAGTAAACATATTTGCATATTTGTAATTTAGGTATGTTTTTTATGCATGCTATATTTCTATGAGGACTATAGGGCGTATTCCTATTTTGCTAGTGACTTTGGCGTTTCCCGTTGCTCTTAATCAGGACCGGACGCACGAAACGGACCCTCCTTCTCCGCTCCCTCCGCTCCCTCCTCCTTCTCTTCCGCCCTGCTCTCTACGGTCTCTCTTCGGGCGGCTCCCTTCGGCGCTTTGGTACCGTGTGCGACGGCGCAATACAGTCTCCACGCAGTGCTCCCTCGCATAGTGTTGCTTGACGTGCGAAATTTTTAGCATTTTGCAGGAGAATTTAAGCAGCAGATATAGCAAAAACGTATTTTTCTTTACCACCTAGGAGCTCTGAATTTCTGAGGGTTTAAAAACGAGACACCGGCTAGCAAATTTTCATTCGTTCGGCGATTACGACCTAGTGCAGTTGAGTATAAGTACGTTTTGTTGAGGAAGTGTGGTATGGTAAAAAAGTTTACTCTAACTTTGTGGCAAACTTCGCTCCTTCTTCTGTTTTTGCCAAGTACACTGCTAGAAGAAATAGACTCGGACGGTACTAGATATTCATGTAAAAGAATTGTGCACGAAAAGGAACGCTGCTTGATTTATAACTATAATCATCCAAATTGCAAAAAGTGGGATCGTACTAACTGCCCTCCCCCGCGCATACATCGAGAAAGAGGCCATTGCGTTTCTTATAAGTGTCGGCGCATTTCAGAATGGAGGCAAACCCTGCCGGTGACGACTCAAGTACCAGTGATAGTGACGAACTTGACAACTTCCGTCGGAAACGAGACGGAGTTGCCGGCGGAGTCGCCCCCTGTGCCGCCGGAGTCGCCCCCTGAGAATAATCTTACGGCAGTAAGAGCGCAAAATTCCAAAGTAGCAGTGCTAGACGTACCAGTGCCAGAGGAGACAGACATTGAGACTAGCTCTACCGCAAGCTCTGCAGACAATTTAGTGGCAAAAGTTGATGATTTGCAAGACGAGATTGAGGGTCTCAGACGTGTTCAGACCAATGATCTCAACCAAATTAGAGCAGATTTTGTGACAGACGGCGAGCTTGAAAAAGAATTCACAAAAATAGAAAAAAAAATTGTAGCTTTGAATTCTACAATTTTTGGGCGACTTCTCAAGCTTGAGAATCAACTGACGGATTTCGAAAATCTAGTCCATCGGCTATACGAAGCATCAAACGCAACCAAGGTGCAATTTTAAAAAAACAAAAACAATTTTCTACAATAATTATACAACTGTATGTTTTGTAGGAGGAGCTCAACAAGATCCCACCGCATCTTTTGGACCCCGCACTCCAGCCTGAGCGTTTAGTCGACCTCGGTCCAGGACACATCAAGGAGAAAAAGGAGAAAAGGCGGTGGAATCGGAAAATTCGGCGGCTCAAGAAGTATGCAAAAAATACTCTAAATTACTAGTTTTCTTACTAATATTATATTGTTATGTTTCAGAAACATTGCCAAACAGCGCAAGCTTCTAGAACGTCGTCGAGCAGCTGAAGAAAGAGCGAAAGACATTACTACCGTGAAATCAATTTTGAACTCGCAGTCTCAGTGTCCTCATGTGAACATTACTGAGCGAGTCTTGAATACTGAGCGCACGTTCGTTATTCTTGATTGCCAATCATCTGCTTCTCGCACTAGTGTTTCGGTCACATTTTTCTTTTTCGCATCATGGCTCTTTTGAAAGCCCAAAAGTTAGTAATGGACTACAACATAACGTGCCCTGACTATCGGTTTTGTGAGGTGCATCATCGCTTTTCCAGTCCGTGTGAGCTATGGGATTGTAATGCCTGTTGGTGGAATCACAAGAACTGCACAAGAACCGAAGAGCCTGCCACAGACAATTGCCCATACGTGACGTGCCAAGACCTTCCCCGACCCAGTCACAATCACACTGTCGCAACTGTTTCTGTCATTTCCGCTGTTGTGTTTGCCGGTTTCTTCTTTTTTTTTCTTCGTCGCAGGTTCAGGGCTCGTAGGGCAGCAGGACAGGCAGAAGCAGAGGCAGAAGCAGAAGCCGATAGCGAACGCCTTCCTCTGCTCCAGAGATGCCAGAACTTCTTCCAGTCAACCCCTGATCGCTCCCAGGTCATCGAGAGGTTTCGGCGTCTGATCTGGCACGGAGAGAGAGCGGAGATCGCCCCTCGAGAGAATCTGGACGTTGAACTAGGTGATGGCCAGCCTCATGGACGTGGACATGAGAATCTGCCCCGTCCCTCGGCACCGCCAGCCTACGAGGAGATTGAGAGGGCTCCTATTGTCCGTCAGGGCCGTCCTTCGCTGGGCATCAACGCATCCCGCAGCCTTGTTAACCAAAACTATGGCTCGTTGACGACAAGGAGGGTTCGGGATACGTCCAGGGACCGCGAACAGCAACGCATGGAAGAAATTCCTCTGATGCACGGAAGCCGGCCGTCTGATGCAACAACGGTAGCCTCGCGTGAGGAGAATGTCTCGAACGCCCAGGCAGTTCCGCCCACTACCCGAAAAGTTCCCCTCACGCATTCCCAGTCGCTGCAGTAAAGTTATCCAATGACTCGCGTATCTAATGCCATAGTTTGCCAAAATATTGAAAAAAGACAATTTGTTGCTGCTTTTCCTGGAGAAATTGTAATTGGTTTTGTCAAAAAAGTTTTAGATGTAGGCCACGATGATTACATGTTTGAAAATTATGCTACTTTTTCCCGATCAAACTTACCGATTCTAGGCAACTATTTAGCGGCAATAGGGAAAGTCTTGGCTGGAAAAAAAAAAGTACCAGAAACCGAAGAATGTGAGTTTTCTGAATGCATATTGTATCGAAACAAAACTTTTCTAATAGTAAAAAATAAGCTTGATGGATCGACTTCTACGTTTGACCTCTCTCAACCTAATATTTTTCAACACTTTTGTGACGCAATATATGCAGTCATTTTTGCTACGCTTCTCCCTTCTAATGAGCAATACAATGCATGCTATACCACAAATTTATTTTTTCGCGAAACATTCCCTAATTTATCTCTACCAGATACAGCCCTTGAAAGTGCCCAAAAAAAATTAGAATTTTCAGCCCCCATGTATCACTATCTTCGTCGAAATTATATTTTTCTTGAATTTGCCTACAAAATATCTACTTTAGCAAATACGAAATAAAACCTCACTCTTTCGAAAAATGGGTGTATTTATTCTTTTTCGTAACGTCTACAGAACATGCTGAAATCCTCTTTATTTGTAAATTCCCAAATTGGTGCAATCTGATGTGTATTGCCTTTATTTAGCTGACACGAAATCCGAGACCTGGAGGAAGCCGAGCTTGTCTTTGTCTTCTCCGTTTCCAAGGTTGTTTTCTCCGTTTCCGTTTCGAAAGAATCAGCATTGCTACTGTTCTTGCTAAAACATGAATGCACCTCTACTGTCCTTTCTTTGTCGTAGCCTTCGTTACCGGCCCTCTGAGTGCAATTTAAAAGCTCTTTGCATTCCGTTCCTTGCTTATGGGTTTTTTCGCCTTTGTCTGTATTCTGCAATGCTGCGTTTTCTGATGCCGTAGACAATATTTCGTCGGACAAAAGAACATTTTCTGCATTGGCAGCGTCAGTCGATGTTATTGGGATGGGCTTTGGATTCGGGATCATATTTCTACTGCCGCATGAACTCCACATAATTCCATCACGCGGAAGCGGCTGCGCTAGAATACAATTTGTAGAAATTTCAGCCATAATCATAGGTCGCATTAGGTCCATCAATTCGTACGGAAATAATGGTGTATTCCTTTAAAAAAAATATTAGTACTCGTTTATAAACAAAGACTTTTATACGTACAGAATAACATGCTTTGCAAACTGGCACACGTGAAGAATGCTATCACAATTAGACAAATATGCCCCTTTGCAATTGACAGTTGTGCGGATTTCCTGTTCCCACACAAGCTCAAAATCTGATTGCGGTTGTTTAGTCAAATGGTCGATAAACACAGAAATTTGCCTGAAATACAGTTCGACAGTTAGACATACGAAGCAAATACCTCGGAAGTTTTAAATATTTGGCAAACAAGCAACAACACAGAGAGGGCAACGGCGTTATAGGCTTACGGGGTAGGCTTACGGGGTGTTCTCAATATTTTGAACCGGGGGACCTAACCAGGGACATGCGCAAAGTTTTTCCGTGGAACACTCACACGGAGCCCTAAAAATTGTCGAAAGGGCGAGGAAAAAATTTGCTTCCGGCCGTCGAAGGCGGCGAGTTTTTTCCCTCGAGTTTTTTCCCTTTTTTTCGCGCTACTCACAGCTTATCACAGTGGCGTAAGTATGTATGAGTGTGACATTATCAAGTTTTCTCATTTTTTCTCCTCATGTCTACGCTCGTTCTAAAGCTGACCTATTCAACAACGCGACAGACAGAGAAAAACAAGAAAACGGTAGGGGAGAAAGTTATTTTCCGCCAAGGCCCTAGAGTAAGACTTGAAATCAGCAACAGCAACAACAAGAACCAAAGTCGATCGATATTAAATGCCACCCGCTATGATACGTACCTCGCAACAGCTTTATCCCAGTCCTTTTGTCTTGGCGAACAAAGTCGCCATAGACTGTTCCAGACAACTACTTGTTTTTTCTTTCCTTTTAAAATATATACGACAATCAGATACCAATGTTTGTTTTCTCTAAGAATTTTTGAGGTAAGAGGGAAGAGAAGTATCGCTCTTTCTTTATCCTAAAATAGAATATATTGTTGAGCACGAGTCAAACACAGTGAGAAAGTAAGGAAAGAAGCGCAGCGGCGAAAGAAATAGGAAGGAGGAACGAAAAAAAAAAGCCTCCAATAGAATTGGGAGAAGAAAGAGAGTGACCATTGAATAAGCCAGAAACAAAGAGGAGAAGAAGAGGAGGAGCGAAGGGAGGAACGCAGCATACTGGTCATTAGGTACTCCTGCTGATTGGTCAGAGAGGATAAGGCAAAAAAAAACGGTCAAATAACAACACAGAATACGAAAAGGTGAAAGGTGGGAGGAGTCAACGGACAGACAAACATTTGAAATGGGAGAGCTAAGATTCTGGAAAAGCGGCTCGTTGTTATCTCTGCCTCTTTAATATACATATACATACCTTCCAGCCTCCAATATCCTGCTTATATTGTAGTTTTAGTTCGCGTAGTACTTCATGAGCAGTATGTTTCCATGGCATTTTTATTGCTTTTGTAAACGCAAAACCTTTTAAGTATTTTAAATCTTTGTTCTGAATTTCCAATAGGTTTTCAACTACCCATAGAGCTGGAAAGGCTTGTACAGTGGAATTTTGTTGACATAAAAAATGTAAATAAAAATCCAGAAAGGAAGAGTCTAGCTCAGAGTTATTTAAAAGTTGAGAACTAATTCGAGGTGGCATTTCATCCTAAGGTATATAATTAATTAAAATTTAAAGTAGAAAAGTTACTTACTTACCTTTGATCGATTTCTATTTAGCATATCGTAATATTCAATAACAGTTGACATGCTCCGAGAAAAGACGGGCTCGACAGTTTGTGTTCCAGTTGATTTTGTAATTCTCAGGCCGTTGGAGGATGACGCAGCAAAAATGTCAGTGCTTGACCTTTCTCCTTCCTGCTGTGATTCGATAAAAGTTGTAGGAAGTGCCACTTCTATCGGCTCACTGGATGCAGCATCTTGATTGACTTTTGAAACATTGTTTCAGACTATACATGCTCACGGGTTTTGACGGACCGGAGGCGCGGTCCGAGAAGTTTAATTAAACCGGTTAATTAAACCGGCGGAGGATAGGGTTTAGAGCCCAATCAGGGTGGGGAGGGGGGTATATAGGGGATATGGGGAACCTAAAAATTTTCAGGGGCCCCATACCGCTAAAACTTCTCTAGCCGCCTTTGGCGGCTGGTTTTTTGGCGGAAGGCTCAAATTTTTAACCGCGGGGGCGGGGAGGAGGGGGATAGTCCATAGAAATCCGATTGGATTTTAGCCCGAATCGGGGGGCGTACTCACAGGTTATCACAGGGAAGTGAGCATGTATGTTTGAGACATTACAGTTTTCTTCGGAAGTCTCGGAAGTATGAATAGAAAAAGACGGGCAATTAGGAGACGTTTCTAGTCTTTCCTGCATGGATGTCTTAACCTTAGCAGACATTGCCAGGTTTTCGTCCGACAGTTTTCTTTTCGATGGTTTTTTCCAATTGATAGCATTCTTTACTTGTGAAGCCATTTCTCCCCGTCTGGTATAGCACTCCTTTTCAAACTTTTTAACTTCTGGGAAATTTCGTCGTGCTGTTCCCAAAAATGGTGTGCAGTTGGATGGGATCGTAATTGTGCCTGTTTCTTTGTAAAGAAGGCAGAGCTCTTTGAAATTCTTTTCGAGTTCTTGCATTTGTTTACACTGTAAATAGTACGGTTCACAAGACTTATGCACTGTAAATGTAACCTTGCCATTCTTTGTTTTTTTTTGGCACTGTTTGCCATCATTCCGTAGTTTGCAGAGAAGCTTACAGTTACAAAGACCTGTGTTTCGTATATGATAAAACATCTTTTGTGTTCTTATTTTTTGGTAAAGTATAAGATTCACTATTTGACAGCGACATGTGCGACAGTCTCTAGTGGCACGTGGCCCGTCTTTTGTTCGAACACAAAGACAGAGCCCTTTCTGAAAGAAGTAGCAAGCAAGGCACTTAAAACATTTAAAGTCATTTAAAGGATTCATTGTGTAGGCACAACGACACAAGTAACAGATTTTTGTCGTCGTTTGTTAGCACCTATACTAGCCGTAAAAATGGCTTTTTAGACATTTCAGTAGATATTCTGACGTCTTTTGCGCTACTCCACCTTCCTCAACTTGTAGAGAACTTGTAGTAGTTGCAGCTGTGGCCCTTCTGTACGGCTAGAAAAATCGATACTTTCTTTTTGGTATACGGAATACTACGCAGAAGAAAGCACTGACGCGGCTGAACTATGCTTTCTCTTGTCCCAGCGGAACTGGGGAACTGGCGCGGTTATGCTTTCTACTTTCTACTTTTAGGCGAAAGCACTTGCGCGCCCCAATATGTGTCCCATTCTAGCCGTCTTGAAAATTTATTTTCACGTAGACTAACGCTAGCCCAATGTTCGTTTATAAGGTACGAAGTTTCTTCTATGGTTTTAGCTACGCCACCCCCGTTCCCTTCTATTCAATCGAGATTTCCTCTCTGAAACAGGTTTTCGCTTCTAGAGGGTCGTAGTGGTCGAAGCAGTAGCAGCAACTGCCTGGAGACTGCCTAAAGCGCGTTTTATGTAGTCGTCCCCACCGTACAGGCTATAGAGTTGGCTGGAGGGTCGTATGTAGTAGTGCTAGCAGTAGGCGTAGCTCTAGGGGCCACCTACACATATCTGTGTCTCTGGTAGTCTGCTGATTCTGATTATGCAGTTACATAACGAGAGAGCTGGTGTTTTGTTGGAGGAGTCTGCAAAAAATATGTAATTTTTAGACTGTGTTCGACTGTTACCCAACAACATGTTGTTGGCAACCTGGGCGGCGTTGTTAGTTGTTGCACGAGGCGCGGCAGCCAGCGAGGTAGTACTACTACACTACTGAAAAAATGTGGATGGAAAAAGGGGGGAACGAAAGAAATTAATCACTACTAACCGCAGGTCCAGTGCACCAAATACCTCACCTAGGATGACAACATCGCTCAGGGATGCCCCGTGTACAACAAGGCCTTCTTTCCTCCGATTATAGTTGACAAATTCCCGCAGTCACCGTGTCATTACATGGTGTACGTAACTTAATTAATTGAAGAAAACAAATTGCTTAAAAGCTTTTTTTTCTTCTTTGTATATAGGTGTAAGTATCAGAATGGCACTCGATTCCCGATGGTTCGCATCAGCCGTGCAGCGAGTCTTCCTCCTGATCCTGACCCCAAGCGTGGAACGATTCTGGACGATGATGTAGTAGGACGAGGCGAAGAGGACGACCCCGACTTTAATGCAGACTCCTACGACGATGATTCCAGTGATAGCGATGATACCTACTATGACAGCGGCGGCGAGAGCGAAGAGGAGGACGATTCTGGCGACGATGACGACGATGATTCTGGCAAAAACTTACACTTAGACGAAAAAATTCATGAAGGGAAGACGAAGGGTACACGCACTGACGGAGGGGCCGCTTCGAAGGAGGGCACCAAAATCAATTTTGATGACTATCCTGGTGTACCTCAAAGAGCGGTGACGGGCCCTGTTGTAGCCGCTGTCTTCTCTACGGCTGCGATTTGTCTTCTCGGAGTGGTAAATCAATTAATAAGATTTTCCAATATTTTTTTCTTGAAATATTTGATTGATTTTAGGTGTTGTACTTATGTTACCAACGTCGTCGTGGGCAGAGGGTGTACCGTGGAAGTACCAGTAGGCGCGATCGCAATCGGCGCTGGCGAAATAGGCTCTCGTCCGTGGCGGGACAGCGCACTCAAGCAGTACTAGAACGCTGTCATAGGTAATTCTAGACGCAAATTTTTTATATAAAGAGTCAGACTCATTGTAAATATATTTTTTTCTTTCCAGAATCCTTGATCGATTAAATCGAGGTGGAGAGACCAGCCGTACAACGGATGAAGAAGAGTCCATCGAACTATGTTCAGGAACCATTCGTCCATCTATTCGTGTAGAGCACGAACAGCCAGCCGACCGTCACCGTCGAGAGCATCGGATTCGTCG
>JAAUYB010192869.1_pt1 | contig 12315 bp, 9 predicted proteins | sample 7278071 | NCBI WGS metagenome assembly JAAUYB01 (sample SAMN14350121, study PRJNA611818) | marine sediment metagenome | isolation source: surface marine sediment (1.8m) | place: French Polynesia: Moorea | collected 2018-08
CATGGTGCTTAGGCATGTATTGATAAGTGGTCTGCCCCTCTTGTGGCGTTCAAGACTCTAAGCATATCAAGGTTGGTGACGTTATTTAGCTGAGTGAGGACCGTAGCCCTCGATTCAGCAATGGGTGCCGCCGTACTACCAGAGGATCTTTCAGGTCAGGCCAATGGAAAATCCAGACAGCTGTAATCGGCAAATGCTAACCGACATGTTAACTGGCGAGCCGTCGGTTGCTGACCCATTGCAGTAGCGACATCAATGGCTGAGGATCACCGCTCCCAATGACAGACAATCACTTTAGTCGTCGACTTGCCAATCGCTATGGGCTGATGGATGTCATCGGTAAAGGCTCCATGGGAACGGTCTACGCGGCCAAAGATATATTGCTAGGTGTTCCCGTCGCCATTAAATTTCTGGCGCACACATTGCTCAGCGAGCAAATGACTCAGCGATTTTTGTACGAGGCGATGACCTGTGCCCAGTTGGGAAACAAAAGTATCCATGTAGTCAGAGTGACAGACTATGGTGTCACCGATGACGAGATTCCCTTTTACGTGATGGAGTATCTCAAGGGGAATAATTTGAGTCAAATCCTGGAGCCGCGACCTCTTCCGGTTAAGCGCTTTCGCGACTTCATTCGGCAAATTTGCCTGGGGCTAGAAACGGCGCACAAAGGCATTGTTCTTAACGATCAGGTGGTTCCCATCATTCATCGGGATATCAAACCCAGCAATATTTTGGTTACCCAAAGCGCTAGCGTCGGGGAACTGGTCAAAATTTTAGACTTTGGCATTGCCAAACTGATGCAAGCGGGCCGAGACGAAATCGAGCAGCCAACTCAGACTTTTCTGGGAACATTGGCTTATGCCTCTCCAGAACAGATGGAGGGCCAGGAGCTGGATAACCGCTCTGATATCTATAGCTTGGGCATCATGATGTACCAAATGCTAACCGGCTCCCTGCCCTTACGTCCTACTAAAGTTGATTCATTTGGGGCCTGGTACAAAGCTCATCGCACCCAAGATCCAATACCTTTGGACGGATTATCGCCCTATGGCCCATTGCCGAAGCCATTGAAAGAGGTTGTCATGAGCTGTTTGGCAAAGGATCCGTCCCAACGCCCTAATAGCGTTAGTCAACTCCTAAATCATCTTGAGGGGGTTGCTCAACCCGCTCCGCTCCCACCACAAGTATCAGAAGAAGAGCGATTTTATCGACGGCAAGTTTGGCCCCATAAGGATAAACCGATTGCTGAGATTGTTTTTCCGAGGTTGCTGATGATGGACAATCGCCAGTTGCCCACACTTTGGGTAATGCTATCTTCCCAAGAAATTGAGCAGCGCCTTCGGCATACCGGTTATAACAATTTTTTGTTTACCCTCAGTCCTCATCCAATGGTTCTATGGATTACAGCGTTTTACAGTAAAGCTCAAGGACCTCGATGGCTGTCTAGTTACCTGGATCTTAAGAAGTCTGACAACCAAAAATTAATTTGGTACCTGGCTGAGGATGGCTCCTATCGAATACTGTTCTTTCCTAAGAATCATCCTACTGAGGATTTCTCCATCCAGTGTGCCGATTCTCGCCGTCTGCACATTGCTGCTGCCCAGCGCAAGTTGCTGAAGGATTGGGTGTTGCAAGCCCGTCAGAGGATTTCCGTCGGTACTCCTCAGGCCAGTAAAAGCATGCTGAGAAAAGAATTTAATGAGAAGCTAAAGGCTAATATGATGTGGTGATGGCCGAAGCGTGGCAGCTATTTCATCTTTTAAATTCACCCATCATAGTTTTCTGAGGTGACAATAATTCTTGCTAGGGAATTATGCATAATGATGTGGGCGAAGCCAATTTATTATTCCACAATGGTTTTAAATCAGGTTGACTGGATTACTTTTTTTAGAACGAGTGTTTCTCAGGTAGATTTGCCTTCGCCATAGAGGGATAGCTCAGTGCAATGGCCCTAGCAAATTCTTCAGCGATATAGGATGTGCTCTCCTCTTAATAACAGCTGGGTGTTGACAGCATGGGCCTGGGGTTCAGCGATGGCATTAACGCTAGTATGATTGGCTTAGAATTACAGCTTTAGATGACAGACAATAACTTCGGTCGTAGACTTGCCAATCGCTATAAGCTTATGGATACCCTTGGTCAGGGATCCATGGGTAAAGTCTACCTGGCTGAGGATATGTTGCTAGGGGGTGTTCCTGTCGCTGTAAAATTTCTCGCCCAAACTCTGCTCAATGAGCAAATGACCCAGCGGTTTATGCGCGAAGCTATGACCTGTGCACAGCTGGGTAACAATAGTATCCATGTAGTCAGAGTAACGGACTATGGCGTAACGGATGACGAAATTCCTTTTTACGTCATGGAATATCTCAAGGGAAAAAACTTAGGCCAGTTAATCCAGCCAACTCCCTTGCCAATTCCACGCTTTCTCGACTTTACTCGTCAAATTTGTTTGGGTTTAGAAACGGCCCACAAGGGCATTATTCTCAATGGTCAAGTGATTCCCATCATCCATCGAGACATTAAGCCTAGCAATATCTTGGTGACTCAAAGTGCCAGCGTGGGTGAGCTGGTGAAAATTTTGGATTTTGGCATTGCCAAACTGATGCAGACTGACAATAGTGAGCAGACTAGCAGCTTTATGGGGACATTGGCCTATGCATCACCGGAGCAGATGGAGGGCCAAGAACTGGATCGGCGTTCTGACATCTACAGTTTAGGTGTCATGATGTATCAAATGTTGACAGGTACGTTACCCTTTCGTCCAAATAATAATACCTTTGGCGGTTGGTATAAGGCCCATCGTTCCCAGGAACCTATACCTTTAAACGGGCAATCGCCCTACGGCACGCTGCCTAGGTTGGTGAAGGATGCCGTTATGGGCTGCCTTGCCAAGGATCGCGCCCAGCGCCCCAGCAGTGTTAGTCAACTGCTTGAGCAGTTAGCACCGGTAGAAAACCGATTTAGTCGCTCTATTAATCTGGGCAAACAGATCGGTGGAACGCTGAGGGATGTCCCCGTTGTTCAAAAGTTGGACTACCGTCCTAGTGGTTCTGAGGCGGATCGGTTCTGTCGGCTACAGATATGGCCTCAAAATACCCCCATTGCTGAAATTGTTTTTCCGCGATTGCTCACCATGAGCAATCGTCAGCTGCCCACTCTATGGGCCATGTTGAGTTCTTTAGAAATTGAGCAGCGCCTGAGTAATACAAGTTCCAATAATTTTTTATGTGTGCGTAGTCCCCATCCCATGGTGCTTTGGGTAACGGCATTTTATAGCAAAGCGCAAGGCCCCCGATGGCTATTGAGCTATCTGGATCTTAAGAATCCTGGTAATCAAAAGTTCCTTTGGCACTTGGGTGAGGAGGGAAGCTATCGCATCCTCTTTTTTTCTAAGGAAGCGCCTAATCAGTTTATAGACTTTCGCCGTCTCACCATTGCGGCTCCTCAACAAAAGCTGCTTAAGGAGTGGGTGCTGATGGCTCGTGCAAGCGTACCTATTGGCAACTCTAAGGATAGTAAAAACATCCTTAGAAAGGAGCTGAATGATAATCTAAAACCTCAGATGCTGCTGAGTTTCCAAGCCATGCATGCAGACCTTTAGACGGTTTGTAATCAAGGCTCTCCATTAAGTAGGCCGAGGAAAATGAATGATAGGGTGCCAGCTAGAGCGCAATAGGGCACTGGTAAAGCTGGGTACAGACCATTTTAAGATTCCTTTGGATTTGCCTGAGCAAATCGCGATCGCAGAAATATCATTGACTTCTGCTGACTTAAAAATTTCCGTTTCCGGGTCTCCCTGCCGGATTTCGGTAAAAACCTCTATGCCTCGGCCCTCTAAATCAGTTTTGACCTGATTCAGCCGCAGCTTGACTTGCTCCTCTGGGGGTCTGAGCTCTACACGGATGCAATCATCAATAATCCAGCACAATGTGCATTGCTTGGGATAGCCGGTGGCTTCAAACCTGGCTTTGATTTGCGATACCAAATACTCTGCACTGTTACTGCCGTCATAGGGCACCAAAAGATGCGTAAATAGCGTTTGACAACGCAGGGCCAGTTCTTCCTCCCGGTAAGTTGACACCAGTTGAGGTCGCAAAATGACCAGCGGTATATCAAGTTGATTAGCAATGCCCGTCGTTGTGCTGCCAAATAATTTTTCTGTGAGTAGGGAGCGAGTTGGGGTACCTAGCAAAAGCACATCCGCATCGTAGCAGCGAGCCGATTTTGAAATATTGTCAATAATTCGGCCTGAGCGCACATCGATAACCACTGATTTGCCCTGGGGCAATATCGCCTCACTCGCCGCAGCGAGGCGTTGTTTAGCTTGTGCGATCGCATCCTCATCCACCTTTGGAATCTCACGATCGGTAGTCAGGGCTGCATTATGAAAAAAAACGACTCTATCGAGACTAGACTGAACCAAATCAGGCACAAACTTGATCAGCCGTTGCAGACTATCTTCAAAATCAGTACAGACTAGCGCACACTTAAACATGCTGGCTCCACTCCACCCTCATCATCTAGCAATTGGGATTGATTAATAGCAATCTTGTCTGATGTACAGGTGCTACGGACAACACCTTGCCACAGCTTGAGACTTAGCCTTGAAAGGCGACTACTACCACCGTAATGTTATCGCGACCACCCCGCTGCTTGGCAGCATCGATCAGTGATTCAGCAGCGGTTGGGCACGAGCGAATAGACTTCAAATGGGTGGCAATCAGTGGATCAGAAAGTTCTTCTGTGAGGCCATCACTACACAGCAATAACCGATCCCCCCCTGAGACATCCAAAGACTGCACATCAATACGACTGAGATCTTCTCTCCCTAAACATTGCGATAGAACATGCCGCCATGGGTGATGTTTGGATTCATCGACCGTCAACTCACCATCTTCAATCGCCTTAGCAACCCAGGTATGGTCAGTCGTGATCTGAGCTAGCTGATTGCCTCGCAATCGATAGAGGCGGGAATCTCCCACATGGGCACACCAAGGACAATTGTCAGGTTCACGAAACATGACAGCTACAGCCGTTGTCCCCATGTCTGCCCGCTCGGGATGGTTGTACTGGTCCTTTAGAATAGCGTCATTAGCCGCAATAAACGCTTTCCGTAACATCATGTCCGGCGCCTCTGAGCTATCCCAATGATTGTCCAAATACTGATGAATCGTTTCAGTCGCTAAACGACTGGCTTCCTGTCCCCCAGCATGTCCTCCCATCCCGTCAGCAACGACAAAAAAGCGGCCTAATTCATCCAGATAATAAGCATCTTGATTACTAGTGCGTAATAATCCTGGATCGGTTAAACCGGCAAAAAAGCGTTGCATAGAGCATTTAGGTGTGTGTGAGGTGGCAACTATGGCATCCGATCAGCTCGACCGAGGCGCATCAGGGCGCGGATTAAAGCTATTCCTGAAGCAACAGCAGGTAATGCCATCCCTAAAGCGACCCATGGCAGCTGATTGACCAACAGTAAGGTGGCCGATAATGTCAGCGCGCCAAACAGCAACGTATAGTTTGTCATAAGATTGACATTACTGAGGCGACGGATGGCACGATCGGTTTCAATTGAGCGCACTCGTACACGAACGTCTCCTCGATCCAATCGATCCAGCGAATCTTCGATCCGTCGTGGCAAACCAAACGCTGAACTACCTACTTGAGCAGCTTGACGGCTGATTTCACCAATCAGTCCGTTACTAGAAGAATTAGAGACGTTAGTCATAAGCTGATTAGCAAACGGTTTTGCAGCCTCCATAAAGTTAAAGTCTGGATCTAATCCCTTACCCACACCCTCCAGCGTCGAAAACGCCCGCATGACAAACGTAAATGTCGCCGGAAAGCGGAACGGTTGGTCATAGGCAACAGCGTATAAATCATCGCTGATGGCGGTGATGGACTGCTCCTCGAAGGGCTTGTCCATAAAGTTATCTAGAATATACTGAATCGAGCGGCGCACAGGCCCCATGTCTTCAGCTTCGGCCAAAGCCCCTAAATCAATCAGGGAAGCCATCACCATATCGGCATTGCGCTGAGCCACACCCATAAATGTTCGCATCAGACCATCACGGGTAATCGGCTGAATCTGTCCCATCATTCCAAAATCGTAAAAGATCAGGGCTCCGTCGGGATTGACAGCAATATTGCCGGGATGGGGATCGGCATGGAAGAAGCCATCATTTAACAACTGGTGTAAATAGGCCTGGGCTCCCAAATGGGCCAGCCGCTGTCTATCAAGACCAGCCGCTTCCAATGACTCATAATGGCTAATTTTAATCCCAGGTAAGTATTCTAACGTCAGTACACGCTGGGACGCATAGCGCCAATAGATACGCGGTGCTTTTACCCAATCGATATTCCGAAAATTACGACGGAACGTGTCGGCATTACGCCCTTCATGAAGAAAATCAATTTCTAGCCATAGAATGCGGCAGCATTCTTCATAGATGCCAATCCAGTCTCGCCCCCGGCCCCATTCAGGATGGTTCTGAAAATAGTGGGCAATCCCTTTCAAGATGGACAGGTCAATTTGAAATAAACTCTGTAGACCGGGCCGCTGAACTTTGACGACAACTTCTTCGCCTGAATGGAGCTGAGCCCGATGAACCTGGCCTAGACTCGCAGCAGCCAAGGGAATGGGATCAAAGGTTTTAAACAGCTCGTCAACCGGTCGGCCCAAATCAGCTTCAATAATTGCCTTAACTTGCTCGTAGCCAAAGGCAGGCACCTGATCCTGCAATTTGGATAGCTCTTCAACATACTCGATTGGAAATAGATCAGAGCGAGTCGAAAACAGCTGCCCTAACTTGATAAACGTCGGTCCTAGATTTAGGAAGTTCAGACGAATCCACCGTGCCTGTGCCCGCCGTCGAGCCGTCTGCTTCTCAGGAGAGAGCCCGCCAGCATAGCTCCACGATTTTCCATAGAGCCAGCGCTTACCCAGCAGCGCTAGAAAAAATGACCAGATATCAATAAACCGTTCCGGACGACTATAGCGGCGATTCCAGCGGTATCGTTTCTCAACGACCGGAACAATCAGATTCTTTTGAGCTAGATACTCAGAGGCAGCCTCGGACTCCACAGACGCTAGCTGAGAATCACGAACATTTACATGTTCGCTAGGCAAGTGCTCATTGGAGCGCTCGCTCGATGGCGGATGCTCAGTTGTGTTTGGAACTGTAGACACTCAGTCTCCTAGATGGCCAGCGGCATTATGAAACAGTAGGCTTAAAACGATCTCGACCTTGAAGCTAGTTGCCTGGCCGTCATACCTCCTTTATTGGGGGGAAGAACGATATTGCTGTAAGGCAACGCGAACCTGGGCAATTTCCGCTCTTAAGTTGTCAATTGTAGCTTGTAGATCCTCACTTGAACTCGGGTCCTCAGTCTCACTGGACACAACGGTCTGAGAAGACTGAGCTTGTTCAAAAACATCTTCTACAAATTGATGCAGCCATTCTCTCTGTTCTGCATCAAAGCGTCCAATACCGCTCATGCCGGTAGTGATCGCTTCTTCGACCTTTTCTCCGATAGCCGTTGCTAGGGCTCGTCCCAGAAAGAACGCTTGTAGCGTTGGATTGCTCATAAAAAAAATACGGATATCTAAGCGATATTATACCCATGGTTTAAGACCAGCAGGGGCTAACCGGCACCGAAAATTATTTGGTAGTGGACTCGTTTTGATATTAATTGATGCCGTGTAATCAATCTGAAATTCCCTCGGGGGAAAGGATCGATTCGTTGGGCGCAATGATTACGGGACCATCAGAAAACTGGGTCTCCGAGATAGGGCGCTTGTCAAACCAGGCATCAATATCAGGAGACGGATCAGACGTATTGTCTATTTGAAGCTCGTCCATGGGTGCAGATTCATTGTCTCGATCTTCTGCATGGGTAGAAACCACGGACGACAATTCTGGCTCAAACCCGTCATCGGTAATGTCTGGCGCCTCTACCGTAGTCGGAATCGGATTGGATATGTTTTCTTCTAGAATGATGTCTCTTTCCAGGCCCCGGGTTTCATCTGAATAGACATCTTGCTCAAGCTCATAGTCCTCCAGTTCCTCGCTGGAAGGAGCATTGTACACTAGCCGATGTGGCGATGGAATGGCTTCCCAGTCAGTGTCCAGAAAATCACGTTCACTGGCTAGGGGGATCTGGGGTGGCCATTTTGCTAGCGGGGGAAAGTGCTGTTGAGGTTTGAACAGTGGAGCTTGGCTTGCGGGCATCTGAAACCGTAGAGCACTGCCCAAACCGATGCCTAGGCCGCTAGCAATAGCTGCGGTTCCCCCTAGAAAAATCAATCGTCGCCTGGGTCTTCTGCCAGACTGTGGCGTTCTATCCTCTGGGGTTGGTTCAACAGATGGCGGTATTGTCTGCATCAGGGCACAAAAGCGTTATGAAAACTAACCAAAACTTTGAAATCAAAAGGGCGTTCAGCTTCCAGCTCAAGACCCACAGTCTTATAACCTAGTAAACCTCCTCACTCCGAGTTGAGTATGGAGCGAGCCTTAATATTTCCTCAATATCTAACTTTATCGATAGCCAAGGAGAAATGGCAATGGTATTGGCTTGGTATCTTTTAACGTGGGGCGGCTGTGGATTATGCCTACCAAAGGTTTGAGGGGAGGAAAATAATTCCGTTGCTGATTGAGGCGATCCGTAGATTTTGCTTGATGTCAGGATGTGCAAGGAGAAATCATCCCGAGGCTTGGCAACGCCAAATAGCTACTGGTTCGCTGCTAATGGATAGTGGTTTCTTAGATAGTCTTTGGCGGCGGTCATTGAGGTGATTTTGCCGTCTAAAACTGCATAGGTTAGTGCATTAAGCATTTGACGATATCGGGGGCCCGGTGGATAGCCCAACTGTTTGAGATGATGGCCATTGATCGGGGGGCGAACATGGATTAGCTGGGTAATGTAATGCCATACATAGGTGCCAATTTGCTGGGGATGACGCACACTCACTAGTAATAGGATGGGTAAATCGTAGAGAGCTAGGGTTTGATAAATGACGCTAGGCTTGGGTGGCTCAGCCTGCTTGAAGCGTTCCAATAAAGTGCTTTCAACACTGGCTAACTGTTCAAGTCGTTGGATCGAACCTAGGGGCAGCTGTAGGTTAGTGGCTATTTGCGATCGCACCTCTACCCTGGCCAGCAGCACTTCTAAACGCATTAACCAAGGGGCTACCCCAATATCGTCACCCACCTCTTTGGCAAATCGCTGCCGCCAGCGGCCTACCCGATGTATCTGTCGCCAGAGTTGTGCATCGATCGATAGGGAAGGGTGCAGACAGCTCAATGCCCCTAGCTTATCCAGGAGACCTAAGGATTGGGCCCAGTAATCTGCTTGGAAAATATAGGCTAGCTCAGCTTTTAAGCGCGTTTGTAAAGCCGGTAGTCGTTTTTTGGTTTTCTGTGTTTGCAGATCCGCATAGATACCGCTATCCACTGCGTAGCGGATAAAAGTTTCCGTTTGCGCGTCAATGGCAAACCCTAAACGGACCGCAAAGCGTACGGCTCGAAAAATACGGGTAGGGTCTTCAATAAAGCTATTGGCATGGAGTACGCGCACCTGACGCTGCTGCAGATCCAAATAGCCTCCAAAAAAGTCCAGTAGCAGTCCTGGCTGTGGCGCTGTCAGACGAATCGCCATGGCATTGATCGTAAAGTCACGCCGGTAGAGATCTTGACGAATTGAACTGGGCTCTACCTCTGGATTGGCGGCTGGATAAGGGTAAAACTCTGTGCGCGCTGTGGCAATATCAATCATCAAAGGCGCGTGGTCAGTCCGTGCCCGCCAGATCAAGGCAGCTGTTTGGAATTCTCCATGGACCTGCAGGTCGGCCTCTGGGTATTGCTGTTGTAGCTGTTGAGCTAAAACCACTCCGGCTCCTTCGATCACCGGTGACTGAAAACTATCCACCACCAAATCAATATCTTTGAGGGATACTTGGTTACCAACGGGGGCCATTAACAAATCTCGAACGGCGCCTCCCACTAAATACAGGTGCCACCCTCGCTGCTGAGCCGCAAGGGTAATGTGGGTTAATAGCGTCCATAATTCCTGTGAGTCTAGGGCCGTAGGATAGACCTGAAGTGAGGTTTGCAATCGCTGGTATACATTCGTTTTAAGCGGTGTTAGCACATCGTTATCGATGGCTTGAGCAGGGTACATCTGCCGTAAAACGTCCGTGCGGGTAACAATGCCCACCAGCTGATCGCCATCGAGTACTGGCAACCGACCCACATCGTAGGTGACCATGAGGGACTGAATCTCACTGAGTGAGGTGGGGGGGGTAATGGTTTTTAGGTTGAGGGTCATATACCCCTTAACCGGCGCATGGCTAAACCCATGATGCAAAGCCAAATCAATATCTCGTCGCGAAATAATTCCCTCTAGTTTCCCCCTGTCATCGGCCACACAGAGACCTGAATGACCGTAGCGCAGCAAAATTCGTTGGGCATCTGACACCGAAGTGCCAGGACGAATCGTCCTCACTGGTGAGGACATCACATCCTGAGCGGTGACTGATTGGCTATGGGCCTGGATCACAGCGTCACAGAGTTGCTTAAAGACAGTGTCAGGCTCATGGGTGGTGAAATTTGCCGATGCCGCACAAACATGACCACCGCCACCATAGGGCTGAAGCAGGGCCCCACAATTCATACCGGTTTGGGGGCGAGTGCGGCTAATTAATATCAACCGAGGCTGTGCTTTAGACGTATAAGCAGCGGCTAGTAGTAGACTATCTAATCCTAGAAGTGCCATCAAATGGCTAGCCAAACCTGATAGACCGGGTACAAAATTAGCGGTTTCTAGATAGACAGTGCCGATGGTGTAGCCTTCAATCTGTTGAACATCTGTGGTGTCAAGAGCTGTGCTGAGAAGTCCCTGCAGGGTGTCGGATAAACCCGGCTCTACTGCCTCGGCAATCGTTTCCTGATTGGCACCTTGCTCCATCAACCATGCTAAAGCGTAGGCATCCCGTGGAGTGGTTTGGGCGAAGGTTAAGGAGCCCGTATCGACATGGATACCTAGGGCCATGACCGTGGCCTGAGTCGGAGAAATTGACTGATTAGCCTGTCTCAAGGCTTCAACCACCAAGGTGGTGGTAGCGCCGACTGCCTCAATATATTGCTCGCCAGGCATATCAGGACAAGACTCCGTGTGGTGGTCATAGATGGTGATAGGTAACTGGGCTGCGATCGCATGCTCAATCCAAGCTGCCGCTGCTCCTACCCGACTCCGCTGATGAGTATCGACCACTGTAATTGAACGAATCATCGACACAGTAACCGCCCGCCGTTCAATCAGCGGGTATTCATCCCGATGCAACGCTAAAAATGTTCTGACTGCTGGATGACCTCCCCCGGTCAGGACAATGCGGCTGCCTGGATGAAGACATGCCAGCCCAACCGCGGCTCCCAACGTGTCAAAATCTGCGGTTGTGTGGCACAGGATTAAGTCCATATCGTATCCATTGACCGGGGTGGTATCTATGCAAAAAGCCTCCGCAGAAATTAATTCCCCAAAAGTAATTCTGGCGGATTCCCATAAAACGCTTTCGCTAGGGGCCTAATGTTTGATAGCTTACTAAGCAAGGAGATCAGTGCTCCATACTGTATCACCATCAATAGATTAAGGGGCTTGTCCATGTTTGGAAGCAATTATCTGCTCGGTAAGTGCTGCTGATTTCCATTGGACATGTCATATCAGATCTTTTGCTGTCTTGAGAGTGGCGAGTTATGTCTATTCTGTTCCAACTGTTGTTGTTTGTTCTGGTAGTTTGGTCTTTTGTAATGGTGATCGGGGTCCCCGTAGCCTATGCATCCCCTCAAAATTGGGAGCAATCAAAGCGTTTGATTTTCCTGGGCTCCATTATTTGGGCCGTCCTAGTAATTGTGGTCGGTAGTCTTAACTATCTTGTGGTTTAGAGCGTTGTCCACCATCTCAGGCTTTGCGTCTAGGCCGCCACGGTGCCAAGGTTTGTTGCCGTAAAATTTTTATGATCAGGTGGTAAGGTCATTGAGGCCTACCGCCTGATTTTTTTAACGAGAACAATATTCCCTATGGCTGTTTTTGAAGGAAGTTTTGCCCAAGCTAGTACAGCTAAATTTGCAATTGTGATTGGTCGCTTCAACGATTTGGTCACTAATAAATTGTTAGAAGGCTGTCAGGATTGCCTCAAGCGCCACGGCGTTGATGTGAACCCTCATGGCAGCCAAGTAGACTACGCTTGGGTGCCTGGTAGTTTTGAGGTAGCCCTAGTCGCACGGCAGTTGGCGCTGAGTGGCCAATATGATGCGA
>JAAUYB010014146.1_pt1 | contig 12296 bp, 23 predicted proteins | sample 7278071 | NCBI WGS metagenome assembly JAAUYB01 (sample SAMN14350121, study PRJNA611818) | marine sediment metagenome | isolation source: surface marine sediment (1.8m) | place: French Polynesia: Moorea | collected 2018-08
GGGCAGGATATACGTCTCTGGCGGGTTCGGCACCGGCAAGAGGGGCAGGGAGGTGCTCGAGACGGTCGAGGTCTATGACCCGGAGAGGGACGAGTGGACGCAGGCGCCGCCGATGAAGGAGATGTCGGGGTTCGTGGGAGGGGTGCTGGTGAGATTCATTCGATTTGAAAATACGACACACTTCGACTTGGCTCAAGAATGATAATATATTATGATGTAACTATTTTTCAATTATTTTGTGCGCGACTCATGCCGTTTTGGCGTGCAGTGAAAATATATTCTAACATGTTTTATTTTTTACAAAATCTTCAGGTTGACCGCCCCATATCGCTGGACGAGAAGCTCAAGGAGGAGTAGGGCGGCGGCGGGGAGGAGGCGTCCTGCGCCACTGCCGGAGGGGCGGGGAAGCCGCTGAAAAAAAAAAACAAAGATTAAAAAAACTAGTTCAGAAAATTGTGCAAGTGGGAAAGTGTAAGGTGTCCCAATGCCAAAAAAACGCAAAGAGTATTAGCAAACTAATATTACCTGGGACGATAGTTGAACATGGTCGCGCGGGGTTTAAAACAGCGCGCTAGTCTTTTATTTCAGCAAGACTTAGATTTGAAACGAAAAAATCTCCTGAGTCCAAAGAAGAGAGAGAAAAGGAAGAAAAAAGTCAGTGCTATGCAAGATAAAAGCTCCGATTGTCTAAAAACCAAAGCTCAATTCCAATGATGAAGATTCCAAGTCTATTTTCCCGATGAAAGTGTGCAAAAAAATTAAAGGGAAAACGGTTGCTTTTCGAAATGGCAAGCCAGAGACAACAAAAAAAATAATCGTTTCTGTCCAAGAAGAAAAGTGAGGCAAATTGTGTGCTGTTGTGCCGTCTATTTTGTACTTGTGATTTCTAACAACATAGGGCGTAAAATAATTTTGTGGCATTCTTCATCCTCCAAACCCGAGTTGGTGTGTCTAGTCAACATTTCTCCCCACCTCAAAAGACAAAATTGCAAGCCCTATTTCATCCCATTCCTAAAAAATATCGACTGTCTACCACAAGTCGCGTCAAGAAATAGTCCGGGAATATTTTTCTCCCTTTCTCAGCAATTACTGCGCCACCCAAATAAAAGAACACTATAAAAAAGCGCAAATCTCCTGTCCTCTCACTCACCTCTCGCTCAGAATCGTCCTCCTGTAGGCCTCCTATGGGGATCCAAAAACGCAGAGTTTAAAATCTGAATTTTCGCAACAGTTTCGCAACCTGTTCTCCTGAACATACCATCTCCTCCGCCCTCCTTCTCCTCTCCGCCTCCTCCTCCGCCCTCATCTGCCTGACCTCGACCGTCTCCGCCGTCCGCCGCACCTTGTGCCGCGACAGGTTGCCCCTGCACAGCAGGAGCACCTGCTGGCAGGTCTCGGGGTCGTCGCAGCGCGCCTGCAGGGGGGCCTGACCGCGCTCCCAGAACTTGACCTAGAAAGACAAATTGAAATGTTTTGCAAAAAATACAAAGGTTCCTTTTAACATTCCTACCTTGAGTTTCTCCTTTCTTCTGTCCACGTCCGCCACCTCGCCCCAGGGGAAGCTCACCCTGCATTATCACGGAATTAGGTCCAGTTGAAGAGGACAGTGCCAATTTTTGGAACAGCCAGAGCGCATTGAATCACCCTCGTGAACAATAGCAACAACACGAACCAAAAAGAGCAACATAGAAAATACCAACAAAAAAACTTAATTAATATTGCCATAAATCTTGCGCTCACTTTGGCGTGAACCTGTCCTCCGCGTCGAAGAAGTATATCCCGGTCGCGTCCACCCCTAGCAGGACTGAGGACCCCCTGGCGTTCCTGGCGGGGAAGTAGGTGATGCCGAACATCTCGAGGTTGTCCTGGGCGCGCTTGGAGTAGCGCAGCATGGCGTCGCGGGGGGAGAGCCCGCGGTGCTGACGGTGGAAGGAGGAGATCTGATGAAAAAAAAGACGAATTCCACTTCATTTTCCCTTTTAAAAAATAATGGATATAATTTACTTTTTCCTCCCACTGCTCCCTGGTCAGGTTGTGCTGCGCTGTGACCGCCTCTGGGAGCGGGGAGGGGCGGCTGGGGTCGGACAGGTATCCGGGAAAGGCCTGAAATTTTTAAATTCAATTTTAAAGCCCATAACAATATCTGTTTCATTTTTTAACTCCCACCTCCCCCTGCCCGTAGTCGCCCTTGAGCGCCTGCGCCGCCAGCGAAGCCAGCAGCACCGCCTCCTCCGCGGGGCAGTACACGCTGCCGGTCAATATGTCAGACTTGATCTGGGTGTAAAAACACACGAATTCCCATTGAGAAAATTAATTATTTTTTTCCCAGCGAATGCATTTTCCCACCTGCTTGAAGAACAGCCTTAGCGTGTGCTCCAGGATGACCTCCTCCGGCCCCTCCGGGAAGAACCTGAACTTGAACTCGAAGTACCTCTTCGCGGCCTCTCCTCCCTTCTGCCGCCGCCTCGGGAAGACCTTCTCCCCGTCCTCCATCCAGCGCGCACGCCCCCGGTCGTCAACGTAGATGAGGCCAAAGTACCACGTCTGGAAAAGGGGATGGCGTTGTGCAGTAGCTAAGGAATCATCAGCAACAACAGCAGGCGGAGGAGGAGAAGCAGCAGCAGTAGCTACAGCTACAACAATGATAAGAAGGAACAGCAAAAGCAGGAACGTGATGAGAAACTGCAGCAGCAGGAGGAGGATCAACGCAAAGAAGAAAGTATGGGGTATTTTTTATTTCACCGACAGTTAAAGTAAAAAGTTATTTTCTAAAAAAACCTAATTACAACTGCGACCTGCCGCACTCACCTCCCTGATGCCCACGATCCTGACGACCTGCTCGAACAGGACCTTCCCTGTGCAGCCCCGCTCCACCGAGAGTTCCATCTCCTGCTCAGCGGTGCGGACCACAACCATGCCGCGACCACCAGACATGGTCAAGAGGTTGTAGAATTGAACTCTTTTTTCGACAACTGACGTTCTTGCAACTGTTTACGCCGAAAATGAATATAGCGTCATACTCATATGCGCGATATGACGATCCTTATCTACGATGAGTACTCTACACGGGAAGTGCAAGATAAGACTTCTTCTCTTCATTGATTTATAGGATAGGGCCAGCTGGATCCTTCTATTAACAAAGGAAAACTTCCAGAACTGTCCACTACCAAGAAAGCGGGTTGTTATATCCAATGACGATAGACTCCGAAATGTGTATTGTTAGTTGACTGTTTCGTAATGATTAAATCTAGTCGAAGCTTTATACTGTACAAACAAAGAAAAGGAGGCAACATTAGCAAGTTCCCATTCCGCTACGATGCCGCCACTAGCTTTGACAGCGTGCTGCAGGGATCTGCCAGCAGCACGTCTGGTTTGTCAAATGCCTGGAAACGCAAGGGCAAAAAACGGTTCTTTCTATTGTGCTAACTGGTTGGGAAATCAAAGCATCTCTTGCCTCCACTCTCCCGTCCGACATGACAAGGATCCTGTCGGAGTCGAGGACGCTGCTGAGACGGTGGGCGATGACGAGCAGAGTTGCGCCCCTCAGACTCTCGCGAAGCACCTTCTGGATCAGCATGTCAGTACTGCAAAAAAAAAGATGAATAGAAAAAGAAAAAACTTTTAGAGCAACTAATTACAAACCTTGGGTCCAGTGTGACCAGATCTCGTGATTTTGCGCGAAAGTGGCGCTTTTTGGAGGCTGCTCGCGCGCTAAAAATGGGCCCTCGCGCATTGCGCGAAATTTAAAAAACTGGCGCTTTTTGGGTTTTTCAACATTTTTATGTAGTAAAAATTAAATATTATTTTGAAAAATTTCTAAGACAAAAATTTTCAAAACTAAACCTACCCTGAAACGTGCAAAAATGCAATAAAAAAGTTGACATTATAGGCTGGCGCTTTTTTTCGCGCTTTTTGGCTAAAATTCGCGCTTTTCGGGGTTGAAAAATCTGGTCACACTGCTTGGGTCAATGTTGGAAGTGGCCTCATCCAGGACGACGATCTTGCTCTTGCTGAGGAGCACCCTGGCCAGGCATACCAACTGCCTCTCACCGTTGGACAGGTTGACCCCTCCCCGCTCAATCCACATTGAGAGTCCCTTGGACCTGACCTGCTTGTGGTCCCTCAGGTCGACCTTTTCCAGGGTGTTCCACACGTCTCTGTCATTTGCAAGTCCTTCTGGATCGATGTTGTACCGCAGAGTGCCAGCCATGAGGTCTGCCTGCTGCGGGATGAGGGAGATTGAGCTGCGGACTTTGTGGAGGCCAAGGGTTGACAGGTCAACACCGTCAACAGTTATTTTCCCAGAAGAGACCTCCACAAACCGCAGTAGAGCAGAAATGAGTGAGGACTTTCCAGCTCCTGTTCTTCCAATGATTCCAATCTGGGCATAAAGGAGCAGAAGGACATGGTTTCAGGGATCTTATGTCCAAAAATGAAAAGTAAATACAATGTTGTGTCCTAGCTTGCTTACCCGTTCACCTGAATTAACTTGGAAGTCCACTTCTTTCAAGACCAGGTTTCTTTCTTCAGAATTACTTCCCTTGTCATATGAAAGTGACACACTTTGGAAGGCAATATTGCCCTTCATTGGCCATTTCTTGTTTGAGCCTCTAGAACCACCCTTGCCCTCAAGAGAAGCTTCCTGCTCTAAGCTGTCATACTCAAAGAGCCTCTCTGTAGAAGTCATGTAATTTTCCATCTGTGATGACTGGAACATCCCCCACTGAATGCTGCTGAGCAAGACCCTCATGGATACCATGACCACTCCCACATTTCCACTGAGGGAGCTTGTCTCATCAGCTGGAAAGTAATAAAAGCTTGTCTTTTGCCAGATTTGGATCTGCAATAAACAAGGTGCAGAATTTTTTTTTCAGCGTTCAAGTCTCACCAGACTGGAGCCATGTGAACGCCAAAACGGAAAGCAGTGAATACAAAGAAATGGCCAAGCCAACTGTTACGCGAGACAGCCGCATAATGGCAAGGTATAGATGTTGGAAAGACGTGACGTCATCCTTTTGTGCCAAGGGAAATGAAAACAATTTAAATTGTCCATGAACTGGCTTACCAACTGTTGACAAAAGTCACAAAGCAAGATCTTCTGGGTGCCAAAGGTCCTGATGGTGGTCAGTCCTTGCAATGATGCTGAGGCTTGTGAGAAAACAGGGGCATTTGCAATCCCCAACATTCTCATCAGTGGCCTTGATGTCCTGAGAAATGCTTGGGTCACAAAGTAGAAGAGTACAATTAGGCCTATGGATGGTGGAATCATGACAGGCATGTATGATGATGTTAAGGCCAAGGTAGCGACAAGTCCAATACATATCTGAAAAAAGTCCTGTTGCAGTAAGCATGTTTTGACTGTAGCTTTTTCCTTACCGTCAACACTTCCAGCAACGTGCTTGGCAAATTTTGGTCTAGAGTGCAAAGATCATTCGTAAATCTGGTCAAAATAATTCCAACAGGACTTTTATCAAAGAATGATGTGGGGCCCCTCAAAACTTTCCAAAACATTGTGTCGTGTATGTTGAGGGTTGATCTGATGCACATGTTGAAGAACTCAATGTTCCGCACCCCTGCTACCAACACAAGGCCAATGGAAAGTGCAGACAAGAGAGCAAGGAAATCTCCAGATGATGACAGCGTCTGAGTCTGCCCAGAGCTGGCCCCTGACTTGTCGACCCTGCAATTGTCAGCATTTGTTATGAAATTTGTCCATGCACACAGAGTATGCATACCATGATCCAATGATCACATCCACCAAACATACCAAGACCTGAAGAAGCACACTTAGGGTCAAAACAGAGAAAATCCGTGCTTTTGACCCACTGCACAAAAGGAACTTTTTGTAGGTTTTCCATGAAACAACTCCCTCTAGCTGCTTTTCTTTAAACTCGGAAACCTTGTCATTCAGGTCATTCTCAGTACTGCAAAGATATTTTGTGTCAATTTCCATTTTGTTCTTTGTGAAGAAAAGCTTACAAAGCAGAAGAGTCCTTTCTTAATTCTGATAGATGGGAAGACTTTTGTAGTGTACCGTAGTCTCCTGACAGGACCACCCTTCCATTGTTCATGATCATGATAGTGTCGGCCTTTTCCAAGTATTGGAAATCATGCGTGCTCATAACCACAGTCTTGCTGGAGAAGTAGTCAAGGATGCAATGTTTAAAAATGAACCTCCCAACCGCCTGGTCCACCGCGTACAAGGGGTCATCGAGCAAAACGACTTCAAAATCACTTGCCCTGTATGCCGCTCTGGCCAGGGCGATGCGAGCCTTCTGTCCACCAGAGAGGGCAACTCCTTTCTCTCCTACCAGAGTGGCATCTCCGTCTTGCCATTGCCCGAAGTCGTAGTCCAGCGCACACATCTTGACAACTTTTGAGTAGAGCTCTTTGTCAAAGCTGGCTCCAAACAGGATGTTTCTTTTGACTGAAGAGGAAAAAATCCATGGGTTCTGCGTCACAAGACAGACTTTTCCTTTAGTAGTTATTTTCCCTGAGGAGAGACTGAGCTCTCCTCCAATTATATCAAGCAGTGTAGTCTGAAAAATGATTTTTCCTCAGATGAGATATATTTTCTAAATGTGCCTTATTATAGATCCATTCCCTCTACAACATTACCTTTCCACTTCCCACTCTTCCTATGAGCAGGCACAACTCCTTGTCTTTTACTTTCATTTTTGGCACTTTCATTGTGAAAGTTTCTTTTTCATTCCCTCTTGATATTGATACATTGGTCAACTCAACTCCGTGACTTCCCGTATGACTATGGTGGGTGGTTGAATCAGAGGTGTCCCGTTGGTTGAAAAAATCCTTCAAAAATATGTCTGCATGTATATGAGCTTTTCTCAAAGTCATCTTCTTACCTGGAATCTTTTAATTGATACATACATTTCAGAAGTTAAATAAATTGCCTGCGGCAACTTCTCTCCCATTCCAATTCTTATCAAAACAGAGGCAGTCATAACAAAGAAGATGTCTTCTGCTCTCAGTGTGTTTCCGGACAGCACAAAAGGAATTATGATAGCTGCATACATGACCTTGTACCCAGCCTCTTCCATCATTTTGACAAACACTTTGTGCATGTTTTGCATCTGTGCTATCTTAAGTTCTTTTCTGCAAATGACAATAAACTCTGTTATAAGTCATGAGAATAAGTTTTTCACTCTTTCTTAGGGACCTTCTTGCTTTGCCTATTTTCTGTTTGAAGAAATATTCCCAGCAGTTTGCCTTCACTGTCCTTATGGAGCCAATGATGTCATTCATGATGTTGACCCTGGCATCAGTGGCTATGGCTGCCTGGGCCTGCTTCTTGCCCATGACCCTTCCAAGAAGCCCTGGCATTGGCATGATTGAAATTAAGTTCCTGTTCCATGAACTTGCAGAACTAAAACTACACCTGACATGCATGAGGTCACAATTATAAAGGCCAGCCCACCCAGGGTGGAGGGACCCATGTGCTCCCATGCCCCATATGCCAGGATGCACAGCTGCACTGGGCTGATCCACAGCGAAGCCACCAGGACCACACAGTTCTTGACCTTCACCAAGTCGTTGCTGAGAAGGTTGATTACATGTCCAGTGCCTCCAGGGCCTTGTGAAGGCCCAGCCAAGTAGTGGCTAGGCAGTTCAAGAACCTGCATGCCTTGTACAGTAGAGTACATCAAATACGTTCAAATAAATGAATGGCAAATTTCTCTTCCTTTATTTTGGGCGAATTTTGCAGAATAAAATTGAGTTTTCTTTTCCTAGAAAAGGACTTGCACTTTTACCATGCTCATATTTTTTTCTGAGCTATTGAATTTTTGTATCCTTCATGGGCCACCCTGTGTGCCGGGCATATGCATGTTGCTTAGAAACCCACCTTCTTGTACACCATGTAGGAGAGCGCCGCTCCCATCTTGACCCCCAGCACTGCGCCCAGATGGAGGGAGCCCTGGGTGGCGGCGGTGGAGGCGATGTCACTCGCAACGTACAAAAGGCCAAAGGCCAAGGTGTCCTCGGGGTCAAAGTGCTTTGGTGCTGAGGTGTCAAAGCTGGCGATGAACCAGCTCAGGAGGTACACCTGAAGCACGCTGAGGATGCGAAAAAGGGGGGAAAATTTTCAAAATGTTCATGCACACGTTTGCCCATAAACATTTTGTCACAACCCTTGCCCTTTTTGTAGATACCTTATGACGCACACGCTGACAAAGGTGATTCCCCAGCAGACGAGGAGTCCACAGCGGAACATCTTGAACAGGGCCGCAAGGAGACTCGCTTCGTCTTTGCCACACCGGTCCTTCTCCCTCTCCCAGCGTCTGCGGTGGCACACAAAACATATGTCATGCCAAAAGTCACATGCTCAAAACTATTTGGATTACTTTTGCAGTTGCGGCCCCAGCTCGCCTGACCTGTATTCCCTCAGCACTCGGAAGGCATCCTCCCTCTTAAGGTCCCTGGACCAGGCTGTCCGGATGGTGCCGAGGGTCCAGCTAAGAAAATAAATATTGGGAAAATGCATACCTAATAACCAAGTCTTAATTCTTTACCCGAAAGTCAGTATGGATAAGATCCCTGCCGAATCCCTGGGGTTCTCCCTCCTCTCCTCCTCTTCGGCGAAGATCATTTTTTTTTCGGTGACGACAATACGATGATGCCTCTTCAAAAGATTAAACGCACGTATGAGAATAAAAATATAACTTTTTTGGGGGAAACATGTGTGTTTCACCGCATCCTCTTTTTTTTTTAGGTCGCTCATATTTATTGTGCGTCGACGGCTTGTTTTGTGCAATCATGGGATCAGGCGCAACCCCCTCCCAGCAGTATTTGTATTTTGTGTGCTCCAGTTTACTGTTATCCGGATTACTATAGTCGAGTTGCTGAACAGAAAGTAGGACATGCCTTTTATATCTAACTGTGGATATATTTGATATAGGCGACATCAAATATAGGTCCCCATCCTTCCCTTAAGAGAGAGCTGCAATGCATGAAACTGCGACAAATGCAAATGGTATATGAATTTCGTATTATTATTGTGAAACGCATACGATGTAGTCGCTCACGATCCCTTTAATTTATTTATTTCAGCACTTCAAACACGGTTTCATTTCTTCTTCCTGTAAGCGTTCAGCAGCCCTGTCCTCCCCCTCCTGTACTCCTCCACCTCCTCCTCCGCCTCGCAAGACCAGATCTCCTCATCCTTCTCGAGGCGGCGCATCTCACGGACAATGTCCTCGGTGTCGATGGGGGTCATCTGCCAGGGGAATAAATTCGAAATGCTTTTCCATGAAATTTGTTTTCTGTAAATTTTGTCTTCTTCTCGGACCCTTTTCCAATTGGCGGTGCCTCCCATAGCTATGATACAAGGGGCAAAAAAACACGTTTCAATTTTCTTTTGCTTCGCGATTTATTTTTTTAAAAGGAAACGCCGAATGTCGAATATGTATGAGAAAAATCCCTCAGCCGATATAAATCATTTTTTAAATTACCTTTTTCCGAAAAAAAAAGCAAGAAAAAAAAGGACTGGAAAATTTTGGTTTACGAGCTTGGGCTTCAAGCCTGAGCCAAGTCCGAGCCTGAACTCTTAGCCTCGAACCTTAGCCTAGGCTCGATCTACCTCTAGTTTCCCAAAAAAGAATTTTTTTTTCCATTGTCCATACTCACCACATTGACGAACACTCCCCCCTGCCTGAGCATCCCCGCGGCCTCCCCCACCGCCGAGGGTGGCATGCAGCCGAATCCGAACGCCCCGCATGCGCACACCCCGTCGAACCGCCTCCCCCCCTCTCTCGAGAAGGACCCGTCTCCGAAGGGGCGGTGGTGCACGACGGAGTACACGCCGGGCTTGGAATTCAAGACCTCAAGCATGTCGGGGGAAGGGTCTGGAAAAAGGAAAGGGGCAAATATTTTTTTTAAAAAAAATCCTTTTCTCCCACCTTCTTTCGGAGCGGAGCGATAAAGCTGACAAAAATTCAACGCAGCCCCCCCCCCCTTTTTGCACAATAACGCGTTGTGTTATTTTTTCCGGGAAACCGTTTATTCACCTAAGGCCTCCAGGTTCCCCCTGAACCCCCTCCTCCTCATCTCCTCCCCCACCGCCCCTGTGCCGGCGCCGATGTCAATCACGCTCAGCCCCTCTCCTCCTCCTCCCTCTTCCTCTCCCACCCCCAGCAGGCCAAGGATCCTCTCGGCCACCACGGAGGGGGCGCGGTAGGAGAGGCCGCGGAGGGCAGAGTCGTACTATTTATGAAAAAAAGTGAATTTGTGGGAAACCACGTTTCGTTTAAAAAACAAATATTTCAAGGTCCAACAATTATTCGAATGTGGGAAAAATGACACAGTAGTCGTGGAAAAATTATGTTCATACCTCCTTGGCCTCTTTGGAGAAAAAATCGATGACCTGTGAAAAAGGATGAAAGTTTTTTTTAAAATGCTATATCGTTGATAGCAAACTGTTTTTACCTGATCGTGTGAGGGTCTTCCTTGGCTGCAGAGGCTCTCCAGGTTCCTGTTGTAGGAGTCGCCCTTCTCCCGCTCAGTATTATTAGACATGGTGGTGTCGCGTTTTCAAAATCAGACTCTGCGAAATTTTGGCTTTCCAGAAAAATATATAGAAAAAACTCGGCAAAAAGTTCGCACTTCTTGGTTTTTGTTTGGGAAAAGGGGGAAGGCAGCTGCATAGAGAACACAGGTGTGCTGTACATACCATGCATACGTACTTTTTTCCAGTGCACACTCTCCTTTCCCGTAGACGGGGAAACGGGTTTTTGAAAATTACGCAACAAGGATCTTCCCTGAAACGGCAAATACATTTTTTCGCTTCTCGTGTATTTCACCATCCATTATATAGCACGTCACACGCACTTTCCTTGTACACAACATTCAAAAAAAGCCTCTTTTTCGCGCCATTCGAAATACAACAACACACTTTTTTTTTCTATACAGCACATGGGGTAGGGTAGGGTTCGCCGTTACAAAGGGGTGGTGGCACTACAAGTTTTTGGATCATTTTTTTTCTCTTCTTCATCCCTTCCGGCCTGCGATACAAATTTGGAAGAATGTTCCGAAGGTACGCATTATTACAAATCTATGTGCTACATGTCTGTTCACCAAAGTCTTTTTGAAAATTTAGGCCACTGATTTTTACAGGATATTTTACGGCTGAGGAAATGCACGTAGCTTCTCTTCTGAAATTCATGTCCTGCCAAACATGTATTTTTTGATATTGTTCCAAGTGTTTCCTCATATCATATCGGGGCAATGCCGCCAATGTCAAATTCGATTGGGGCAACAAATTTTATTTTTTTGGGAAATGGTAGACACGATTTCTTTTTTTACTGGGAAACACAGATGAGACAAATGTATTGTTGTATTAAAGTACAATGCGTTGCGCTGCGTGGAAAAAATGTTGTTTCCAGAATTTTTCTTCGAATTTGCGAAATTTCGACCAAAATTTCAAATTTTTCCTGATTTTTTTACGGAAACTGTTTTGGGTTCGTCTTTATCTGAACTGCGAGGTGATTTCGTCGATGGTCTTGTTCTTGGTCTCCGGAACCTGTGAATACATTTTTCATATTGCTAATTTCATTTCCCACAAATTAAAAAAAAATACCTTGAACCAGACGTAAAGGACGAAGAGGAACTGGATGACGATGAAGAAGATGAAGACATAGGGTCCCAAGGCTTTCTGCAAATAAATATAGAAATTAACATTTTAAAACACCATTTAAATATTTTTTTGTGGGAAATCAAGTTTTTCTCACCTCCAGCGGCGAGAAGGCAAGTCCCACGAGCCAGTTTGCGGACCAGTTGGTGACGACGGCGATGGCGGTGGCGATCGGGCGGCCAGACTAAATTAAAACGTATAAATTTAAATATTTTTTCTTTAATTATTTTTGTGGGAATTCGCGTTACCTGGTGGAACAGCTCCGTGACGAAAAACCACGGGATCGATCCCGGCCCAGTGGCGAATCCGACCACGAAGAGGATCACAAACACCACCGAGAGGTAGGACAGGGCGCGGGCGTCCTGAAAAAAAAAAAACCAGGAGGGGGTGTTTCTTTGATAAGATAATTTTGGATTTTTATGGGCATGTTGTGTCATTGGCTATTAAATTTTTTTTTAAAAAAATCCCCACAGAAAGAAGCCGTAGAATGATTCTGCCCCCTCTCCCGCCAAAACAGCAAGAGATTTTTTTTCATACCAGCTATACCCCGGCAAAACTAACATTTATATCTGCGTATTATTTACCTGCGCGAAAATGAGGCAGACCATGATCATGATGGTGGCGACGAACATGATTGCCAGCCCGACTGCCA
>JAAUYB010027604.1_pt1 | contig 12296 bp, 10 predicted proteins | sample 7278071 | NCBI WGS metagenome assembly JAAUYB01 (sample SAMN14350121, study PRJNA611818) | marine sediment metagenome | isolation source: surface marine sediment (1.8m) | place: French Polynesia: Moorea | collected 2018-08
CGCTCAGCAGTATCGATCGACGGTAGAAACACCAGATTGTGGTTTTTGCGCGTGCGGCCGTCTTTTTTATAGATGTTACTGATTTCGGAAACCAGAATGAAACGCACCGCCGACCGGCAAGCGTCGGGGATTTCCCGGTTGCACACCTTGGCCAGATCGTTCCGCAGACGGAACAATCCGTCCTCCGCAGGCTTCAACTTGGATTGAATGGCCGCAAACCACTCTGGATGGGTCGCATCGCCGGTGCCCACCACTGTAATGCCCTTGCGCTGCGCCGCCATGTAAAGGTGTTCCAAATCCAGATTTTTGGCGGTTGCCCGGGAGAACTGCGAGTGTACGTGTAAATCCGCGATAAACGTCATTGACTAGCTCCTTTTCCGACACCTGCCAATACGGGTGCGAAGCAGGGCAGCGGACCTTAATTCAGTTGTATTTTTTTGGCAGACAAGCTATATAAATCTACTTTTTGCTATTGAAAATACAAGGTGTTGTGTTCCACCTGCCACAGGGATGACATAGAGACTATGGGATTGCTCTCCAGCAGCGTTTCGATTACCCAGTACCGCGTCGAAGGTAGACTCCCCGACCCGGTAATGAACACGGTCAGGGAGGCGCTCAAAAAAAACACCATCGGCGAAATCGACGACGATACATGTGAACAGATGGTCGGTTGGACCACATTTGAAGATCCGTTCACGCCCGATTTCGAATCGGCGGCGATCGTCATCGATACGACCTTTTTGTTTTCCTTGAGAATCGATAAAAAATCAATCCCCACCAAAGTGGTCCAAAAACACTTCAACCAGGAAATGACGCGGCGTCTGGCGGATAGCCATCGGGATTTTCTTTCACGTTCCGAAAAAAAATTACTCAAGGAACAGGTCGTCAACGTTCTCAGCACCCGTATTCCGGCGACCCCCAACACCTATGATTTAGCCTGGGCTTATGAAGACGGTCGCCTGTGGTTTTTCAGCAATCTTAAATCCGCCAACGAAGCCCTGGAGACCCTGTTTACGCAATCCTTCAACCTGAGCCTGATTCGTCTTTTTCCCTATACCGCGGCTGAATATGATCCCGAACTCACCGCCCCTGAAAGGGACAACCTCAACCAACTCCAACCAACCCTGTTCGTGGAATAGCCTATGCTCGACATTGCGGTCGCCTACAACCGTTTTCAGTTTCTGGGAGAGGAATTTCTGACCTGGCTCTGGTACGTTATCGACAACGACCTGAAACTGCTGCGCCAATTGGATGAAGATCTTGCCGCCCTTGAGATCGGCAACCGCATGGTCCTTGTCAATCGCCGCAACCATGACGCCGGTAAAACGGTTACCATACGGGGGGATCATACCGGTATGGATGAGGGGATGCTCACGCTGCGCAAAGGCGGCATGGTTGCGGAAATGCACCTGGTCTACAAAACCGGCGATCACGAGTGGCAGTTCAGCCTGAAAGGTGAAAGCCTTAACCTCTCAAGTCTCAGGGTTCCCACCACCGGGAAGGTTGAATCCCGGGATGATATCGAAGGCGCGGTGATCGAAAAAATCGATCTGTGCAACAAGGCTGTCGGGCTGATTAACCGGCTGTATGGCCATTATATCAAACTCAGATTGGGCAACGACTGGAACCGGAAGGTCGTTCCATCCGTTCGCCAGTGGATCAACGCCGACTGACCCTGTTGAGGGGGTGTTGATCGGCCGGTCGATAATACGAGGGTTATGAACAAAACCGAATCGGTTGTATACAACAAACGCCCGACGACTAGGCTTTCTCAACCGGTTATGAACCCCGAATATAATAAAAATCATATTAATTATATATAGTTATATACTTATTACGGTTATCGACAAAATTTCTTCTTTTCCCTTCTTATCTTAATTTAAAGGAAAAGGCCTATGAAATGTACAACCCAAAAGGCGGATATTCAGGATGTCCTGGCTAAAGTTCAAAGTCTGGCGGGCCGTAAAACCAATTTGGCCATTACAACCAATGTCTTGATCCGATCGGATGTATCGGAAATCTGTCTTATTGCCACCGATCTTGAAACGGGGTTCGAAGGCCACTATCCCGCTGATGTCACCACACCGGGCAGTGTTGCCATCAATGCCAAAAAGCTTTTCGAAATCATAAAAGAATTTCCGTCTGAAGACATATTGCTGAACGAAACCGAAAACCAGTGGATCGAAATCAGCAATAAAAATGTCGAATATCATTTGATGGGGATGAACCCGGAAGAGTTTCCGGAACATCCGCAAATCGATGATGCACCGCTTTTTGAAGTGGATTCCGGAGCCTTGGCCAAGATGATCGACCAGACAGTCATCGTTTCCGGAGCCAGTGACGATCGTCGGGCGCACATTACCGGCGTGCTCATGGAAATCCTGCCCGCCGAGGAAGGGCCGCTTTTTCGCCTGGTGTCAACCGACGGCAGCCGGCTGTCGAAAGTTGACTATCCGCTGGCTAAAGATCTCGTCCTGCCCGAAATGCCGACGATCATCATTCCTAAGAAAGGTCTCAGCGAAGTTGGTAAATTTTTAGAGGCCGGCGGAAGCGTCCATTTGGGGATCAAAAACAACAATTTTATCGTCAAGAAAGCCAACGAAACCATCATCGTGCGACTCCTGGAAGGGGAATTTCCCAAATATGAGGAAATTATCGCCAAACCCGATCAGGCGGTACCGGCGCTTTTGGATAAAAAAGCCTTTCAGAAAACCCTGCGTCGGATGTCTATCCTGTCGTCGGAAAACTACAAGGGAATCATCTTCAAGTTTGACACCGATCGCCTGGAGATCAGGGCCAACAACCCTGAAATCGGTGAATCCAAGGAAGAATTGGAAATTAACTATAAGGGGGGCTTAATCGAAGCGGCATTTAATCCACGGTTTTTCTCTGAAACCCTAACCGTTGTCGATGGGGATACCACGACCATCCACCTTACCGACAGCGAACACCCCTGTTTGGTGGAGGATCAGGAAGACCAGCGGTTTTTAAGTGTCATCATGCCCATGCGAATATGAATACGAGAGTCGATCACACCTACAACGAAGACAATATCAAGATCCTGGAGGGCCTTGAAGCCGTTCGCAAAAGACCCTCCATGTACATCGGCAATATCGATGTGGCTGGTCTGCACCACTTGGTCTATGAAGTGGTGGACAACAGTATCGATGAAGCCATGGCGGGTCACTGCAGCACGATTAACGTGGTGATCCACACGGATAACAGCATCAGTGTCACCGACGATGGCCGTGGGATTCCGGTCGGCATTCACAAAACCGAACAGGTGCCGGCGGTAGAGGTGGTCATGACGCGCCTGCATGCCGGCGGTAAATTCGACGACCATTCCTACAAGGTTTCCGGCGGGCTGCACGGCGTCGGGGTTTCGGTGGTCAATGCGCTATCCACGCTGCTGGAAGTCGAAATTTACGCGGATGGCCAAATTCATTACCAGACCTATGAGCGTGGGTTTAAAGCCTCGGCGTTAAAGGTTATAGGTGAAACCGCCAAGCGGGGAACCAAAGTCCATTTCATCCCTGATCCCGAAATTTTCACCACCACGGAATTCAGTTTTGATATTCTTGTCCGACGGATGCGTGAGTTGGCCTTTCTCAACAAGGGTGTGCGCATCGTCCTTGAAGATCATCGCAACGATCAGAAAGAAGAATTCCATTATGAAGGTGGTCTGGTCCAATTTGTCGAATATTTGAACCGGCGCCACACGGCGATTCATCCCCCGGTGTTCATCGAGGGCACGCGCAGCGACGTCCAGATCGAAGTGGCCATCCAATACAACGATACCTTCACCGAAAAGCTGTTTTCGTTTGCCAACAATATCAACACGGTGGAAGGGGGCTTTCATCTGAGCGGATTTAAAGCGGCCCTGACCCGAACCATTAATCAGTATGCCGCCAACGGCAATCTTCCCAAGAGCATGCAGGCCAAAATTTCCGGCGAGGATGTGCGCGAAGGCCTTACCGCCGTGATAAGTGTGCGCATCAAATCCCCGCAATTCGAAGGACAGACCAAAACCAAGTTGGGTAACAGCGAAGTCAAGGGCCTGGTCGAATCCCTGATCAACGAACAACTCGGTTTTTTCTTCGAGGAAAATCCGGCCGTAGCCCGTAAGATTATCGCCAAGGGGGTTGAGGCCGCCCGGGCCCGGGATGCGGCCAAACGGGCGCGCGATCTGGCCCGCAGCAAGGGGGCCCTTGTGGATGCCACTTTGCCGGGGAAACTGGCGGACTGTCAATCCAACGATCCGGACGAACGCGAACTTTTCCTGGTGGAGGGCGATTCGGCTGGCGGATCGGCCAAACAGGGCCGCAACCGTAAATTCCAGGCCATTTTGCCTCTCAAGGGCAAAATTTTAAATGTCGAAAAGGCGCGGCTGGATAAAATCATCCGCAGTGAAGAGATTAAGAATATTCTCACGGCCCTGGGCACCGGCGCGGGCACGGATGAATATGATATCGAGAAGATCCGCTACAAGAAAGTGATCATCATGACCGACGCGGATGTGGACGGCTCCCACATTCGCACTTTGCTACTAACCTTCTTCTATCGTCAGATGAAGGAGATGATCGAAAAAGGCTACCTCTATATTGCCCAGCCACCGCTTTTCAAAGTGGGCAAGGGCAAGAAGGCGGCTTATCTGAAGGATGAAACCGCTTTCAACGATCATATCGTAAGGCGCCTGTGCGACTTGAAAAAAGTTGGTTACGGTGCTGAAGACGTGTGGCTTGACGGTCACGAACTCTACCTGTTTATTGGTGATCTGGCCGCCTTTTTCGAAACACTGGCGCGGATGGGCAAGAAGTCGATTCATCCCGATCTGGTTGAAAGCCTCCTGGCCTTCGGCGTGGCTGATCGCAGCGTTTTAAAAGATAAGGTGGCCATCGAGCGACTGCGGTCGTTTATCGAGGACCGGGGATTTAGATGCGAAGCGCCGCGCTGGGATGCCGAGAAGGAGCTGTTCGAGCTGACGGTGATCGACTACCAAAAGGAAATCAGCGCTGACGAAGCCGGTGCCGAGATCATCGGCAAGACCTTTACACCCATTAGAATCGGCCGTAAACTGATCCACTCCAAGGACTATCAGAACTGCCTGGTGCTGCATGACAAGATCCGGCGCTACGATCAGCCGCCCTTTGTGATTCAGGACAAGGATAAAGAAACAGCCCCCGCGGAAGCGCTGCCATCCAAAAAGGATCTTTTACAGACATTGCTCGAGGAAGGCAAAAAAGGGCTTGCCGTCCAGCGCTACAAGGGCCTGGGGGAAATGAACCCGGACCAGCTGTGGGAAACCACGATGGACCCTGCAAATCGGAATCTGCTGCAGGTCAAAATCGAAGACGTTCTGGATACCGATGAAATCTTCACCATTCTCATGGGCGAAGAAGTCGAACCGCGCCGCGAATTCATCCAGAACAACGCGCTGGAAGTGACGCTTCTGGATATTTAATGACGCCGGCCGGGACGGTATCGGCACAAGATCAACAGGAGTTTAAATGAACATTCATCGTATCGTTGCCCGGGATCTGCCGGATCTATGGTTTCAGGCCGTTCACGATATTTTGGATCATGGCCGGCGGTTTACCATCGACCGCGGCTCCTACGCCGGCCAGACCCGTCTGGAGTATGATTTCTTCAGCGCGTACGTCAAATTCCCGGGAACTCAGCCGTTGATTCCCGATATACCGCCCACCTGCGGGATCCCCAACCCGGTCGAGCACGACTATATTTACGGCGGGGAGGGTTACGACCGCTCTTATATCGAATACCTGATGACGCCCCACAAGGAACCCGGCGAATCCTACACCTACGGCGAACGCCTGACCCGGGTGCCCCTCACCGGCGACAAGTTGGACTGGTGGCAGGAAGACAATCGTGAAATTATCGACCGGCGCCCGGTGGACGGCAAGATGCTTTTCGAGGAGAACGGTCAGCTCTATCTCAACCAGATCGAGTGGATTATCAACACCTACCGCGAGTTCGGCGCGCGCAACAACCAGATGGTGCTTCAGGTGGCCCACCCCTCCGACGTAACCCTGGTGGACCCGCCCTGCCTGCGTGCCATCGACACCCGCGTCCAGGATGATACCCTGCACTTTTTCGTCTATTTCCGGTCCTGGGATCTATGGGGCGGGCTGCCGGCCAACCTGGCCGGCATTCAGAATCTCAAAGACTATATGGCCGGTGAAATCGGCGTTAAAGATGGGGAGATGATCGTGGAAAGCAAGGGCTTGCACCTCTACGGCTATGCCGAGGATCTGGCCAAACTGCGCTGCCTGCGGGAATAGTGGCGACTTAGATCAATCCTGCCGTTTTTGCCGTTCGCCGGAACGCATCGTTTTTTCTAATTTGTTTCTTAGTTTCCTGCCTATCCGGCTGCGATAAAAGGTCAGTATCCAGGACAGTAATTTTTTGCTAACGATCATCAACAGGGGCCCAACGACCAATCCCTCGTGGGACCGGATGATTTTAAGCAACACGATCGGCTCCTGTTGCGGCTTGGTCAACAAGCTTACCAACGGCACAAGATCGTAGAACATCCAGATCAAGCCGAGTGCGGCCAAACCCCGGGGAAGACGTTGCACGGTTTTAAGAATGGTCTGAAGTTGTTTGGCCAATGCTTCGCTGTGCTGATTGGCGGCTTCGGCCCACTTCCGCAGGGCGTTCGCGTCTTTAATTTTACGCGGATCGGGAATGAAGTTAATAATATCGCCGTCGATCTGGATGGTCGTCTGGAACTTGGCCCCATCTTTCAAGGCTGTTTCCAGTACGATACAGCCATGGGCAAACATCTGATTGATATTCATCAGTTGGCCCATTAGATATTCTCTATACCTTCCCTCGTGCGAGACGAATTGATGTTACCCTATTTGCGAAGCAGCGCCTCGAAAGTACTGCCCACCATATCCGCTACCGTTTTAACCAGGCTCTTCCACATGTTGGTGGATGTGAGGACTGCCTGATTATGTATATTCAGGACGGTCTGCTCCGGAGATTGGGCAAAGCTTCGCATGATGCGTGTGGTAACGTCACCTTCGATATCGATGATGGTCTGCATGACAATTTCTTCGGTGCCCAGATCCCAGGCTTTGCGGAGCCGTAAAATCTGGCTGGGCGACAGATTCAGATCGTCAACGGTTTGAATCGAACCCAAAGAGATATCATTGTTCCAGCAACGTGATTCGAGATGCTCCGGTTTTTTTTCCGCGCACTTTTCCGCTGTCGGAAGCTCCTTTGGCCCGCTGCTGCCGCTCAGGGTGGCGTACCCTTCCTTCCCTTTTTTCTTTTTAGGAATGATGCGTTCCAACTCCTTGAAGATACTCACCATCAGTTCGGACTGCGCTTGGATTCTCTGGAGCATACGCCGCGCGCGTTTCATATTTTGGAGGTTATCTTCAATTTGTTGTCTCTCGGCACGACTGAAGGATAGATCCTTCCCGGATGCCGGCGCTTTGAGTTTAGCTGTTTCTGATGCGATCTTGATTTTAAAAGCTTTTTCACCTTGCAACGCCCTTTGCCGCAGTTCACCGAATGATCGCATGCCCCCAAATGTCCAGCATTCATCGCCGCGGACATCTACCCCGAAATCATCTTTGATGTCGATCAATTGGAAATGATAATTCTTAGCTAATTTGCAAAATGCTTCCCTGAAATTGGAAGGCATTTTATCGCCCACGGAGGAGCTGTCCTTCAAAATCGTATTGACCTCGAGCTTGAGCAGATCCTTGCCGATGCGCCCTAGAATACTATCGCCCATAAAGACACCTCACCTGTTTGCAGGCCATTCCACGCCGATATTGATCTCCGGCCGTGGCGCTGAATCGCGGCTATTCGCTTGATCCCGATGGTTTGGACGGCTTCTTGTTCATGATACTGACAAGCGTCTCGGCGATCTTCTCCAGCGTTTCCAAATTTTTTTGGATTATTTCCTTTCCGTTTTTTTCACGCTCCATGTGCAGTTTTCTGATTTCCTGGTATTGATCTTCCATGAATTTGGCGTTCAGGGCCGTGGTAATATCGCCATCAATGAGATCGATCCGCGTGAACATCTCCTCACTGTTATTGGTATCGGCAGTCGCCTTCAGCGTGCCTTGATCCGGACTTAAACTAAATTCTCCAACAATCGTGTGAATCGTCAGCGTCGTCAGGTCGTTGGCTTTTTCCATCACGCGATCAAAAAAAGGAATCTTGGGGGGATTTTCGTCTGGCATGGTATCTCTCCTTTCCATGGGGTTTAAAAAAAACAGAAAAACCGAACCAATGGTTTCTTGAATCGAACTGATACTCCAAAAGAATTGTTAAGAACACGTGCACGGACTGTAAGTCCAGATGATCGCTGCTTGCTTGAAGGTTGGTTTCGTGAGCGTGGATCGGACCGATGCGCTGTGGCCCGAGAAGCTAACAATTAAAAAAATGCTAATTTGCGGTTGGCTTGTCAATATCTTAATATAATCTTGATTATTTGTCATAAGGTATTAATATAAATATTAATTAATTGCACTCATCACAACGGCAATCATTCCGACGTCGATAAATATTCACTTCATTAGTAAATCTCGCCACCCGCTCACCACCAATAGGCCGATTTTCATGCCCCCGATGCAAAAGGTTAGTTTGCAATACTGGTTGGATCAGGCTTGAATTGTGCGTCAGGCAGTAATTTGTCATCGGTTGCAAGGAAAAATAGCGGTAGGATTACAGGAGCACTTAGGCGATGGCCCAAGGCAACGCAAGCCGTATTTCGAGGATTTGGGAGCGGACGGGTCTCCGGGGACGAACGCTTTGGGATTTCTTACAGTTACTGATTGTGCCGCTGCTTCTGGCGGTGGTTGCCCATCAGTTGAACATTGCCGCCGATGAGCGGCAACGCTTGGAAGCCACAGAACGTTACCAAGAGGCGATCTTGAGCGAATTTCTAGATGCCATCACGGGGATGTTATTAACACACGGACTTGAGCAGGCACAACATACGGATCCTGTAAAGCCTGTTGCACGGGCCCGGACCTTGACGGCACTGCGAGAAATTGACGGAAGACGCAAGAGAGCATTGGTCGCATTTCTTAAAGAGGCCAAGCTGATCACGGGCTTCCGGCCGGTGATCTACCTCCAAGATGCTGACTTACGCGGCATTGACTTGAGTGGGATGTACCTTTGGGGCAGTAACCTGGGGGGGACAGATCTCCGGGCGAGCAACCTGAGCGGTGCGACCCTTTCGACGGCGATTCTGGGGGGCGCCGATTTGCAGGATGCGGACCTCGAGAACGCGCAGTTGTGTAATGCGTTTTTGCGATATGCTCGCCTAATTAACGCTAATTTGGCTGGGGCCAACCTGATTGACGCGGATCTGGGCCGCACCAATTTAACCGGCGCCCGTCTCGATGCTGCGCTCTATTCGAAAAAGACGATATTCCCACAAGGCTTTATTGTGGACAACCATGCGATGCATGCGATTATGCCTAGTTCCGACTTGAGAGGGGTGCAACTGCGAAAGGCATTCTTGAGGGATGTTCAACTCGCCAATGCCGACCTCCGGCACGCCGATCTAGGTGGGTGTCAGTTACAGCGGGCGGACCTCAGTGGTGCTGACCTTCGCGGGGCAAATCTATCGGGTGCGCATTTGAATGCAGCGAAACTCGACCACGCAAAGCTCGAGGGGGCGATCCTTTGTGGAACCACGATGCCCGACGAATCAATTAGTAACCAAGGTTGTGATCTACCCCAAGATCTTCCCAAGTAAGACAAGGCCGAGGCTGCGCTTGGGGCCTTGTGTCCGGCTTGCGGTAGCGCTGGGCTGAACGCGCCCGGAAACACGTTGAGGTTGTGTCAGCCACACGGCGCTAATCAGTCGCGAAAAGCGCTGGTTTCTTAGCAAGGCCGTTGCTCTTTTAAAGACCTTATTTATATACCGCGAGCAGAGCACGATCATGGAGAGCAGCATGTTTAGAGCAAAAAGGAGATGCCCTCGTCGACTGTCCAAATTATTTTGCGTCTTGCTGATTAATGTCGGCGTCAGTCTCGTGCCGGCAACTGCCGGGTCGAAGACGGCCGTGGATTTGAGGGGCAATATGACTCCGGTCAAGCACCAGGGTAGTCGAAACACCTGCAGCGTCTTTGCCGCGACGTCTTTGATGGAATTCCTCATTAAAGACAAGACAGGCCGCACAGTCGATCTGTCCGAGTCCTATAACTACTGGGCTGGCAAGAAACGCGCGCTGACGTCGGACTTTCTCAGAGAACGCTACGCGAACATGGATGGGCTTGCAGGTTTTCTGGCCGTCGAGGCTTACCGTCATGGGAGCATGCTTGAATCGCAGTGGCCCTATCAAAACCAGACGCAGCTGCGGCAGAACGATCCGCGCTGTCGGTCCGTTGCCGACAAGGGGCCTACGGAATGCTTCACAGGTCTTCCTCCGAAGAGGGCGCAGCTTCTGCGCTATGCCATCGAACCCACATACATACCGCGAGAAAAAATCGGGAATTTTATCTTGAGACATAACAAACCGGTAGTGCTCAATGTCCTCTGGTGCGAAGGGGCCCTAAATCGACGCACCGGCGGTTTCAGATTGCCTACCAATACCGAAGTTCAGGACGCTATCCGAAATCATCGTGGCCATGTAATTACCCTGGTGGGCTTCAATCCGCGCACGCGGACTTTCGTCTATCGCAATAGTTATGGGCCAAACTGGGGGCGTAACGGCTACGGTACGCTACCTGAAGACTATGTGATCAATTACTGCGAAGTCTGTCCTCTGCTCAAAAATCGGCACCATGCTTCACCGCCGACCCGGGCGTTTTTGCATCGCGCGAGCATGGGGGTCTCAGGTAAGCTCGTTAAATCCAAAACGGGGGCCGAACTACCCGAAGAAGCCACTGGACCGCGACGCCTGGTCGTGAGCTTCCCGGCCGCTCATCTCGTGTATGTGCCCGCTAAGCGCATTGTCCAGGTCAGTGTCGCGGGCGCGGTGGTCTCGAGCGCGAAGGCCTGGGAGACCAAGACGCTACGGTCCCACCTTTATTTGCTCCAGAAGAAGAGCTGGCGTAATTTCTCCTGGAAAATCAATACAAATACAAGGCGGCTCTATCGAGCGGAACATGGTTCGGCGGATAAAGTGAAAGGTGTCATGGAAGAATTGACCGGGGAGACGAATCGCCCGGAGCGGATCAAGATTCGCTTCGATGACGCCTATATTGTCTCCGAACCCACCGAAGGAATGCTTCAACTCATCGTCGGGGGCGCGGTCTTATCCTATGGAGACGATTGGCGCATGCAACAGATCGGGCCGCTGCAGTACCATTTGGCCAAAGCCGGCTGGAAAGGGTTCTTCTGGCTTGTGGATGCCTCGCGCGAAAAGCTTTACGCTGTTACGGACGCGCGCTTCGGGGAGCACGGCGGGCGCCAGAAGATGCTCGCGGCAGAATTTGAAATCGAGCGTTAGAAATCGATCGATCCCGGCGTCCGCGGAAACGGAATCACGTCGCGAATATTGCGAATGCCGGTGATCAGCATCATCAAACGCTCGAAACCCAGGCCGAAGCCGCTGTGCGCCACCGTGCCGTAGCGGCGCGATTCCAGGTACCACCAGTAGGGCTCCTTGTCCAGGCCCATTGCGTCCATGCGGTTTTCCAAAACCGCCAGGCGCTCTTCGCGCTGGCTACCGCCGATCAACTCGCCGATGCTCGGTACGAGTACGTCCATGGCCGCCACGGTTGCGTTGTCGTCATTCATCCGCATGTAAAACGGCTTGATGGTCTTGGGGTAATCGTAGACGATCACCGGCTTTTGGAAGTGCTTTTCCGTTAGGTAGCGTTCGTGTTCGGTCTGTAAATCGGTACCGAAAGAGACCGGATATTCGAATTTTTTCTTGGCACGCTCGAGGATGGCGACAGCCTCCCGATAGGGCAAACGCTCAAATTGCGAAGCGGTGATGTTCTCAAGGGTGGCCATCAGGGTTTTGTCCACAAAGCGGGCGAACAGGTTCAAATCCTCCTGGCAGTTTTCCATAATGAAGCCGACCGTCGCTTTAATGAGGTCCTCCGCCAGATCCATGTTGCCCGCCAGATCGCAGAAGGCCATTTCCGGCTCGATCATCCAGAATTCGGCGGCATGCCGGCGGGTGTTGGAATTCTCGGCCCGGAAGGTGGGGCCAAAGGTGTAGACATCGCCCAGTGAGAGAGCGAACATCTCCACGGAAAGCTGACCTGACACCGTCAGATTGGTCTCGGTGGCGAAAAAATCCTGGGCATAGTCCACTTGGGCGTCCTGGGTGGGGACGTTCATCAGATCC
>JAAUYB010022508.1_pt1 | contig 12295 bp, 10 predicted proteins | sample 7278071 | NCBI WGS metagenome assembly JAAUYB01 (sample SAMN14350121, study PRJNA611818) | marine sediment metagenome | isolation source: surface marine sediment (1.8m) | place: French Polynesia: Moorea | collected 2018-08
GGGGACTGCGGGACTACCTGCCTTGGTGACCGAAGAAGTCGGGAGCTTACGCCGCCGCAGCCGCAATTTTTCTCCACTTCCCTTGGGAGCTCTTGCTTCGCTGCTTTAGCTCTCGCTTTTCTCGTTGAATAACGCTGTCTGTACTGGATCGAAAACAACTTTGTGCAGACCGTGCATCGACATCACCAACTACATAGGTTCATCTAACAATTTAATACTGACTGGTTCTCTCACATGGTATTGTTGTAAAATATCGGGCAGCTCCGTTCCAATATTTTTCTGCTTCTTAATCTTGTTCGTGACAGTCCATCTGCTGGACGAAGTCTCCGCCCACCTCTCCCTTGTCCTCCCAGGTGGCCTCGAACTCGAAGCACTCCTGGCGCTCATGATTCACGTGCACGCTGATCTTCCTCCCGCCGTCGACGACCACCAGAAGTAGCTAGACGAAAAGGGCATTCCCCGATGAATCAACGAGCAAAATTGTTTTTAAAATCAACGCACCTTTCCAAAGGCGTTCTGCAAGGCTCCGTTCCTGGCCTCCTTCCGTGCCTTTGCCACCGCCTTGCACTTGTCCGCCGGCGACGTCGGCGAGAACTCCGCGAAAGCCCTGCCCGCAGCCTCCACCGACACCTCCTCTCCCTCCAGTCCCGCCCCGGGGAAGGTGAGGCGGGCGGCGCACAGGTACGTTTGAGTCACTCTGTCCGACGAAGAATCCCGCTCCTCGCCCGTTATCTTGTGGACTATCACCTGAGAACGAAAGTGAAATTTTATCAATTCTTCAAATGGTTTTCTTTATTCCCGAACCTCCGAATTCCAGCCGTTGAATCCGAGGTAATGGTTGGCCAGGTCCTCGCACTTTGCCAGCGCGAGAGGTAGACTCGTCTTCGCCTTTCTGTCGCTGGAGATCACCTTGCAGGGCTTACGGTTAATGCACAGGTTGTTGTGGCTGAACAGGATGGCCCTCTTGGCGGAGTGGGTTGAAAAGAAGTCGATCGCGGCGAACCAGTTGCTGAAGCCATCGGCGCCTTCAAAGAGATGAATCCTATGGAATCAGTGCAACAATTATTTTTTCAGGCCTTTACTGTACCGATTTCGCCCGCCTGCCCCTTGGACCGGTCTGCGAAGAGGTGGTGCAGGAGGCCAAACTTGGAGAACTTTGACCTCAGCAGCTCCAGGAGGTTCAGCTTGTCTCCTGCCCAGCGGATCTGCGGAAGGAAGATCCGAGCCTCGCTTGGGTTCTCGAAGGCGATAAGCTCAACATCGGGATCATCCTTGCTATCCGTCGCGGATGCCATGACTTTCTGGTGGAAAAAAGACTGCGTAGAGAACAGAAACCGTCTGGCAAAGAAAGTAACGTATTGGTCTCTTGGTATTGTATTTCTTGAGGGCTATACGGGACGTGGTATGATGAGTAATACATAGCATAGCAGCATTTGTACTGTGCGTACCGTGTAAAAGGAATGAATACTTTTTTGTCTCTTCATATAACTTTTTTTTCTTATCCTTCCTTCTCTGCCCGGAGAAGGAGAACTAGGGGGAGTAGTTGTAGGATCAGTCTTAGTTTCACTTTTCACACCACTCATATTGAGTCTTCACACCAAGGTGGCAGGCTTTCCAGGGGGCGGCGGCGGGGGCTGCTTCTTGTTGTTGCCGCCGCCGCTTCCAGCTCCCCCGCCTGGCTTCCCCACCTTCTCCTGAGTGCTGTTGTACCAGGCCAGCATCTCGTTGGAGAAGTCGTCGCCCAAGTCACCCCCGCTAGAGGCTGCCGAAGCCCCGGCAGCAGCTCCGTCGGCACTGCTCAGGGGCGGCTTGGGAGCCGACGGCCTCTTTGGGGAGTCGGTGGCGCCGGAGGACGACGCAGGAGGAGGAGGAGGGGGTGCTGCCGAAGCGACTCTTTCCCCTCCGCTCCCGTTGGAGAGGCCCCCGCCGCTGGCTGTCGAGCTCCTTGGCGAGGAGTCCGACCCCGCCCCGCTGTTGCTGCCGTCTCTCTCCCCCACAACGCCCGTGCTGCTGCTGGCGCTGGCCTTCCTGTACTTTGTGCTGTACTTGTAGAAGTCTGACATCTCGAACGGCTTGGACGACTCGCGGTAGGCCACGAACTTTCCAGGGACGATCTCTGTGGTGGGAACCGGGCCCCCTCCCGCCCCTGCTGCGGAGATGCTATTTGCGCTACCGGGAGAGCTAAGGCCGGAGGAGGCAACGGTCGTCGTCGTCGCCCTGCTCGGGGTTGAGGGAGTGCTCGCAGTAGAGGGAGGAGGGGTTGTCGACGGAGGGGGAGGATGATCCGCTGAGCTTGCCAGCCTCTGCCCGGAAGACACGCTGCTCGAGGGAGTGGGAGGGAGCGGCGGGGCCGCCGGGGAGGTGGTGACGAGTGGCTTGACGCGGCGGTTGACGGCAGGGGACTCGCTGACAATGGACCTGGGAGGGACAGGAAGGCCGAGTGAGTTGGAGTTGGACGAAGGAGAAGAGGCCACCACACTTCCCACGCTCCTCCTCCTCTGCTCCACCACCTGGTGGTACTGCTTGGGGAAGAGGGGCGGTGGGGGCGTGGCGTCCTCCTCCTCCTTGTCCTCCTTGTCCTTGGAGACAGTCCGGATGGTGTCGTTCAAGCCGAAAGTAGTCTCCACCGTCGTCGTCGTCCTCTTGTTGGTGGCTGGAAGTCCCACCGTTGCCGCCCTGGCCTGGACCTGGTGGTGATGATGGTGGTGGAAGTACACCTCCTGTAAGCTGGGTATGGCTGACACCGGTTTGGCGGAGGGCTCCGGGTAAGTCTGGCCGGGGAGGAGCGTGGCGTTGGTGGTGGCGGTGGCGGTGGACGGGCGCAGGGGGGTCGGGTAGGTGCCGCCGGCGTCCAGAGGGCGGATCCCGATTATATTGTGGCCGGAGGTGGCGGCGGTGAGTCTAGCGGCCGCGGCCGCTGCAGCGACAGCGGCTGCGGCCGAGGGCGGCGGCAGTGCAGCGCTACCCGGGGAGTGGTGGGGAGGATACTCGTCGGCGCTCCTCAGCCGGTGGGTCAGACTGCTGGCACCGGACGCCGCCGAGGATCCCGCCGCCGCCGCAGCAGCAGCCTGGAGGATCATTGCGTCGGCCAGAGACGACGACGACGATTGGACGTCCCCCGCTAACGACCCTCCGTTCACCTCCCGGTACTGCATCTTTGACCTGCCGTGGATGCCGGCGGCCTCCAGTGTCTCCAGGTCCTCCATGCTCCTGGCCGCCTCCAGCCCCGGTTTCCTGTGGAGGAGGCTGGACGACGAAGAGGATGAGGAGGGGAGCGCGGGCAGCTCCCTGTTGGCCATGGCTGGGTTGTACTGAGGCGGCGGCATCGCGGCCTTCTTCTTGGTAGAAGAGCGCTCTAGACTTGGATAGGCGTTGGCGGCGGCCGCGGCCTCCAGTCGAACGGTGGGGAAGGGCAGGTGGGAGGCGGAAGACTGCGCCCTCATGTGACTGTTGCTCGACATCCTCCCTCCCGTCCTGAAGTGCTGCTGCTGTTGTTGATGTAGCTGGCCGGGCTTCGGGGGCAGCGGTCGCTGCTGGAGACTGTAATGCTGCTGGTGCCTGAACGGCTGCTGGCCCCCAACCCCTGCGTCCTTCCCTCCTCCAGCCGAGGCAGCGGCGGCAGCGGCGGCAGTGAGGGCGTCGATGTCGTCGAGCGAGGAGAAGGCCTGACTAGTCCGCTGCTGCGGGATGTTGTACAGGCCTACGGGGGAGTCGCACTGGGTGAGATGGCCCTCGTACTTGTTGCGGAAGGGGGAGGAGGGGAGGGTGGCGGAGCGGGGGCCCTTATTGGTGGTGGAGGAAGAGGGCGAGGCGCCGCCGCCGATCTCCGCGGCGGTGGCCAGGAGGGGGGCAGGCGGCAGGGGGCCGTTGGTGGTGGAGGAGGCGGAGAGGGTGGGGAACTGCTTGCTTCGGTACGAGGAGCGAAGGTAGACGGAGCTTGGGATGTAGCCGGCGGGAACACGGGGCATCCTGCGGGAAAAAAGAGGGAGAATGTGAGATGTGATTCTGTTAAAAGAGTAAAATACTATTGTTGTACCTGCTGGGACTGTTTGCTTCGAGGCTGACGGTGTCCATTTGATTTCTCATCTGACCAGCTGGGTGTTTCCTCGGGGAGGACGGACAGGATCTCGCCCCTGCGCCTCCGTCAGCTTCGTCCTCGCCGTCCAGACTAGAGGGAGACTCGCTGTGGTTGTCGCCACCTGCCTGATGGCGGCCATGGAGATGCTGCTGGTGCTGCTGGTACTGGTGGAGGTGCCCAGGCAGAGGCCGAAGTACTGTCTCTAGGTCTGGCACTGAGAGCCCCTTCCTTAGACTGTCCTCTCCAGGCCTGGCAGGGTTGGGGGATAGGCTGACGGCGTCTGCATGGGAAGCCAGGTCAGACTCCTCACCCGGCCTGGGCTGCTTGTTCCTCCTGTTCTTGCTCGTAGAGCCGAAATACTTGAGAGCGTTGATCTTGGCCTCGATCTCCTTCAGCTTCCGCTGGCTCTGCTGGTAGGAGGACTTCCTCTGCTTGCGGACGGACTTTGGTGCGCCGGCGTCACTGGCCAGCTTTAGCGCGGCCGAGGTGATGTTGGTCTGGATCTCGTGCTCAAGCTCCAGGTTGGCCAGCAGCTCTTCTTCCTTGGTCTGCGCCGCCTTCTTGGGCTGGAGGTGGTTTTCTGACAGGGCGAACTCTGTCCCCACCCTCCTCCGGATCTGCGGCAGCGGCTCCCCCGGCGCCAGTGGAGTCTCCGGCGGCAGCTCCCCGGTCAGCTCTCCCTCCTTGATGCAGAGGTCCTTGAGAAGCGCCTGCTTCTCCTGCAACTTGGCCTCCAGCGCCTCCCTCCGCGCCTTGAGAGCAGCCACCATCTCCATTTTGGCGCGCTTGGACTCCTCGCTCTGTTGCTGCTCCTGCTCGGCACTGTTGTTGTTGCTGCTGGCCCCGCCCCCTTCGGCACCTCCTCCGCTGGCCTCTGCCGCCCCGCCCACCGCCCCTCCCCCTGTTTGGGCTCCACCTATGCTCCCTCCTCCGGCCAGCGCGAGGCTGAGCGCAGAGCCGCTGCGGCTGAGATTAGACAGTGAGCTAGCGCTAGATAAGGAGGCGGAGCTACGCGTGAGGTCCCGCGCGATCTCCTTGAGACTCCTGAGCGGGTGATGACGCATCTTGGCCTGCTTCCGGTCCAGGTAGAATTGATGCTGCGAGATGGCGCTCTGCCAGATGCACTTTGTCAGGCCCTGAGTCTTGCCGAACCATACGTAGACGTGGATGGAGCCGGGGTTGAAGGATCGGCGGGAGACGGACACCTGGGTGGTGGAGTCGGCGATGGCGTCCACCAGCTCCTCGTCCTTGGCGCCACCACCACTGGCGCCGCCTGCGCCGCCCCCGCTAGCCGTGTCCAGCTTGAGCGCGTCCTCGTAGAGGTTGAAGCTGCTGAGGGTCTGCACGACCCTCTTGGCGTCGTGGACCTCGATGGAGAACTTCTTGTCGCGAAAGTACAGGTTCTCCAGCTGCTTCCACGGGAAGACCCTGACGGGCACCTTCCTGTCGGAGTGAGCGTACTGCGCGATGCCCCTGCAGCTGAGCCCGAGCCACCAGGGCGTCTGGCGCTTGTCGTACACCTCGAAGTAGTGGACGCCGTACGTAGGCATAGACTCCACGATCGTCATGTAGTTGACCACGGCCTGCCCGCGGGTCTGCCCCCGCATCTTCTTGTAGTGCTCGATCACCTGTTGAATGCAGATTTTTTTTCATTAAAATAAAACGTTCATTCAATCAAAACTGAAAGTGTATGACAAAAATCTTTGAAAGTTGACCCAAACAATTACATTATTTGTGTTATACCTGATCTTCGCAGTAGGATAGAGACGGGTGCTCCTTGAGCACTGAAGCCGGAAGGACCGGGCTCTTCTTGATGAGGGCGCGCGTTGTGACGTCGTCGGCAAAGTCCCCGCTGGAGGCCTGCAGCGCCAGAGCGGCAAGCTGGAAGACGATGTCAGACTCCACTTCCAGGGTTCCGCGGAAGATGAGGCTGCGCGCCTGCAGGTAGAAGTGCTCCACCGTCCTGTTCTCGGCCAGGTTGGCGATGCTTTCGATAAAGAATTTGACGAGGAAATGGACGGTGAGCTGCGCGGGGCGGCGGGGGAGGTCGTGCTCCAGGACCCGCCTGTCCAGCTGCAGCCAGGTGAAGTGCCCGGCGTCATCCGCCACCGCCAGGCCAAAGTACTCCTTCTCACGCAGGTGGCAGTGCGAAGCCACCAAGTCAAGAAGCTCGCCGGCGTACAGGCGAGGCTGCACAAGGACCTCCAAGCGCCGCTCGTCCAGCAGCACTACAGAGGCCTGTCGGCCGCCGCCGCTCTCGGAGGAGGAGCCCGTGTTGCGGCGCATCATGTGCGCCGGCGCCTTGTCCCCGGCTCCTCCGACGCCCACGCCCATGGACTGGCTGCGCACCAGGCGGAGCTTGTTGGACAGCTTGTCCATGACGAAGGCACTCTGCTAAAGCTGTTCAGTTCTCTCCGATGCTCTGTCCAGGCACATGATCCCCTCTAAGTGTGGCTCCAGAGCAAGGTCTTCTTCCTTCTCTTTGTGAAGAGATAGAGGAGCCGGATCAGGTTGCACCGGGAGTCCGGGACACAGACACACAGGAAAAGAGCGGGCTGCCAGACCCAGACACTGACACGATAACCCCGCCCTCACACTCTCCCTTGCGACGAGCGGCAAGGTCCCCTCAGTCGGCGAACACTATCTACGAAGAGGTCAAGTCTGCCTCCGAGGTCGCGGCCATCACGATTCCCGACCCGGGCCCCCCCTTTTCCCCGCCGAGAACTCCTGCTGGAAGACCTTGTGGTTTCCAGCCTCGGGCGCCCCCGACAATCTCCTTGATCCCCCTCCAACCCACCGCCTCTAGCCTCAGCCTCCACCTCCAGACGATCAACAGAGGCTTCTCCAGTCTCCTCCACCTCTTTTGACCTCGCCGCCTTCTTCCAAGGGAGTTGAAAATTAGTTCTTTTCTTTCCTCCATTCAAAGGTAAATTGGTAAAGTGAAGAAAGTGGAGAAAAATCGCACCTGGACATAGGGATGTTCACAAGCGCGGCTCAAATTTGAACCATATGCAGAGCTCTTTTGGTTTTTGGTTTTTTATGATAAAGAAAATATTTTTTGAACAACAGATGGTCAGACTCTAGCTTTATTCCTTTTTCCCCTCTTTTGGAGACCATGATTCGCTGGAATGAAAACTGCCTAGGTGCCCGATTCAAACTTTTTAGTCTCTCTCCGTGACTATCCCTAACCCCTTTCCGCTGATTCTCTTTCTCTTTCCTTGGGCGGTTGGGCTCCTCTGCGCGGGCGCCGCCGCCAAAGGAGGAGAAAGAGACTCTTTCACTTTTTCTTGGCTGCTGCAGTGCTGCTTCGTCTCTTCCGCCCTCTCCACTCTTCCCCTCCCCCCTTCACCTCTTCACCTGTGCGGAAAAGAAGACGTGGGCGGAGGAGGAGGAGGAGGAGGAGAAAGAAGGGCCAAGGGCGGGCAGACATGGGCACGGGGCGGAGAAAGTGGAGGATATCTGGGCGCCCGTTTCTGGCGAGGGTGGGAGAGGAGTCGACGGCGAAAACCGGGAGGCGACTGAACAGGAAGGAAAATGGCCTCACTTCATCCATTGTTGGATATTCTTCTCGACCACCTCTATCAAGGTTTTCGACAACCCAACTTGTGGAGGACGTACAATTTGTTCTACTAATTTAGTAGAAGTTCTAAAAACATTCCCGATACAATCCTACAAGGTGTTTCCTTAGAAAGGCGACTCTTTGTCGGCGAAAGTCCCTCCGGACATTCGAACTCTGGTGTGGAAAGCTCCTTTCCCCCGCAACCTCCCCCGGCCGTGCTGCCCCCCCTGGGCTGTCTTCCCTCGCCCCTTCCGCCCAAACGTGGACTGCTTCTCCAGCCAGGAAGGGAGGAGGAAAAACCGAGAGGAGAAAAAAAGCCAAAGCCGGAAAATAAATAAAGTTGGTGTTTCGGTGACGCCGTCAAGTCCATCGACGTCTCCGCCCTCACCACAGCCACCATGAGCAACGACTTCTACCTTCGCTACTACGTGGGCCACAAGGGAAAGTTCGGCCACGAGTTCCCCGAGTTTGAGTTCCGCCCCGACGGCAAGCTGCGCTACGCCAACAACTCCAACTACAAGAACGACACCATGATCCGCAAGGAGGCCTACGTGCACCGCTCCGTCATGGAGGAGCTGCGCAGGGTCATCGAGGACAGCGAGGTCATGGCCGAGGACGACGCGCTCTGGCCGCAGCCCGACAGAGTGGGCAGGCAGGAGCTCGAGATCGTCATCGGCGACGAGCACATCTCCTTCACCACCTCCAAGATAGGGTCGCTGGTCGACGTCAACTCCAGCAAGGACCCGGACGCGCTCAGGTGCTTCTACTACCTGGTGCAGGACCTCAAGTGCCTCGTCTTCTCTCTCATCGGGCTCCACTTCAAGATCAAGCCCATCTAATCCATCCAGCGGGAGGGAGACAGGAGTGAGGAAACATATTCCGGAATCACCCATCTGTGCATGAGTGCTCTGCATTGTACTACACCACCTTTGAGGACTTGAGTTGGAGCGTGCTTCGTTGTTGTGTGAAATAAAAAAAGCAGGAGAAAAATCAGTTACTCTTTATGTGTTTGCTTGTTCTTCCAGGCAGGGGGCAATTCACTGTCTAGTCGGCCCTGGCGTACTTTGAACACTGCCTGGCAAGTTTCTTGATCCTGTGGAGCCTCTTCCTTTTGGCCTCTGCGGCGACCTCCGCCGCCGGCCTGAACCTCTTTTTGGTCTTAGCCCTCCCGCCGTGGTTGCCCACCTTCCTGCCCAGGATTGCCCCGGCCTTGATGGCCAGCTGGCGCGCCAGGCTCCTCTTGTAGAACTCGACGCTCTCGGTAGGGGTGAGGGTCATACGCGCGCCAGTGGACCTCCGGTGCTGCTCCAGGGCGCTCTTGTAGGTCAGCCACTGCACGGTGGTGCTGGCCGGCGGAACCTGGCGCTGTATGTGGTGGTGGCGGTGGTGGAGGTGCCGGCGGCGGTGCTTACGGCGGTGGCGGCGATGTCCCTGCCTTTTCCCGTGGAGGTGCCGGCCTGGGTCTGTCTCTTGCAGAGGAAGAGGGGAGTCCTCAGAGGGCTGGAGTTGCAGGGCGGGGGCGGAGGAGGCCTGGTCGCTGGAACGGACAGAGCTGGAAGTCTTGTTGGACTTCTCTGGCAGGGTTTCAGTGTCGTAGATGGCGGAGAAACTCCCCATCTTGCTCCTCTTCACTCTCGGCATGCTTTTGTTCACTTTAATTACTGGCCCACAAATAAATTTCCCCAAAGGAAAACAAATTGTTTTTTTTATTTTCAAAATGCAATATTTTTTTATCTTTTTTCAGGAGATGGAGAAAACCTCACCGACCAAGAGCCAAGAGGAAACTTGGAAGTTGGAAATGTATTTTCTTTAAATGCTGTAGTAGTAATGTTGCTGGTTGAAAGCCGAGTAAAGTAGCGTATTTTTATTTTCATGTAAATTAGAAAGATTTCATTAGTGCGTTAGTTTCCCGTAAGTTCAGTTTTTTTTGCAACACTTGAACACAAACAAAAAGTTAATGTATAGAAACTATAATGTCAGCTCTGCTTGTTGAAGGACTTTTCTGCACTTTAAATCGTGCATCTTTTCTGAAAGATTGTAGAGCCGTATTTTCCATATCAGAAGAATTACGTTGCACTCTAGATCAGTTCAATAGTATGCCTTTTTGCAACAATTTTCCATTTTCAAAACGGTGAATTCTGGACTATTTCCCCTTCTCTTGTTTATTGCCTTCTCGCTTCGCCATGACGTCCGCACTTTCTCCACCGACATTTATCGACAACACAGAAAGAGGAAGAAAATTTTTCAAGAATCAGAGCATCAGAGTTGCAAAACTTGTGTTCGGGGTCGCTGGTGTTGAGTCCGCCCTCCGGGTCCCCCTTCCCTTCCTCGTCTTCCCATAAGCCCGGCCACAAGATCCCTCGCCCGGCCCTCCTCCGCGGTCTCCGCCTCCTTCTGCTCCCTGCCTGCTGCCGACGACCAACCTCCACCATGTCCTCCGTCTCCGCCGTCTCCTCCTCCCAGTCCCAGGCCCCCTACTCCTACGCCCCCACCCCTGGCTGCTCCTCCTCCTCCACCTCCGTCTCCTCCGGCGCCCCCGGCACAGACGTCCTCTCCCGCCGGGCCAGGAAGAGGATCCGGGAGGCCAAGAAGAAGGCCAGGCCGGAGCTGCGCACCAAGGAGTCCTGGAGGGAGCACCGTTACTCTGAGCGCTTCGACCTGGGCTGGAGGCACGTCCCGGACCACCTGGAGAGGATCAACGTGCACCAAGTGTCACCGGAGGAGTTCATTCGGAGGTTCGAGCAGCCATACCTGCCGGCAGTCATCACCGGGGCCATGGACCAATGGCCCGCCATGCAGAAGTGGACCATTGAGGTGCATACGGAATATGCTGTGCTGTACTTCTGAAACGGCGTTTTTATTAATTATTCGTTGATTCCTTCTTTGTGTACAGCGCCTGGCGAAGAAGTACCGCAACCAGAAGTTCAAGTGCGGCGAGGACAACGAGGGGTACAGCGTCAAGATGAAGATGAAGTACTACATCGACTACATGAGGACCACCGACGACGACAGCCCGCTATACATATTTGATAGCAGCTACGGAGACGTGAGTCCCTTGAATGACGCCACTGCAGTGGCCAAGCTCTTATCAGTGAATTATGGCGTGTCTCATTTTTTTCTCGCACCTCGCATCCTCCCACAGTCATGCTGAGGCAATGTCCAAACATTAGAACCCATTTTCTCTTTCTCCTCAGCACCCCAAGCGCAAGAGGCTCTTGGAAGACTACGACCTTCCCCTGTACTTCCGAGACGACCTCTTCAAGCACTGCAGCGAGAGCCGCCGCCCGCCCTACAGGTGGGTGGTCATGGGCCCGCCGCGCTCAGGCACAGGCATCCACATCGACCCTCTCGGCACCTCCGCTTGGAACGCCCTCATCTCCGGGCACAAGCGCTGGTGCTTCTTCCCGACGCGGACGCCAAAGGACCTGCTCAAGGTGTCCTCCACCGTGGACTCGAGGCAGACGGACGAGGCCATCACGTGGTTCAGGCACATATACCCGAAGACGCAGAGGCCGGACTGGCCGCAGGAGTTCAGGCCGGTGAGGTCGTCTTGTGACGTACGAAAAGCTTTAGCCACACATGTTTTCCTGTCAAGCCAACACATTTTCAGGAAACATGAAAACATCATTCATTTTCCCCTCCGTCACTTAGACTTATATTTCTCGGGCGTTTTGACATGTTTTTTCTTTTGTCAGATCGAGCTTATCCAGCACCCGGGCGAGACTGTGTTCGTCCCCGGCGGCTACTGGCACGTGGTGCTCAACCTCGACGCCACCGTGGCAGTCACGCAGAACTTCTGCTCCAGGACAAACTTCCCGGTGGTCTGGCACAAGACGGTTAGGGGGAGGCCGAAGCTGAGCAAAAAGTGGTACAGGGTGCTGCAGGTAGGAAAACATTTCGCAAAGGAGGCAGAATGTCGACAAATTGTTTTCACCGATTTTCAGCGTGTGGAGCCTGAGCTGGCCGCCATAGCCGACCGCATCGACCTCGCCCGCTCCTCCGGCCAGGCCTCAGACTCCAGCTCAGACTCCTCCTCGTCCTCCTCGTCCTCCTCCTCGAGCAGCGACTCGGAGTCTGAGAGGGAGGACCAGAGACAGGCACACCCTGTTCAGTCCACCGGTCCGTCTGCCTTGGGGGGAGGGGGAGACAGGGCGGCCACAGACGGAGGCTCGGGGTCTGACTCTGGTCAGGAGAGCCTGTCCGCCAAGAAGAAGAGGAGGAAGAAGCAGAACGGAGGAGGACAGGGAGGCCAGCAGGGAGGAGGAGGAGGAGGAAGCAGCAACCCACACAACTAGATAGAAAAATTTTCTTATATACAGTAGTAGAACGATGATTATGGTGGCTTCCAAAATAGTTAAAGATGCGAGCGATTATGGAGATGACCAAACTTATACGTACTAAGTAGGTGGTGCTTGTCCAGTATGAGGAAATAGAAGCGGGGTTAAGAGAGTAAGCGCCAAATGATGAAGAAATAGCATATCCCGTCAATGCGACCAGAAGAAGTCAGAAGAAAGTCGGCGGCACTTGAATGCTAGAACAAGTCCCCCCCGGCAGTTCTTACGTATACCATGGGCAAGCGAAAAGTGTTCCCGCCGCCGAAGCCACAGCAATACCGTCAGACCTCGATAATCAAGCTTTCTTCCGTCTGCCTAATAAAA
>JAAUYB010092477.1_pt1 | contig 12294 bp, 10 predicted proteins | sample 7278071 | NCBI WGS metagenome assembly JAAUYB01 (sample SAMN14350121, study PRJNA611818) | marine sediment metagenome | isolation source: surface marine sediment (1.8m) | place: French Polynesia: Moorea | collected 2018-08
CAGCGCGGCCCTGGTGGCCCGCAAGGGCAAATTCGACGCTTTTACCAGCACCCTGCTCTACAGCAAATTTCAAAAGCACGAGATGATCCAAGAGATCGGTGCATCCGTGGCCGAAGAGACCGGGGTCCCCTTCTATTACCAGGATTTTCGAACCGGATGGAAAGAAGGGGTTGCCGTTTCCAAGCGTGAAGGGATGTACCGACAATCCTATTGCGGTTGTATCTACAGCGAAAAAGAGCGTTTTTTTCGCAAGGGACCGGCAGGCAGGGCCTCCTCCTAAACGCTGATGTACACCAATTTCATATACTTCATCCTGGCGATTTTGATCTATGCCACCTATCAACCGGCCGAACAGCCAGGACTGCCGTGGTGGGATGCAGCTTTTGCCGCCACGGGGCTCATCCTGGGTTTCGCCCTGTTTTCACGCTGGTCTTACGTGCGCGTCAACGATCTGGCCACGCGCTCAGGCCATTTGGCCGCCGATCATCGCTTCTCGGTGGTCAGTGCACGTCAGGCCATTATGGCCATTATCCTCTTCGCCATCCTGATTCACGGATTGGGGCTGCCGGCTTATGGGCATTCGCTGGCGGTTTTTCGGATACTACCGACCCTGCTGGCCCTGATTTTCCTGCTGCTTTTTTTGGGCCTGCTGGTCATTGTGTGGTCCTGCGCCCACGGCAGCTATCAAAGACTATACGACCCGCAGGTCCGGCACAGCGCTTACCTGTTAGGCAATTTCCGCATGGCCGTACCGATTATTATCCCCTGGCTGCTGATATCGATCATTGCCGACATCATTTTCGCCCTGCCGTTTGATCAGCCCAAAAAACTGCTGTCGTCCACTGAGGGTCAGGTGGGTTACTTTTTGTTGTTTCTCGTCGTTGTCGCCGTTTTTGCACCGGCGGTGATCCAACGTTTATGGGGCTGCCGCCCGCTGGATAACCGTTTCTACCGTGAACGCATCCATGCGCTTTGCCGGCAGGCGGGCATTCGCTATCGCAATATTCTCTACTGGCCTATTTTTGGGGGACGCATGCTGACCGCCGGCGTCATGGGCGTCGTCCATCATTTCCGCTATATCCTGGTGACCGAATCTTTGTTGCAAACCCTTACGCCGGAAGAAATCGACGCCGTCATCGCGCATGAAATCGGCCATGTCCAACGCCACCACCTGCTCTACTACATGTTATTCATGGCCGGATTCATGCTCCTTTCGTTTGCGGTCAACGATTTGGTCATTTTCGTGATCCTGTATGCCAAACCGCTCTATCGCTTCATGATTAGTCTGGGAATAACGCAGGATACGGTTGTTACGACGATTTTCAGCCTGGTTTTCTTCAGTGCCTTCCTGCTCTACTTCCGTTTTCTATTTGGGTATTTTATGCGTAATTTCGAGCGTCAAGCCGATGTCTATGTTTACACGCTTTTCAATTCCGCCCGCCCCATGATATCAACCTTTCAGAAAATTACGGCGGCCAGTGGACAGTCGCCTGATAAACCCAATTGGCACCATTTCAGCATCCGTGAACGTATCGGTTACCTTTTAAAATGTGAACAGGATCCTCGCTGGATAACCCGGCACAACCGCAAAGTAAGACACAGTCTGATTGCCTACGCGATCGGGTTGCTCGCCATCGGGTTGATCGGCTATCAGCTTAATTACGGCCGGGCCGGCCAAACCATCGGCACTCATTTTCTCGAAGAGATCGTGGTGCAAGAAATCGAAGACCATCCGCAAGACGCACGGCTATACAGCCTATTGGGTGACATCAAATACAATCAGACCGACTATCGCGCGGCCGTCAACGCTTATGAAGCCGCTTTGGATTTCGACGCGTTGAATGCCCAGGTGCTGAACAATCTGGCCTGGCTGTATGCAACCTGTGAGGACGAGCAGATCCGCAATCCGCCGCGGGCGCTGAATCTCGCCCGCCGCGCGGTTGCGCTCGAACCTGATGCGGCGCACATCCTGGACACACTGGCTGAAAGCTATTTCATCAACGGGGATCGGCCGGCCGCCATTCAATACGCGCACAAAGCCCTGGAGGCCGCCGATGGCCCCAAGGATCATTATCGACGTCAGCTCGAAAGGTTTCAGCGGGTCATTCACCAACCTTGAGAACCGCGCATCGCCGTTGCCAGACCGCAATGCGTTTGAGACACCATGCCAAATCAAGGGTGCAGCATAATCTTCATCAACCGCCAGCAACAGGTGCTACTCCTGTTAAGGGACGATATTCCCACGATTGCTTATCCGAACCATTGGGATCTGCCAGGCGGACATGTGGAGGTCGGGGAAACACCTGAAAAATGTATTGTTCGTGAAATGAAAGAAGAATTAAATCTGGATCTGGAAGATTTCGCCCTCTTTACCACCACCGCGATGGCGGATCGAACCGAATTCACCTTCTGGAAGGCCGCCGATTTGGATATCGACCGAATCGATCTGACCGAAGGCCAACGTCTGCGCTGGTTCACCCGGGAGGAGGCGCAGGCCACCCTCCTGGCGTTCGGTTTCAATCCGATTGTGGAAGCCTTTTTCCGGAGGATCAACGCCGAACATCCGCGACGTTTCTCAAGCGCAATCTAACGCCCGATGACGGCGTTCCCAGCGTTGCTGGATTCAGCGTCGATCCTTATACCGGATGGTGCTTTGCCGCCCTCTTCAGGGCCGCAGCGCAGGGCCCCTACCCCGTGCTACTGCGTACATATCATCGAATATGCTCCGCTTTTTCATCAGGCGGCGCCTTGGCCTCGAACGCGGTCTGAGGTTTTGAAACCGTTGATCGTGATGCTGGTGGGAATTCGACCTGGATTCGCCTGCCGCGCAACGCGCATCGATGGGACCAAAGGAGAAAAGCAAGCTAAAAGACGCCGGATCCGCGATAGAGATAAGCTCGAGATTTATTTGATGGTGACTTTGCGAACCTGAAGCAGATCACAGTTGCCGCCGAAGACCTTTTCAACACCATCCTGTTTGAGGGTGGTCATCCCCTCCTTGATGGCCAAATTCCGGATTTCATCCATGCGGGCCTTGTTCTGGATCAATTTCTTCATCTCATCGGTGCCCATCAACAGTTCGTGGATGCCCATCCGGCCCGCATAACCACCGCTGCTGCAGGATTCACAGCCGTTGGCTTTGTAGAGTTTCATATCCGGGGCATAGCGAATATCAGTGGTTTGCTCGAAAATTTCCTGGCCCCCGTATTCCCGGATCAGTTCGGCCATCTGCTCTTCACTGGGATGGTAGGGGCGTTTGCACTCGCGGCAGAGGGTCCGCACCAGGCGTTGCGCCAGGATACAGAGGATGGCATCGGCGAAATTGAAGGGATCCATGCCCATGTCCAGGAGACGCGTAATGCTCTCGGGAGCATTGTTGGTGTGGAGGGTGGAAAGGACCAGGTGGCCGGTCAGCGAAGCCTCGATGCCGATATGGGTGGTTTCCTTGTCCCGCATTTCGCCCACCATGATGACATCCGGGTCAGCGCGCAGGAATGATCGCATGGCCGCGGCGAAATCGAACCCGATTTTGGGTTTGACCTGCACCTGGCGTAATCCCCGCTGGGTGATTTCGACCGGGTCCTCGGCCGTCCAGATCTTGGTTTCGGTCTTGTTGATGGCACCCAAGGCCGAGTGCAGCGTCGTGGTTTTACCCGAACCGGTCGGACCGGCAACAAAAATAATACCATAGGGCTGGTTGACGGCATTCGTGAAATTATCGTAGTTGCGATGCGAAAACCCGATGCGGTTCAGGGGTATGGGTTCGCCCGCGTTGAGGATACGCAGCACGATGTCTTCCATGCCGCCTTGCGTAGGAACCGTGGCAACACGCAATTCGATGTCCTGGCCGCTGTATTTCTTGAACTGGATTTTACCGTCCTGGGGTTTGCGCCGCTCGGCGATATCCAGGTTGGCCATGATTTTGATGCGCGAAGCCAAGGCATTGCGGAACTGAAAGGGCACCTTCTGATAGAGGGTGCAGCCACCGTCCACACGGATGCGCACCTCGGTATCCTGTCGACCCGGGTAGGGTTCGATGTGTACATCGGAAGCCCCGCGGCTGTAAGCATCCAGAATGATCTTGTTGACCAGTTTGACGACGGCGCTGTCCTCTTCACCGACCGCCGTCTCGGCCTCCTCGATGGCGGCCTCTTCCTCTTTCATATCGGCCAGGATATCGTCGATGCCTTCCAACGCGCTGTCGGATTGGGTGAAAAGCTTGATGAAGCTGAGGATATCCTGTTTGAAGGCCACAAAGAAGGATAAAGGCCGCCCGGGGAACAACGCTTTGATCTCATCGATCTTTTGCAGATCGCTGGGGTTGTCGATCGCAATCACGATCTTGTTGCCGTCGGTGCGCAATGGCACCCAGCAGTTGCGTTCGAGGAAAGGAATGCGCAGTCCACGCATCAATTCACCGGGAACCGGTGCGGCGCTGTAGTATTCGATAAAGGGCACGTCATAGAATTTGGATAGGGACTGGCCCACGTCTTTTTTGGGAATATCGTAATCGCGGATCAGAACATTCTCGAGGACTTTTTTCTGCCGGCGCGCTTCGGCGACGGCCTTGTCCAGTTCCTTTTGGGTGATGAAATGATTGTCCAACAGATAGCTAAAACGGTTGGGGCGTGCCTTGCCGGCAATCCGTTTCTGATTGTAAACCGCAATACCGATGATTTCAGCCACCTTGGCGGCGGAGGACACGTCTCCACTGGTAAATTGATCACCGCGGCGGCAGTTGATCAGTTGCAGCACGCCTAATAGAAATTTTTTGAAGACAATCGGGTAAGCCAGCACCTGGCGGGTACGAAAACCGGTTTTTTGGTCCCAACTGCGGTCGAATTTGAGATTGGGGGAAATGTTGCCAAGTTCAGCCGTATCATAGACGTCCTTGATATTGACCGGTTTTTGTTTGCTGGCCGTGAAACCGGCGATGCTGTCGGCCGATATGGGGATACGAATCTCGGATATCTCCGGGCCGGATTTGAACCGCGAAACCAACTCACGGGTCTTGCCGTCCACCACGAAGACCGTGATGCGCTGCGCTTTAAAGAGGTGCGAGATGTCTTCCTTGAGGTCAATCAGGATTTCATCCAGATTGTTGGCTGCATAGATTTTGTTGCAGATATTTTGAAGATAATCCCGATAGGCCACCTCGGAATCAAGGTCCGGTACATTGATGTCTCTAGCCCGCAGGCCTTGCGATTTCATATTCATAACATGTCTCGCTGTGATTATTTTGATTCATCGATTGGCGGTGGCTTCAGGCAAAAGTAAATTTTGCGCACCCCACCACCGATTAGAAGGACTCCGAGGAGAGCGAAGCAAAACCACAGAAACAGGATTTCTAGAGAAGCGGGATCGACCTGTCGTGCCTGGGCGATCTGATCCATGCGCTGCGGCAGCATGATGAAGACACCGATGCCCGCAGCCACGAGGGCGGCCCCCCAGACCAACTGCCATTTATTTTTCCGGCGATCCATGCGTGTTTCCATTCGGCTTCGATAGACGCATAACCGCCTCGACGCCTGGCGAGATGGCGTTGGGCGGTGGGACCCGAATGCTTTTTTGCGGGTCTAAACTCTTTTATTTATATGCCCAACTCGGGTGCCAAGTCAAATTGAACCAACATTTGGAAGGTCGCGCCAATTGGCGCTCAGACGTGCTGTCGCAGGGGGCGGAGATCTTTAGCCTGGAAGACATATCGCATTGTTATTTTTGGAAAATATCAGTATCTATCCATTTATGCTGGGAGGACCGGCCGCAATCGTGGCGCGTTCCTTCAATCGAACGACGACCGGCACCCCCGTGTCTTCCTGCACCTGATCGCGAACACGCTGCATTCGCATTTCAAGCATCTTGATCTCATCCGAGAAAAAGGCATCCTCGACGGCAATCCAGATCTCGAGGTAGGTCTTTTCGTCATAACGATTTTCGAACAGGCAACTGTCCTGGGGTTTGAAACCAAGGGCATTTTCGACGGCGGTCATGATCTGTTGCTGATGCACCTTGACGCCACGGATGCAAACCAGTTGATCGGTTCGTTCCGTGAGCCATTCGATGCGGACCAGCCGGCAGTCACACGTACAGGGGGCGGTCACGATGCGGGCCCGGTCACCGGTGCGAAAACGAATCAAAGGAAACGCACGCGTGGTGAGGGTGGTCAGGACCAGTTCACCATCCATGCCGGCGGGAACGGGCGCACCGGTGACCGGATCAATGATTTCCGGTAGAAAATGTTCATCGTTCACGTGCAGACAGGAATGATTTTCACACTCGTAGGCCAGCGCCGGCCCGGGAATTTCGCTCAGACCGTAATGCTGCCAGCAGTCGACATTCAAGGCGTGTTCCAGAAATCGGCGCAGGTCGGTATCCGCGGGCTCACCGACCAGGATGAGCGTTTTAAGCCTGAATGCGGTGGTCTTGCGCTCCATATGCGCCAATCGCACGGCGACCTGCCGGGCATACGACGGCGTGGTCACCAAGACCGAGGGTTTGTAGTCACGCATGACCATGAGCTGTTTGTCGATGGACAGCAGGGTATTGGGGATCACGCTGGCCCCGATGGTCTCAGCACCGCTCTTGTAGTCGCGCCCCCAGTTGGCCAGACCGGGATCCAGGCTGATCTGCAGGATATCCTCGGGCCCGACACCGGCGTTTTCGAGGGCGGTGGCGACCATGTTTGTCCAGATCTGGAGATCCTGGCGGGTATAGCCGCTGACCGTCGGATTCGATGATGTCCCCGGTGCCGTATGAATCCGGACAATGTCGCGCAAGGGCACCGCAAAAAGGTCGTAGGGGTAGTTCGCGCTCAAATGCTGACGGGTTAAAAACGGCAGGCGCACCACGTCATCCAGGCTTTGGATATCAGACGGGTCGAGCCCCTGTTCCCGTAGGCGCTTTTGGTAAAAGGGCACATTACGATACGCCCGGTTGAGCGTGCTCTGAAAACGTTCCAGAACCAGCTGCGTTCGCAATTCAGGCACACAAACTGTTTGGTCAGGCTTTTCCGTCATAGAATTCACCGTAATCCTTACCCAGATAGGCGCGTTTGACGTCGGCATCCTCCAGCAGGTCAGGGGATGTTCCCTGCAGGACCACTTTTCCGGTTTCCAGAACATATCCCCGATCGGCCACCTGAAGGGCCGCTTTGGCATTCTGTTCCACCAGCAGCACCGTCTTGCCCTCATCCCTCATCTTGACGATAACATTGAAAATATCCTTGACGATCAGCGGGGCCAGCCCGGTCGACGGCTCGTCCATCATGATCAGGGACGGTTGCGACATCAGGGCTCTACCCATGGCGAGCATCTGCTGTTCGCCGCCGGAAAGCGTCCCGGCATACTGTTCCCGGCGTTCGCGCAAAATCGGAAACAGAGCATACTGTTCGTCCAACTGCTGCCGAAGGGCTTGTTTACCGTTTTTTTTCAGCACGTGCCCCCCCAGAATCAAATTTTCCTCGACGGAAAGCGAAGCAAAAATTTGCCGGCCTTCAGGAATCATGACACATCCCAGCGCGGGGATCTTCTGAGGGGCCAAAGCGATGAGATTGCGGTCTTCAAACGCGATTTCACCGGCAGCGGCCCGCAGCAGCCCGGATATGGTCGACAAGAGGGTCGTCTTGCCCGCGCCATTGGCACCAATAATCGTTACGATTTCGCCCTTATCCACGTGCATGGATACATTCTTGAGGACTTTCAGTTTACCATAGCCCGCCTGGAGATTGCGAATTTTCAACATTGTCGGCACGCTTCCGCCAAATTACGCATTAAGCTGATTTTCATTCGCCAAGGTAGACCTTGATCACCTCAGGATTGTCTTGTATGGCCGCAGGCACATCTTCCGCAATCTTCTGACCGAAACTCAGAACAACGATCTCATCGGAGATTTCCATGACCAACGACATATCATGCTCGACGAGCAGTACCGTAATACCGAGATCCCGAATCCGCGCAATCAGCCGGCCGATCTCCGCCGTCTCATGCATGTTGAGTCCGGCCGCCGGCTCATCCAGCAGCAGGAGTGCCGGCTCCAGGGCCAGGGCGCGGGCAAATTCGACCGCGCGTTGCTGACCGAAGGCCAGACTGGTGGCATCCACATCGGCATAGGCCGCGATTTCGAGCAGTTCGAGCAGTTCCATGGCTTTGCCACGGATCTTCTGCTCCTCTTGCCGTGACCATGGCAGTCTCAGCATGGATGCCATAAATCCGGCGCGGCTGCGCAGATGACGCCCCACCATGATATTTTCCAGGGCCGTCATACCGTGAAAGAGTTTGATATTCTGAAAGGTCCGGGCAATCCCGCAGGCGGCAATCTGGTGCGGTTTGCGGCCCTGGATATTTTCGCCCTTGAATTGCACCGCACCCGCGGATGCGGCCAGCGTCCCCGTGATTAAATTGAACAGGGTCGTCTTCCCGGCGCCGTTGGGGCCAATGACCGCTTTGATGGCCCCATGTTCGACATTAAAGGAGACATCGTTGACCGCATGCAGTCCACCGAATTTTTTATGCAGTCGGGAAATCTCAAGCAGGGCCATCGGTTTTGCCCCCGGATTGCTTGCGTGCGGTTGCTAGGCGGAAAATCATATAGGCATACCCCCGCCAGTTCAAACTCAGGATGCCGTTGGGCGCAAACAGCATAACGGCAATCAGGATCAATCCGAAAACAGCGTCATCATAGGAGCCGAACACGCCGCGCAGCGAAAGGAAATTAAGGATAACACCCATGATCATGGCGCCCCAGAGGTGGGCCATGCCACCCACCGCCACAATGGCCACATAGCGCACCGACTTCATGACACCGGACTCGGAGGGTCCGATGCCGCCGTTGTAGTGGGTCAGAAAAACGCCCGCTACGGCGGCAAACACGGCGGAAAGCACGAAGACCTGCAGTTTGAAGCGCGCGGTGTCGACGCCTGAAGAGGCGGCCGCCTCCTCGGATCCGTGAATCGATCGAAGCGCGCGGCCGACCCGGCTGTCAATCAGGTTCCGCAGAAGAATCATGCCGATGATCAGCAGCCCCCAGGCGATATAATAGTTTTCCTCCCGGGCCCCGAAATCGCCGCTCACCGCAAGTCCGGGCAGCAGTTGGAAGGCGGGTACCTCGGAAATACCGTCGGCCTCGCCGAAGTATTCACTGGCCAGAACGATGCGGTAGGTGATAATGCCGAAACCGAGGGTGGCCATCGCCAGGTAATGTCCCTTGAGCTTCAGCACTGGTATCCCCAGAATCCAGGCGACCACGGCGGCACTCACCACCGCAACGGCACAGGCGGCCCAGGGGGTTACCGCAATGAGGGCATCCCCATAGATATCCTGACCCGATGCCAGCACGCCGAGCCCATCGAGCATTCGGATCAAGGCACTGTTTTGGTAGGCCACCAGATTATGTGTCGTCAAGGCAGCGGACAAATAGCCGCCGATGGCGAAAAAACCGGCATGGCCCAGGGAAATCTGTCCAGCATAGCCCATCACCACGCACAACCCGATGATCAATAGGGCATAATAGGCCGACATGGTCAACTGGGTCAGATAGAAGCGCGTGTCGGTCCACTCCGTAATGATCTGAACGGTGACTACAATGAGAACAAGCGCCGCCAGGGGAAGCAGTTTTTTCATGCTTAAAACTCCTTCAACCCGGCGGCCGTCGCCGAACCGAACAGGCCGTGCGGCCGCACAAAGAGGATCACCAACAGAATCGCGATCGCTATGGCGTCCTTGAACGCCAGCGGAAGCACGGAAATCGAAAAGGCTTCCAGAATTCCGAGCAAAAGGCCCGCCCCCACGGCCGCCATGGAATTACCCAGTCCGCCCAGAATGGCCACGGTGAATCCCTTGATGGCCAGCCCCGTGCCGATACTGTATTCGGTCGAGGTAATCGGTGACATGACGCAACCGGCCAGGGCCCCGATACCGGCGCTGAGCACGAACGAAAGGGTCACCATATTGCGAGTGTTGATCCCGCAGAGGATGGCCGCCTTGCGGTTGGCGGCGCAGGCCCGCATTTCCCGGCCCACCGAGGTGGTCTGAAAAAAGAGGCTTAAAAACAGCACCATCAGGCCGCAGGCGCCAATCACCCAGAGTACCTGGGGTGAAATTCGCGCCCCCCAAATGGCCACCGTCGTAATTTCATTGCCGACGAAGTAAGGCAGGGAGCGGATGGATTCACCCCAAATATGCAGGGCGGCTTCGCGGGTCAGGATGGACAGGCCGATGGTGATGATGATCATCCTGAGAACGCTCGGGCTCTCCAGCCAACGGATAAAGCAGATTTCCAGAAGGGCCCCGAAAATCATCGTGACCAGCACGGCCACCGCGATGGCGAGCGTCAGGGGTAAATACGGCAGCAGGGAAATGGAGATCATCCCCCCGAGCATGACGAATTCGCCCTGGGCGAAATTGATGATCCCGGTGGTGTTGTAGATGATGTTGAAGCCGATGCCCACGATGGCATAGATCGCACCGTAGGTGATGCCGGCGAACAGATATTGGACAAACAGTTCCACAGTCATGGGTGGCGTCGATTGCTATCCGCCAAACCCCGATGGGTGTCTGCCATCCGGGTTGCGGTAAACGTGCAAAAGGGGCCGGTCGTGCTCGGCCCCTCGCAGGCGTATGCTGTTCATGCGGTTAAAGCCGTCAAATGGCGCCGCAGGATATTTCCTTATTATTGAATCTTGACGTTCTGTGGCGCAGCAAGTGCGTTGCCGTAGGGTACGAATTTCCCACCTTTGACGGTAATCATCTCAAACGAATCGATATCGAGTCCGTTGTGATCTTCGGCCGAAAAGCTGAAGATACCGCCGGTTCCGGGAAGATCTTTGATCTGCTCGATGGCGTCACGGATCTTGGCCTTGTCGGTGCCAGCCTTTTCGATGGCCGCCGTGGCGATGATATAGGCATCGTAAGCATGCCCGCCGAAGGTCGAGGCGGCCTCCTGGTACTTGCCCTCATAGGCTTGGATGTATTCGGTCAGCAAGGCTTTCTGGGGGTGGCCATCGGGCAGCATATCGGCAACCAGCAGGCGACCGGCCGGAAAGATAATGCCTTCGGCGGCCGCACCGGCCGCTTCGACATACTTGATGTTGCCGAATCCGTGGCTCTGGAACAAGGGCACGTCCCAGCCGGCCTGGCGCATGTTCTTGGCCACGATGGCCTGGGCCGGAACGATCGACCAGTTGACCACCGCCTGGACGTCCTTGTTGGCCTTGATCTTGGCAATCACCGCCGAGAGGTCTTTGGACTTCTTGTCGTAGACTTCGGCCTCGACCACCTCGATACCCATCGTGGGGGCAATTTTTAGCAGTTGGGCTTTGCCGGCCTTCCCGAATCCGGTATTTCCCGCCAGCACGGCGATCTTGGAAATGCCCTTATCTTTCATGGTCTGAAAGATTTTCTGGGCGGCATAGGAGTCTTTCTGGGGCGTCTTGAAAACGTACTGGGCCACCGGATTGACGATCACTTCGGCCGCGGCACACGAAATCAGCGGCGTTTGCGCCTGCTCGAAGATTTTTTTAATCTTCATGGTCTCACCGGAGGTGGAAGGTCCCAGCACCGCGACAACCTGTTCCTCCTCGATAAGCTGCTTGGCAAAGGAGATCGCTTTTTCGGGATTGCCGCCCGAGTCTTTGATAATCAATTCCACCTGTTTGCCGTTGATGCCGCCGGCCGCATTGGTCTGCTCCACCAGCATTTCCAGTGTGCGGGCCTCCGGGCCGCCAAGAAACGAGGCCGGTCCGGTAACGGCCAGGATCGCGCCGATTTTGACCGTATCCGCTGCGGCGGTGGGGATAAGGACCAAACTTGCAATCAGAAGTGCGATAATGAATTTAATGCTTCGATACTTCATATCTCCTCCCCTCAATTTGAGTTTTTGCCGGGGTGCAACAACCGGCAGCGATTAAGCGCGTTGCATCGGTAAAATGCATCTTACACAGCCCGGCGGGGTCACATGGCCCTGCGTTTCCCGCTGGGACCTTGATGCCTGCCTGACGACACGTCTACATGCCGTAGAGGGTCTGACCGTCAATCACTCGCATCCCCTTTTCCTGGATGACCTTGAGCGCTTCGTCCGTGTTGTCGAAACGGAAAATCATGACGGCATTGTTGCCGCTTTGCTGAACGAAGGCGTACATGTACTCCACGTTGATCCGGGAAGTCTGCAGCAGATCGAGAATGGCATGCAGTCCGCCGGGCCGGTCGGGAACCTCGACCGCCAGGACATCGGTCTTGCCCACGGTGAATCCCGCTTGCTTCAAAACGTCCTTGGCTTTTTCGGTATCGTCCACGATCAGCC